>Ga0256407_10005816_pt1 | contig 19443 bp, 17 predicted proteins | sample RumenRJG_04DNA_FD_193489 | JGI IMG/M metagenome (GOLD analysis project Ga0256407, IMG submission 193489) | Bovine rumen microbial communities from Lethbridge, Alberta, Canada - RJG_04 | ecosystem: Host-associated > Mammals > Digestive system > Stomach > Rumen | place: Canada: Alberta... | reverse complement strand
TTTGATTCAAAGCACATTGCTTGGCGGCGGAAATGTAACTCTGACCATGGCGGACGAAAGCGAGAAGACGCTCACGGCCCGCGAAATGTACCTTGACCCTGTAAACAGCTACAAGATCATCGAAAAAGACGGCAAGCGCATAGCATACCTGCATTTTACCGGATTCACCCTGAAATGCTGCGACAGGCTCGTGGAAGTTTTCAAGTATTTCAAGCGCGAAGCGGTTTCAGAGCTTATACTCGACCTCCGCTACAACGGAGGAGGCTATGCATTCACAGCGGAAGTCCTGGCCTCGATGATAGTGCCGGAAAAGGAAATCAACAACAGCAGCGTCTTCCAGAGAGAAATCTACAACTCGATTCTCGCCGATGCCTGGGGAGACACAAAATCCATCTTCCGCACCGAATTCCAGCTGGAAGAGGGGGAAGAGAAGATGACCGTGTCCACGGCGGGCGCCAACCTCAATATCAACAAGCTTTACGTGATAATGACCGGCGGCACCGCATCTGCTTCCGAGAGTCTTGTCTGCGGCCTCATGCCTTATATGGACGTAACCATAGTTGGTCAGAAATCCCTCGGCAAGTATTGCGGAGGATTCATCGTGGACGGCCCTACCTGGTATGGATGGGCAAAGGACGACATCAGCACGGAACAATACGAAACCGCCGTGCAGGATGTCCGGAACTGGGGCATTTATGTCATGGTTTCCCGCTATGCCGACGTTTACGGCAACACTCCCTGCATGCCGGATGGATTCACTCCGGACCTGGAGGTTACGGACGACCCCCTCGACGGCTTCCAGCTCGGAGATGAAAACGAAACCATGTTGTACACGGTGCTGCACGGATCCGCTCCCGCGAAAACGGCCAGACGCTCCGGAGGAAAGAGCTTGAGCGCTTTGGAAGAACAGATGCCCAGGCCTTCCGTCATGATACTCCCTGCAAGAAGATAAAACCGCATAACATGAAATTTATCAATCTGATTCTCTCCGCACTGGCAATCTGTGCCTGCACGGAGCAAAAGCCGTCTGACTTTGTCGACCCTCTGATCGGATCGGGATTCCACGGCCACGTATTCGTGGGTGCCAACGTTCCCTTCGGATTCATCCAGGCAGGGCCCACCAACGTCACCCAGGGCTGGGACTGGTGCTCGGGTTATCACGAATCCGATTCGACGGTAATCGGGTTTTCGCATACCCACTTGAGCGGTACAGGCTGCGGCGACCTTCTGGACATTACCATTATGCCTGTAGTCGGCAAGGACCTTGCCTATGCCCGAGGCAGGAAGGACGATCCTTCCACCGGTCTCTGGTCGTTTGCCGACAGGAGCAGGGAGATCGCAGAGCCCGGATATTACAGCGTCCCTCTCACCAGATACGGCATTGTCGCGGAAATGACGGCCACGCAGCGCTGTGCCATCCACCGCTACACCTTCCCCGCATCGGATGAAAGCGCGGTAGTGATAAACCTCCTGAACGGAGGCAACTGGGACCATACCACCGAGTCCTCCGCCGAGATCGTGGGCGACAACGCGGTGCAGGGCTGGAGATATTCCAAGGGCTGGGCAAAGAACCAGAAATTATTCTTCTACATGGAGTTCTCGAAGCCATTCCGGAACTCCGGATTCATCGCTGCGAAAGATGACTACGGGAAGACTCAGGACAGGCTCTTCACACGTCTGGACTTCGACACGGCGGAAGGAGAGCAGCTGCTGGTAAAAATCGGCATCTCCGCCGTAAGCACGGAGGGAGCCAGGATGAACCTCGGCTCCGAGATTCATGGCTGGGACTTCGACAAGGTCCGCAGAGACGCCAGGGCCGCCTGGAACAAAGAACTGTCCAAGATCCGCATCGAGGCCGATGGGGACATCCCTGAAATCTTCTATACCGCGCTCTATCATTGCATGATAGCTCCGTCCATTTACAACGACGTGGACGGTTCCTACCGCGGCTCCGACGACAGGATTTACGAGAAGGCGGACTTCGACAATTACACCACTTTCTCGCTCTGGGACACCTACCGCGCCGAAATGCCTCTGCTCTGCATCATCGAGCCGGAAAGGATGGACGATATGGTGGAGGCGATGCTCAAGATATGCGAACAGCAGGGTTTCCTGCCCATATGGCATCTGATGAGCAACGAGACCTACTGCATGCCCGGAGAGGCTGGCGTGATTGCCGTAGCCGACGCCATAGTGAAGGGATTTGACGGATTCGACCGCGAAGCAGCATTTCAGGCCCTCAGGAGTTCGCTGGACACGGTGGGTGTCGGTAACGAATTCCGCATCAAATATGGATTCGTCCCCTCCGACCTCTGCAGGGAGTCGCTGGGCAAGGATATGGAATTCGCCATCGCCGACGCCGCGGTCGCAAATGCCGCACGCGCCCTGGGCAAGCACGAAGACGCCATCTTCTTCGACCTTCGCAGCCACAGCTACCGCAATTACATGGACCCCGAAACCCGCTTCGCCCGCCCCAGGATGCTGGACGGCAGCTGGCGCACCCCCTTCGATCCTTTCGGACACATCAACACGGACTACACCGAGGGCAATGCATGGCAGTACTCCTGGCTGGCGCCTCACGACGTTGACTGGCTGGTGGAATTCTACGGCGGCAGGGAGGGCTTCGAAGCCAAGCTGGATTCCCTCTTTACGGCCCCGTCCTCACTTGAAGAAGGCGCCGCGCCGGATATCTCCGGCATGATAGGCCAATACGTACATGGCAACGAGCCAAGCCACCATATCATATATCTATATACAATGCAGGGCTTCCCCTGGAAGACCGCGGACAGGGCCAAGGAAGTGATGAGCACCCTTTACACCGCAGACCGTGCCGGGCTTTGCGGCAACGAGGATGTGGGACAGATGTCCGCCTGGTACGTGCTCTCCGCGCTGGGATTCTATCAGGTAGAGCCCGCTTCCACCCGCTTCTGGTTCGGAAGCCCCATCGTGAACAAGGCAGAAGTCAATGTAGGCGGCAGGACCTTTACCATAATCGCCCGCAACAACAGCGAGACGAACAAATACATCCAGTCAGTAAAACTGAATGGCAAGCCGTACAGCCTGCCATTCATAGATTACAGCGACATGAAGGCCGGAGCCAGACTCGAATTCGAGATGGGCGTCGAGCCGGCCCTCTGGTATTAGACCTTGAACAAAGCGCACAGGGCGTTCTCCAGGATATAGGCCAGGAGGACGCCCGTTATCATTGCCTGCCAGGGGAGTCCGACGACCGCAACCACGATTACTACTATGGCAGCGATGCTGACGATGGCATAGCGCTTCATCTTCGTGACGGCATCGGCATGAATGTCCTTGCCGAACTTGAGCGAGAACATGGGAATCTCGCATACGAGAAGCCAGCAGAATACAAGGACGAAGACGGGGATGATCCACACGCTCGCCAGATGCAGGGTGCAGAAAGAGCCGCAGATCAAGGCGCATGCAGGCGTGGGGAGCCCTATGAAACTCTCGTGCTGACGTTCATCCAGATTGAATTTGGCGAGGCGCAGGGCGCTGAACACAGCAAGCAGCAGGGGCATCCAGGCCAGATTGTGCCAGAAACCCTCCACGGACTGGCCGTACCATTCGTACAGCATTACCGAGGGAAGGACACCGAAACTGACAATGTCGGCGAGGGAATCCAGTTCCTTGCCGATTTCGGAATAAGCCCCGAGCAGGCGGGCCGCGAGTCCGTCACAGAAGTCGAAAACAACGGCCGCGAGCATGAACAGAAAGGCAAGTTCCAGCTTTCCGCCGCCAAGCGTAAGTATTATGCCAATCACCCCGCAGAGAAGGTTCAGCGAGGTGATTGCATTCGGAATATGTTTTCTTACAGACATTTACTTGACTCCAATCTTCTTCTTGAGATCCTTGGGAAGAGCATCCTTGTGGAGGAGGATATCCAGGGTCTGGCCCTTGACATAATTCTCGGTAACGTACCAGATTCCCTTGTACTTGCTGTTGGTGCCCCAGGAGTTCTTCACCATATAGTATTTGGTGCCGAACTGGTCGTGGGCGATACCGAAGATCTGCATTCCGTGGTCGTCGGTGATGGTCTTGTTGTCGAAGCCCTTCTGACGGAATTCCTGGTCGGGGACGATTTCGGCGGGAGCCTCTATGGGAGCGGGCTTGCCTTCTTCCTTGCCAACCCAGTGCTCCTGGTCGGAGCCGCCTTGTTTGATGACGGCCTTCGGATCAATCAAGACGCCGATTCCGTTGCGGGTAAAGCCGGGCTCACTCACGTCGGCGCCCCATGCTGCGGTATATCCGGCACGGATGGCATCGTCCAGCACCTTCATGAGCTCGTCGATGGGCACATTGAAAGCCTCGTCCCAACGCCAGTTGTCACTCACCTCGATGGCGAAGGAAGTGTAGAAAGGATGATGGGTGAAAGATGTGAGCGTAACATAATCGTCCGGGTTGAACTTGAGGGCGTCGCGATATGTAGCGGGGGTGTACTTCTTACCCTTGTATTCGAATTCCTCGGGGGCTTCGCCCAGATAAGCATTGAGGATGGCGTTCACGCCGCTCTTCCATGCGGGAGTAAGCTTGCGGTTGGGATTCTTGACGATTGCGCTCACATAGCTCTTGAGGGCTGCGTCAAGTTCGCTCTGCTCGGGAAGTTCGGTGCCGTAATTCAGGCCGCTGTAAACTTCCTGGGGCACAATGCCATAGTCCCTGATGACATGGAGCACGTCATCCGCCTCGCTGCCGGCTGCAAAGTTCAGGCAACCGTCCAAGCGCACATATTTGTCGGCACGGTCGGAGTAGGACTTGCCGACCACGAACATTTCGGAGAAATCGGGATAGTCAGCCTCGTTGGAGATCCCGTTGATGCGGATGACCTCGGACTCCACGAATCCAATGGTGGAAAACGCCCAGCAAGTGCCGCTGCGATGCTGATTCTTCACGGGAGTAATCGGATTCTCCACATCGGTAGTAAACTGATACTCGGGCCACTTGATGTCTGCCTTCTGCGCGAATGCGGGAGAGAGAAGCAGCAACGCGGCTGCAATGCATGTCAACTTCTTCATAATTTAACCTTATTAAATGTTTCTAACGCTTTTTCCAATATCTGCATGGCACGGCGAAGTGCAGGAATCTCCAGCACATAGGCCACGCGTACCTGATTGCGCCCCTGCATCGGAGTGCTGTAGAAAGGCTCGGCGGGAGTCAGCATGACGGTTTCCCCGTCCAGCCGGAAGTCCGTCAGCAGCCATTTGCAGAACACGGTGGCATCGTCCACGGGGAGTTCCGCGACGGTGTAGAAGGCGCCCATCGGCTTCGGGGAGAATACTCCGGGAATGCCGTTGAGTGCATCGACGGTGAAGTCTCTCCGGGCGATATATTCGCTGCGGACGGCATCGAAGTAGCTTTCGCCGGCATCGATGGCTCCCTCCGACACCACCTGCCCGAGCACGGGAGGGCAGAGCCGGGCCTGTGCGAACTTCAGCACCAGACCCATGAAATCCTTGTTCTTCGAAACCAACGCGCCTATCCTCGCTCCGCAAAGATTATAGCGTTTGGAGGCGGAATCGATCAGTATCGTGTTGTTCTCCAGCCCGGGAATCTGCATCACCGAGAAGTAAGGATCGTCGGTATAGCAGAACTCGCGGTAGGCCTCGTCGGAAACCAGGAAGAGGTCGTGCCTGCGGCAGATGTCGCCAATGGCGAGAATCTCGTCCTTGGTGTAGAGGGTGCCGGTCGGGTTGGACGGATTGCATATCAGCACAGCCTTCGTGGCAGGGGTGATATGTCTCTCTATCTCCTCGGATGAAGGCAGGGCGAAACCGTCCCTGATGTCGGTATGCACAGGATTGATGGTGACACCGTTCATCCGTGCGAGGGTATTGTAGTTGCAGTAGTAGGGCTCCATCGCCAGTACCTCATCGCCGGGGTCGCAGGCCGCATGGAAAAAGAAACTCAGGGCCTCGCTGCCGGCAGTGGTGACGATGATGTCGTCTTCGGATATATTGATCCCGACTTTCCTGTAGTACTTTTCGACCAATGCCTTGCGCAGCCCGAGGGTGCCGGCTGAATTGGAATAGGGGAGATGGTCGAACTCATAGGCGGCGAGGGCCTTCAGGGCACTGTCCGGCGACTTTATGTCCGGAGCTCCGATGTTCAGGTGATACACCTTGACTCCGTCAGCCTTCGCCTTGTCGGCGAAGGGCGTCAGCATCCGGATGGCGGATGCGGGTATCAAAGAGGAAGATTTTGATATCCGGGGCATATTGCTGATTCCTTGTTTCCACAAAAATAGCAAATTTCTTATTTTTGCAGAAAAAAAAAAGAAATGTCCGTCGTAGAAATAGTGCTGATCGCCATCGCCCTGGCCATGGATTGTTTCGCCGTCTCGATAGTCAGCGGCGTAATCTGCAGGAAGTTATACACCGCGAAAGCTCTCCGCATGGCTTTTCTGTTCGGTCTCTTCCAGGCTTTGATGCCTTTGATCGGATGGACCGCCATCCACTATTTCCAGCACAGTGTAGAAGCATACGACCACTGGATTGCCTTCGGTTTCCTGTTTATCATAGGGGCGAAGATGATTCGCGATTCATTCTCCGGAGAGGAGGCTTCCCAATTGGATCCGCTGTTGCTTTCCACACAGTTGCTGCTTGCCGTCGCGACCAGCATCGACGCCCTGGCTGTAGGCATTTCCATGTCCTGCTCAGGCTTCAGCACTGCCAGGATGCTCGTCGTTCCCCTCATCATCATCGGCGTTGTCTCATTTCTCTTCAGTTTTGCCGGCACCCTGATCGGAGTGCGTTACGGCGATACGGTAGCAAAAAAAATCCGCCCGGAACTCCTGGGCGGAATCATTCTCATAGGAATCGGCATAAAAATACTGCTGGAGCACCTGCTGGGCTAGTCCTTCAGCTTTTCTTTCAGGCGCTCGTGGGAAGGGTGGGGACCTATGTCGCCCAACTCAGCGCGTCGGCGTTCATAATAGTCGTGCCTGGCCGGGTTTTCGGGGAACCATCCACGCAGCACCCGCATTTCCTGCGAAAGTATTTCGTGTATGCCCCAGAAGCATGAAAACGCAGCGGCACCTATGATGGTGGCCCAGACTACGCTGCCCATGAAAAGCGAACATACAGAGAAAACGACTCCGGCGAGAGCAAGCACCCACCAACTCTTCTTCCCCCAATAAAACTCCATTTTGATGACAATGGGATGGCAGATTCCGATTATAAGGAAAACTGCGGCGCCAACAATAATACCACTGAAATTCATGCTGCAAATATACATCAAATCTTATTATATTTGCATATTGATTATTGATTGGATGAAAAAGATTCGTATTACCCTCGCACTGCTGTTTTTCTCAGGTATCAGTCTGCTGCTCACCGGGTTGGTTCCCGGAGCCTTCCGCTGGCTCGGCTGGATGCCGAAATTGCAGTTCCTGCCCGCAGTAATGGGCTTGAGCATTTTGGCCATTGCCATCGTCCTGGCCCTTACAATCCTTTTCGGTCGCATCTATTGCTCCACGATCTGCCCGCTTGGTGTCATGCAGGACGGTATCTCGCATGTGAGCGTGCTTGCAAAGCGCGCCCGCAAGAACCGCAGACCTTTCCGCTACCGCAAAGAGCTGAAGTGGCTGCGTTACGGCATCTGGCTGCTGTTCGTGCTGACACTGGTCTTCGGGCTGCAGTCCGCCGTCGCCGTCCTTGCGCCGTACAGCGCATACGGACGCATACTCAGCAGTATAATGCACTTCCGGCCCGGCGCGGTGCTGATCGCCGCAGTCACCACCCTGCTCCTCACGGGCATCCTGGCCTGGTTCACCGGAAGGGAATACTGCAATGTCATCTGCCCCGTGGGCACCACTCTCAGTTTCTTCTCGCGCTTCGCCATTTTTCGTCCCGTGATCGACGGGCAGAAGTGCAAGAACTGCAAGGTGTGCGAGAATAACTGCAAGGCGGGGTGCATCGATATCGCGAATCACAAGATAGATTATAGCCGCTGTGTCGACTGCTTCGATTGCATCGGCAACTGCAAATTCGACGCCCTGCACCTGAAGAACTACTACCGTAAAAGTGCGTCTGGTAAGTCGGAGGAGGCGTCCTCCTTTGAGACCGCTGCCACCCTCGGCACGCTGAGAGGGAGGGGCCCATCGCTCGCGATGGGAGGGGTCGAGCGGAGCGAGACGGTCGAGAAGGAGGAACCCTCCTCCGCCGTGAGTGGGCGTAGGGCTTTTATTGCCGGAGCGGCGATGGGGCTGACAGCCGTTGCGCTGGGGGCCCAGAATAAGAAGAAGGACGGGGGATATGCCGCGGTCGAGGACAAGCTTGCGCTGGAGCGCGAGACGCCCCTGACGCCTCCCGGATCTGCAAGCATCAAAGACTTCTACCGCCGATGCACGGCCTGCCAGCTCTGCATAGCGGCCTGCCCCAACGATGTCCTGAGGCCTTCTTCCAGCCTCGAGCACCTGATGCAGCCGGAGATGGGCTTCGAAAAAGGCTACTGCCGCCCGGAGTGCACCAAATGCTCTGAGGTATGCCCCAGCGGAGCCATCATCGCCATCACCCGCGAAGAGAAAACCCAGTACCACGTGGGCAGCGCGAGCATCGACCGCGGACTCTGCGTGGCGGAACAGGGGACCAAGTGCGGCAACTGCGCCCGTCACTGCCCTACGGGAGCCATCCAGATGGTGCAGTCTCCCGACGGCTTTATGGTACCCTCTGTAGATGCGGCTGTCTGCATTGGATGCGGGGCCTGCGAGAACCTCTGCCCTTCGAGACCGGTCAGCGCCATCACCGTCAACGGACGCCACAACCATCTAAACAGTTAAGCCATGGACAGAAGAGATTTCCTGAAGATATCGGGCACCGGCGCAGCCGGACTCGGCATGATGGCCGCAGGATGCGCGCCGAAGAAAGAGCAGTCCGCCCATACCCCCGGACAGATGATCCTCCGGGAGAACCCGGTCAACGGCGACAAGGTGTCCCTGCTTGGTTTCGGCTGCATGCGCTGGCCCATGATTAAGGACGCCGACGGCAAGGACATAATCGACCAGCAGGCGGTGAATGAGATGGTGGACTATGCCCTGGAGCACGGCGTGAACTATTTCGACACCTCGCCCGCATACCTGCAGGGCCTTTCCGAGCGAGCCGCGGGCGAAGCCCTGAGCCGTCATCCGCGCAGCAGCTACTATATCGCCACCAAGCTCTCTAACTTCGGCGACCACAGCATGGAAGCGTCCATCAAGATGTACGAGGACTCCTTCAAGGAAATGAAGACCGATTACTTCGACTACTACCTCCTGCACGCGATCGGCCTGGGAGGCCGCCGCGCCTTCCAGACCAGGTATGTGGACAACGGAATGATGGACTTTCTGCTCAAGGAGAAGGAGAAAGGCCGCATTCGCAACCTGGGATTCTCTTTCCACGGCGCCAGGGAGGCATTCGACTCCTTCATGCAGATGCACGACAGCGGTGAGTTCAAGTGGGATTTCTGCCAGATAGAAATGAACTACATAGACTGGAAGCACGCCGACGGAGTGCGCAACGTGAACGCCGACTATCTGTACGCCGAGCTTGAAAAGCGGGGCATTCCCATAGTGATAATGGAGCCTCTGCTGGGAGGACGGCTCGCCAACGTGCCGGTGGGCATCTCCCGCCAGATGAAAATGCGCGAACCCGACAAGTCGGTGGCGTCCTGGGCCTTCCGTTTCTGCGGCACCTACCCTGGAGTTCTGTGCATCCTAAGCGGAATGACCTCCATGGATCCTCTGCTCGACAATCTCAAGACCTTCGAGAACTTCGAGCCGCTGACCGGCGAGGAACTTGAATTCATGGAGAGGATGGCAGTCCAATTCAAGGAATTCCCCCTCGTGAACTGCACCGACTGCAAATACTGCATGCCATGCCCGTGGGGAATCGACATACCGGGCATCTTCAAGCACTACAACACCTCTGTCACCAACGGCAGTTTCGCCCAGAGCAAGGAACAGAAAGACTACCGGAAACTCCGCAACGCCTATCTGTCGAGCTACGACAAGGCGATCCCCACCGTGCGCCAGGCGGATCACTGCATCGGATGCGGCCAGTGCCTTATGCACTGCCCCCAGAGCATTGCGATTCCGGACGAACTCCACCGCATCGACAACTACGTCGAAAAGCTCAAGCAGGGTATATTGTAAAATTTGCGTAAATTCGCGCTTTGAAAAGACATCAAGATGAAAAAGAAACTGACAATCGCCATCGTCTTGGCCGCCCTGATTGCCCTGGCGGTGGTCTTGTACAATACTCTCCGTAAAGGAGGGAGCATCGTCAGCGCAGAGGCGCCGGTCGAGTTCGTATCGGAAATAATCGGCAACAGCAGTTCCGCCGAGCATAAGCTCGTCGCCGGCTACGACCCCGCCGATGCCTCGAAGGCGATATTCATTTTCGGGTCCCGGAAGCGCACCCAGTCCATCGCCGAGGCCCTGATCGGATGCGACGCCTATGACAACGTCGACGGCTCCTCGCAGCCGGACGGGCTCAAGGACTTTGCGGGGGAGACCTTCTGCACCGTGGCCAACTTCTCCAACTTCGGAGAAATGGTGAACGACGGCCGCCTGGAGGATCTCCGCGAACTCACTGCGCGTAACGTTCTCGCAGCCATGGACACGCTCTGCTACGTCAGCCCCTACGATCGCAGCGGAATGGGCAAGAAACCTCTTGCCAAACTCATAATCCTCGGATCCGCCTGCATGACGCAGTACGGCCACTATGACGTGGACTCCCTGTTCAATGCGCTCAACTGCGAACTGCCGGTGATTTCCCCAATGGAACTGATTGCCGAAGAAGCGGTTAACGCCAACAGGGGCAAGGACATCCTTACAGTAGGTGTTCTCGCGGGTAACGCCCCTGTCGATCTCTACGGACCCTACATCAAGACAAAGGCCGCCAAAGCCGGCATAGACAGCGTGCTCTGCGTAGGATTCAAGGTGCCGGAGGGGGAAGATCCCCTGCTGTCCTTCCTGGACCGTTACTCCGAGCTGGGCATAAGCCGCCCCATGGATGCGATCCTGATCGACGACATGAACATAGACCTTTCCGCATTCAACCAGTCCCTCTCGCAGATCACCTCGGTAATGAATGCCGAATCCCTCACCTACGGCAACCTCATATCCCCGAATTTCCGCATCATCGACTCCAGGAGCAGGATATGCGCCGCCACCTACTCCATCCTGCGGACTTCCAACTTGTTCACGCACTTCATCTCGCAGCCCAGGAAGCTCGACTATATGCTCATCACCAAGGAAGCCCCCGAGAAGGAACTGATGCTGCTGCAATATAACGAAAGATACATCCCCAGCAATAATTAATGTTCAAATTAACCGTAACCCCCGAAGAAATAGAGAAGTTGGACCTTGCGAGTTTTCCGGGGCAGATACATGTCATCAGCCGCCCCGGGTGGGATTTCTCCCGGGCGATAGCATATCTCAAGAAACAGAAAGTCCTGGGTTTCGACACCGAGACCAAACCGGTATTCTCGCCCGGACAGCATCATAACGGAGTGGCCCTGCTGCAACTTTCCGGGCCCGAACACGCCTTCCTGTTCCGTATTCAGAAACTCGGCATGCGCGGGCGCATCTGCTCGATACTTTCCAACCCCAACATCATCAAGGTGGGTGCCGCAGCCCTCGACGACGTGCGAGGCCTGCAACGCTACCGCGAGTTTGAGCCGCGGGGCTTCCTGGACCTGCAGAAGATGGTCTGGGAATGGGGAATCAGGGACAAGAGCGTCAAGAAGATGGCCGCGAACATTCTCGGAGTGCGCATCTCCAAGAGCCAGCAGCTCTCCAACTGGGAGGCGGAAACCCTGAATGAACATCAGCAGATGTATGCCGCGACCGACGCCTGGATATGCAGGGAAATGTACCTGAAACTGCAGAACAGCGAGAAACACCCTCTGAAACCCGAGGAGATGCTGCCGCCGGAGCAGCTGCCGCTTGCCTTACGCGACCCGGAGGCGGCGGAACGCAAACGCAGGGAGAAAGAGGAAAGGATAGCCGAGGAAAAGTCCAAACAGGCGGCAGCGCGCAGACGCAGATACTACCGTAACAAGAAAAAGAAGAGCAATGACAAAGGTTTACCTGAAAAAGGGGCGTGACGAATCCGTACGACGCTTCCACCCATGGGTGTTTTCGGGAGCAGTGGCGCAAGTGGCGGGAAGCCCTGCCGAAGGCGACATTGTGGCAGTGTATTCCGCTGAAGGCGAATATCTTGCTTCCGGCCATTGGCAGATTGGTTCCATCGCCGTGCGCATACTTTCGTTCGATGCGGATCCCGGCGCTACATCTTTCTGGGAGGATTCCATCCGCGCGGCCTTCGACGCACGCAAGGCGATGGGGCTCACCGACTCCGCGAAGACCGACTGCTACCGCCTGGTGCACGGAGAAGGTGACGGTCTGCCCGGATTGATCGTGGACTACTACGACGGCGTATGTGTGCTTCAGGCCCATTCCGTCGGGATGTTCCGGGCCAAGAACCAGATTTGCGAGGCTTTGAAGGCCGTGTATGGCGATGCCCTCAAAGCGGTCTACGACAAGAGCAGCGGCACTGCTCCGTTCAAAGCGGGGCTGGAGCTCGTAGACGGATATCTCTGGCAGGCCCCCGGATTTGAGGCAGGGGAGCAGGCTGTGCTCGAAAACGGCCATAAATTCCTCGTGAACTGGACAGAAGGGCAGAAGACAGGCTTCTTCCTCGACCAGCGCGAAAACCGGGCCCTGGTCGAACGCTATGCACGCGGACGCAACGTGCTTAACCTTTTCTGCTACACCGGAGGATTCTCTGTATACGCCCTGGGAGGAGGGGCCGTGCATGTCGATTCCGTCGACAGTTCTGCGAAGGCAATGGCCATGGTGGACCGCAATATCGCCCTGAACGGATTCGGCCCCGAACAGCATACTTCTTTCTGCGCTGATGCCATTGAGCACCTGGCCGCCGTGGAAGACGGCAAATACGACATGATCATAGTGGATCCCCCTGCATTCGCAAAACACAGGGGAGCCCTGAAGAACGCCTTGCGCGCCTATCAGCGCCTGAATGCGAGGGCAATTGAGAAAGTTGCACCGGGCGGCTTCATTTTCACATTCTCCTGCTCGCAGGTAGTGGACAAAGAAGCCTTCGCCATGGCGGTATTCTCCGCCGCAGCAAGTACCGGGCGCCGTGTAAGAATAATCGACAGGCTGAACCAGCCGGCCGATCATGCGGTAAATATCTACCACCCCGAGGGCGAGTATCTCAAGGGGCTGCTTCTTTACGTAGAGTAAGGTTTCCGCTTAAATGGAGAGCTGAATCAATATGCGTGCGGTAATCCAAAGAGTGCAGTCTGCTTCCGTTACAATAGACGGGACGGTAAAATCATCTATCGGGCAAGGACTCCTCATACTTCTGGGCATAGGCCACGAAGACGGCTCCGAAGACATCGACTGGCTGGTGAAGAAGGTCGCAGGTCTGCGCATTTTCGACGACGAAGAGGGAGTGATGAACCGCAGCGTCATGGATGTGGAAGGGGAGTGTCTGGTAGTGAGCCAGTTCACCCTGATGGCATCCACCAAGAAAGGGAACCGGCCTTCATACATAGGCGCAGCCGGCCACGAACTGGCCATTCCTCTTTATGAGCGATTCTGCGCCGAACTTTCCAGGGCGACGGGCAGGACGGTCGGCACAGGCAGCTTCGGCTCAGACATGAAGGTCGCCCTCTTGAACGACGGTCCCGTTACAATCATAATCGACACGAAGAACAAACAATGATATGAAACTACTAACCATTCTTATTTCTCTTGCCACGGCAGTCTCGCCCGGCACCGCGGACATCCTTCCGCTGCATCGCGACATCAACGCGACATCCGTAAACGCACAGCAGAAACGCACAGAAGTGGTCTTCTTCCCCACGAGCGAAGCTGCAATCAAGAATAACATCGAGCAGAGCCCGTTCTACCGCAGTCTGAACGGAGAATGGGACTTCCTCTACTTCGATTCCGAAAAGCAGGTTCCCGCCAGCCTCGAAGGGCAGGTGTGGAACAAGATCAAGGTCCCCGGCAACTGGGAAGTGCAGGGATGGGGAATTCCCATCTACGTGAACATCCCCTATGAGTTCGCGCCCGTGGATCCTCAGCCCCCGACTCTTCCGGACGACATCCCAGTGGGTATCTACCGCAGGAACTTCACCGTGCCCGCCGAATGGGCGGGGCGCGAGGTGTATCTTAACCTCTGCGGCGTAAAATCCGGTGTGTACACCATCCTGAACGGGAAACAGATCGCCTACAGCGAGGATTCCAAGGACCTTGCCCGCATTGACATCACCCCTTTCCTCAAGGAAGGGGAGAATGAACTTGTGCTGCGCATGACTCGCTGGAGCACGGGCTCATGGCTGGAGTGCCAGGATTTCTGGCGCATCAGCGGAATCGAGCGCGACGTGTATCTCTCTTCCGAGAAGATCAGGCAGGACTTCGATTTCGAGGTGGTCTCCACGCTTGACGACTCTTATGCAAACGGTGATTTCCGCCTCTATGCCAGCGAGGGAACGAATTTCTGCCTGCTCGACAAGGACGGAAGCAAGGTGGCCGAGGGCACGGTGCCTTTCAAGAGTGTGATTCCTTCGGTCCGCAAGTGGAGTGCCGAGACCCCCGAACTCTACACCCTCGTACTCGAGAAGGAAGGGGAGTACACCCGCTTCGACGTGGGGTTCCGCCGCACGGAAATCAAGGGAGACATCTTCTACTTCAACGGCCAGCCCATCAAGTTCAAGGGCGTCAACATGCACGAACACAATGAGTTCACGGGCCACTACACCGACCGCGACTACATCCGCAAGAGCCTGCTGGTGATGAAGGAGCACAACGTGAACGCCATCCGCACCTGCCACTATCCTCAGCCGCGCGCGTTCTACGAACTCTGCGACAGTCTGGGTTTCTATGTGTACGATGAGACCAACATCGAAAGCCACGGAATGGGCTACGGCGAGAAGTCGCTCGCGAAGCATGCCGAATGGTACGGAAAGCATGAGGACCGCACTCTCAACATGTATATGCGCACGCGCAACTACCCCTGCGTCACCCTGCTTTCGCTGGGCAACGAGGCTGGTATGGGCATGAACTTCCTCGGTACTTACAAACTCCTGAAAGGCCTTGAGGAAGGGAAAATGAACCGCCCCGTGCTGTACGAGCGTACCGAGGGAATGGAAGGCACAGACATCCACTGCCCCATGTATCCGAAAATCACCAACCTGGTGTTCGAGAGGGACGACAATCCCTGCCTCAAACCTTATGTAAGCTGCGAATACTCGCATGCAATGGGCAATTCCAACGGTTCATTCGACCTAATATGGCAGGTGATGTACAGTCATCCGCGCATGCAGGGCGGCTTCATCTGGGACTGGGTGGACCAGGGACTGGCCGTCAAGGATGCACAGGGCCGCAAGTACTGGACCTACGGCGGCGACTACGGAGACATTGAGAAGGATCCCGCCAAGTGGTTCGCAGACCGCAATTTCAACTGCAACGGCGTAGTCAATCCCGACCTCGACCCGCATCCCGCGGCAGAGGAGATCAAGCACTGGTATCAGAACGTGGAGATCAGCGCCGGGGCAGTGCCCGGAGAGTTCAAGGTACTGAACCGCAACTACTTCCGTTCGCTGGACATTTATGATTTCGGCTGGAAGCTCTTCTGCGACGGCGAAGTGGTCTCCGAAGGCGACCTTCACTTCAGCACTGCGCCCCAGGAGTCGGAGACCTTCAGAATCGACCTTCCTTCGATGGCGATGGACCATACCTGGTACATCAACTTCCATGCAAGCAATGCCGGTGCCCAGCCCAATCTGGACGAGGGCTGCCTGCTGGCTTCGGACCAGGTGGTTCTGGTGCGTGCGGATGCGCCTTCGGCAAAGCAGCTCGCAGGCGAGGTCAAGTGCAAGGTGACCGGCGCAAACGGAGAGATCGTCACTCTCAAGGGCAAACGTTCCAAACTGGTCATGGATGTTGCCAAGGGCCAGGTGATCTCCTTCAGGAGCCGTGGCAGGAACATGTTCGACAAGGACTTCGGACTGAAGCTCAACTTCTGGCGTGCCCCCATCGACAACGACTGGGGCAACAAGTATCCCGTACGCGGAGCCGAATGGAAGAATGATCCCGTAGTCCGCAATGTCGACATTGAACAGGAAGAGAATGCGGCCTGCATCTACATAGAATACAGCCTTCCCAAGGGTTGCGACATCACCGTGGCCTACCGCCTCAGCTATGCCGGCGACCTGCGCATCACAAGCGATTTTCACGGTTCCACAGAAGAAGCCCAGGAAGTGCCCCGCATCGGTTTCCGCACTCGCATGAAAGCTTCCGCCGACAAGTTCCGCTACTTCGGCCGCGGGCCTGTGGAGAACTACATCGACCGCAATACCGCTGCCTTCCTTGGTCTATACGAGGGGAGCGCCGAGGCATCGCTGTATCCTTATGTCCGCCCTCAGGAAAGCGGACATCATACCGACTGCGACTGGCTTGAGATCGGCAAAGCCCGCGTGCTTGCCGGCGACAGGACCTTCGAATTCAACGCACTTCGCGCCTCGATCGAAGACCTGGACCCCCGAAACGAAGACGGCAGCCGCATCTGGGGCCATGTAAACGACATTCCAGTACGTGATTATGTGGAACTCTGCATCGACGGAGCAATGACCGGCGTAGGCGGTTACGACAGCTGGGGAGCAAAGCCGGAAGCAAGCCGCACGCTTTTCAGCAATCAAAATTATCATTTTGAATTCACAATCGGCAGAAAATAATTATATTTGTCGCCGGAAACGGTTATGGAGACAACCCTGCTCCGGCAGGGTCTCCGGGGTACTAGCTCAGTTGGTAGAGCGTTAGGTTCGCAATCTAAAGGTCAGGGGTTCGATCCCCCTGTACTCCACTCAAGATTCTCAAAGCAGGTTTTGCTCACCTCTCCTTGGTGAGTAAATAGACCGCCAAGGTCGGAAGTATCACCAGAAGCAGCAGCGTAATCTCCACCAGGACGTATGAGCCGAAGCGGTCTACCAGCGTCTGGAATTTAAGGACTCCGTCAACCAGAATTACAAGGAGGGCAAACCAGCAGATAAAGAATATGGCGGCATGCTTGACTTTTCTCTTCTTGATTTTCATATACTGTTCCGTTTTGATTTGAAACTATCTTCCAAGTGACGGTGCACCACCCCCAGCAGACGGTCAAGACTTTGCCTGCAGTTGGCAGCTGCGACGAGAGACGGTTTCTGCAATGACGGGGCGCTACCGTCAAAACCCGCTATGCATCCTCCGGCTTCTTCGAGTATCAGGCCCGCAGCGGCATAATCCCAGGGCATGAGACGCATCTCGAAATACAATTCGGCCTTCCCGGCCGCCATTCGGCAGAGTTCCACTGCTGCTGAACCCAGCCTGCGGAAATCGTTGCATTCCATGAACAGGTCGTAGATGATGTCGCGGCAGGCTCCTGCAAATTCCTTGCGGTATGTGGACATGGCAGTGTAGAGCATGCCATCTTCGAAGGGTCTGTCGGAAACATGGATGGGGGAGCCATTGCAGAAGGCGCCCCTGCCTCTCTGCGCAGAATAAAGTTCAGCTCTCCACGGGCTGTATACTATGCCCAGCACCGGTTGGAAATGCCGCACGAGGGCCACGCTGATGCAGCAATTCTCGCTGCCGCGGGCATAATTGGCCGTGCCGTCGATAGGATCTATGATCCAAACGTACTCGTGACTAAGATCCGAGATATCTTCTTCCTCGCAGAGAAAGCCGCTTCCGGGAAGCAGGGCCGAGAGTCTGGATGTAAGATAATCCTGAACGGCAAGATCGGAAGTCGTGACGATATTTTCTGCCGAGCCTTTTTCTTTGATGGAAAAACCGCTTCGCACCATCAGAGCGGATGCTTCGCGGATTATTTGTTCTATGGGGTCGAGTTGTATCATATATATTCAGAGCGCGAAGTTAAGGTTTTTTTATAAATTTGTAAGACAGCATGTGCCGGAACTGACACATCCGCGAAAGAATAACGATATGATACGACGCGCTGAGGCCAATGACCTCGAGGCCATAAACAAACTCCTGCAGCAGGTTCTGACGGTTCATCACCGCGGCCGGCCGGACCTTTTCAAGGAAACAGGCAAGAAATACACTGATGCCGAACTCCTCGGAATCTTTGAGAATTCCGACACTCCGGTCTTCGTCTATGAAAAGGACGGCTCCGTGCTCGGCTATGCCTTTTGCGCTTTACGGCATCAGGGCAGCGGAAGTTTGCGTGAACTTACGAGTCTGTACGTAGATGATATCTGCGTCGATGAAAAGGCAAGGGGACAGCACGTCGGACTTTCTATGACTCCCTCGGGCTGAAACCACAGTACACGTCAATGGAGCTGATGGTAGAAAAGGAAGGTCCACACAAGGAAGCGGAGCGTCCTGCCTATGAGAAACAGAAGGGCGGTGAGCCAGGGATTGGTCTTGTAGAAACCCAGCGCGATGGAGAAAACGTCTCCGACTAAAGGGAGCCAGCTGACCAGGGCCAGCCAGATGCCGTATTTGTCGATATAGGCCTTCTGTTTTTCCAATTTCCCGCGGTCAACCTTGAAAAGCTTTTCTATCCAATCCCATCGGCCTATCCATCCGAAACCGTAGGTGGTAAGGTTTCCCAACCAGTTCCCCGCCACGGCCACGGCAAGGCAGACCCAGGGATTGGATGTCGTCAAGAGCGCCGTAATATACAGCACATCCGCGCTGAAAGGGATAACCGTCGAAGCCAGAAAAGTCCCGAGGAACAAGCCCCATAAGCCCCAGGCCCCAAGATCGGGCATGTTTGCCAGATGCTCGGAAAGTTTAGTTATGACCAAATAATAGGGCATGCGGGTTACTTTGTATCTATTTTCGTACAAAAATACGGATTATTTCGGAGTAATGACAGGTCGGAATCGGAAGCATACTTATACCTGATCGCATCATTTGGCATTACGGTTGCCCCTCGGAAATGCAAACAAGTTTAAAATAATATGGTGTTTGTTCCGAAAAATGCCGTTTTTTCGGAACAAACTTGTCATTTTGAAGGATTTGTTCCCGTTTCCGGCCTATTTTCGGAACAAATCTTCACCCGCCCCGGATAAAACGCAGGCGCCCACAAAGTATCTGCTTTTCCTTCCCGTCCATGGAAGGCTACCTGAACGACCCGTCCCCGAATCTCATCATTCAATCTTGAAGATTCATTAAGCCAAGAGCCACTCAATTGCCGATATGATGTGAATGGTCTTACCATTGATTTTGACATCCAGGGTAGGGGAGAAGGCAATCAAAGTGAGATTGTCGCAATGAAGCGGACCTGCTGCTTGAATCAGGGCAGAGGTCTCGCGATTATATGACTTGGGTGTGTCGATCTCGTAGGCGACCTGGATCAGCTCAAGTGCCTGGTCCTTGTCGCAGACAACGAAGTCAACCTCTTTGGCCCT
>Ga0256407_10005812_pt1 | contig 19449 bp, 4 predicted proteins | sample RumenRJG_04DNA_FD_193489 | JGI IMG/M metagenome (GOLD analysis project Ga0256407, IMG submission 193489) | Bovine rumen microbial communities from Lethbridge, Alberta, Canada - RJG_04 | ecosystem: Host-associated > Mammals > Digestive system > Stomach > Rumen | place: Canada: Alberta | collected... | reverse complement strand
TTAAATATAATTAAAAATAAAACAAATAATAAATTTAGAAAATTTTATTTATTATTATATATTCATGTATTTTTATTTTGTCACAATACCTTTTTTTTTCCCTTTAGTATTAATTTTATATTTATTCAATTTTGATTTTTTTAAACCAATCTTTCTTTTTTTCTCTTGAAACTCTTCAAATTTTCTCATAGAGAAATTATTTTGTAAATCTCTATCTAAAAGTTCTTCAACAATTCTATTTTTAACTTCACTTTTTTTTAATCTATTATTTTTACCATCTAAAATATTATCTTGAATAGTACCAAACTGAAAAAATTTAGCATAACCTTTCCTATCACTTTTTTTATGAAATATAAAAGGATTACTAAAACTTCCTAATTGAATAGCTTTTAAATCTTGTTTTATTTCTGGAGTTAATTCTTTTGCTTTCATATTAAACCAAAGAGGTCCTGTTGAGTTTTTTAAATTTTCTCTATTTATTTTTTTATTTAAATAATCTATATTAAGTGGTTTTATTGAATTTTTGTCATATAATGTACAATATTTTGATAATATTTCTTCAGTTTTTTTCTTTGTTGATAATGCTTCTTCTTCATTTAAAAATGAATCTTTTTTTCTTTTTTCATTTTCGTTATTATTATTTTTGTCATCTATATTTAAAAGATTATCTTTTGACTGAGTGTATGTATTAAATATTTCATCTAACATTTTTTTTTAGATAAATATTTATATTAATTGAGAATATAAATAAGTTGGAAAATTTAATTTTTAATATTTAAATAATCTATTGATATAAAATTCATTTTTTCAGTTTTAAAAAAATATATTTTTATTAAAAAAATAGATGTGATATTTATATTCTACCTAATTCTTTTTTTTAATTAAATAATTTAATAAAAAATACCATTTTAATAAACAATTATCATTATCAGAAGTGAAAATAAGTAAAGTTTCATTAGTTTCAAAAATAGGTGAATAAGAATTATCATTATTTAATCCATCCATTAAATTTCCCATTAGATAATTTCTATCATTTTTACTCAAAGCCAATTTATTACATATAATAATATGAAAAATAGACTTATTAGAATTATTAATATTTTGAATTTTACAAAGATTAATTCTAGTAATTTGTGGTAAAGGAACTGTACAAATTGGATTTAAATCTCTTAAAAATTGTTCTTTACTTTTATAATATTTAAAAAATTTAGGAGTTAATAAACAAAATTTTGAAGAATACATTTTTGGTTTTCTTGAATAATATTCATAATTAATTAACTTTTTTAATTCACTATGAAATATAATTCCATTTTCATTTTGTATAATGTCTTCTATATTTTTATTTTCTGGAATAAGACTTCCAATTGGAATTTTTTTTAATATTTTTTCAATATATTTATTATCTTTTTTATCAATAGAAGTAAATTTTTTTAAATTCTTTTTTGCTTCATCAAAAACTTTTTTTTCTTCATAATTTAAATTATTCTGATTTTCATTTTCTAATCCAAAATCAATTTTACTAATTTCATTATTTAAAATATTTTTAATAAAACTATTTTCTAATTGTGAATGTTCTTGTGTTTCAGAATATATATGATTTATTTTTGAAAATCCACTCATTTCATTATAATTAATTGGAATTATAGGGGAAACATTTTGTGAATCAATATTAATATTTTTTCCATTATCTTGATTTGAATTATATTTTTTATGCTTTAAATTATTTTGAATTAGATTTGAATTATTTTCATTTTTTATTCCTTTTATTAAATTTAAATTTTGATCTTCTATTATTTCTATTTTACCAAATTTATCATCAATACTTGAAACACTTTCAAATTCATTTCTTTTTTTTCCTTCTTTTGTTTTTTCTTCATTATTTAATTTTCCTTTTATTAAGTTTTCTTCATTTATATTTTCTTTATTTATTTTTTCTATTTGATTATTGATTATTTTAGGGAGATTTTGTTTTATATTTTTTGGGGAGTTATTATATGAAATTATGTTTAATTCATCTTCATTGTTTTCTTTATTAAATTTTATTTCTGTCTCATCATCATATTTTTTATTTCTACATATTTTACAATTAATTGCACCTCCCATTATTTAAAATTATCATATTAAAAATTATTTTTTTAATTTAAATTTTTAATTTAAATATAAAAAAAATTAAAATATATTCTTCAATAATATTTAAAAGATTGATAATATATAAAAATAAAAAATATGTTAATAAAAGGATTTTATTATTTAATATATTTTTTTATTTTAAGTATATTCATATTTTTAATAACTTAATTTTATAATTAATTACTTTAAATATTTAAAATATTTTAATTATTATTTTTCAATTATTCATTTATTTTTTAAATAAAATCCTAATAAAAAAACAACTCAAATATAAAAAAATTAATGGTATTAAAATTATCAAATACCATAAATAAATTTTATAAAATTTATCAAATACCATTTCTCATAATATTATCATTATTAATCTCAAAATCATCAGAATTAACTTGTGACAAAGTAGCAACACTCCCAAAAGAATTTGACAATCTAATTCCAAATTATCAATATCTACCAAAAGTTCATTTATTTAATTATTTTTTTTTAACAGAATCAAATACAAATTCAATTGAAAATGATTTAAAATTAAAAATTAAAATTCCAAATCCTTCAGTTTTTAAAATTCAAGTAACTGCATTTCATGCAAGAATGACAGTTTCATTTAATGACATATCATTTAATGTTAATTCAAATCTTCCTTCAGATTATTCAATTTTTGATATTAATAATTTAATAAGTGGGGAAATTATTATTAAATTTAGTAATATAGTATTTGAACAAGATACAATGTCTTTAGAAATGAAAAAAACTATGAGTTCTGATTCTTTTTGTAATGAACCTTATATGTTATTAGAAATTGCTTTTGAAAATAATGATCATTATTATAATAAAAGATTAAAATATATTAATCTAGAAAATAGAATGTTAAGTGATTTGACTAATGAATATTATAAAGTTTTTGAAGAATTAAAAAATGCAGAAGTTAAAAAAAAAGGAAAAGATTTATTAGTTCAAAAATCAAAAAGACCAATAAGTCCATTTAAATTAAATGTTAAATATCCAAATTCTGAATATTTAAATTTATATAATATTACAGTTTATAATTCATTTGATTTAAAAGTTCCTAGTGAAGATAATATTGATATTTCAAATAATACAAATTCAACAAGTGATATTACAGTATTAACAAAATATTTTTTAAAATTTCAAATGTTTAGTGAATTTTTAATAGGAGGTTCACTTAAATTTTTAATAATAAAAAAAACAGAAAAGGAACATTTAAAAAATTTAAATTGTTTACATAATGGAAAGTGTTTAATTGCAGAAAGAAAATCAAAAAATTTTATTTTATTAGAAACTTTATTAACACCAGGAGATTATAATATATTAATAATAGATATTAATTCAAAATCAACAGAACAATTTTATCAAATGAGTTATGTTCCAGTATCATTAGGAATAAAAGTTAAATATATGAAAAAAACTCAGAATAGATTTAATTGCAATGGAAAAAGACTTCCAATAACTTTTGATACTTTATTTAATCAAAATAAAAATTATTTTGAATATAAAGGAGATATAATTTTTAATTTAAAAGTTTTATATGATGAAGTTTATTTATCAATTCCAAGTGATAGTGATTATATTATGAGATTAAATACTTATTATTCAGATGGAAATAATATTGATATTCAAGTTTATGAAATTGGAGGAAATGATATAAGTAATAGGACTCTATATTTGCAAAGTTCATTTTGGGGAGGTCAAAGTTCAATTATTGCTGCTTTAATTAAAGGGAAAAAATATGTTATTAATTTTGATTATTCTTCTTCATTTTTTGCTCAAAATCAAAGAAAAACATGTGAACTTTTTTATTTAAAATTTGCTTTAGGTTCTATTAATTATTTAAAAAGTTTAAATGAAATACCATTTTTTAAAAAAGAATCATGTGATGATTATTATAAAAAACCAATAAATAATACAATTAAAGAATTTATGGAAACTTTTTCAAAAGAAAATTCAATATTATCAAATTATAAAAATGCAGAATATGAATTAGTAAGTAATAATATGGTTTCATATAATGATATTGAAGAATCAATTTTTGTAGAATCAATTCAAGATTTTACTATTATTTATTCAGGAACATTTACAGTTAATATTGAAATGAATTTTTACATAGAAGCAATTACTGATTATATTTATGGTTCAATTATTCCTGTTATTATTCCAATTTATCCAAATAGAAAATTTGATTTATCAAATGAATATTTTAGAAAATTTCTTCTTCATAAAAGTTCAGTTAATATGAAATTAACTAAAGGAACTTATCAATTAATTTTAGTACATGGATTAAGTCAATTTACTTATTCAAATTCAGAAAATAATATTATAGGTGATTTATTTTTATATTTTGATTTAATACCAAAATGTGTTCCTTTTAAATTGAGAATAGTTTCAATGTTATTAACAAATACAAATAGAAAAAAATGGGAATGTAATTTTATTAGTTATCATCATGTCCCAAAAGAAGTTCAATTAAAAGAAATTCAAGATAAATATTATTATTTTAATCATCATGTTTTAATTCCAATTAATAGAACTAAATTTGATATCTATACACCAGTTAATAAAAAATTTATTTTAAAAGTAAGAGTTCAATTTGAAGATTATTCAGATGTTAATTCAATGTCTTTTACTTTAAAAAAAAATGGTTTAACTTTAATAAGAGGAAAAAAAGAAATATCAGAAGAAGGTGAAAAATCAACAACATATTATTTAAATTATTTACTTGATTCAAATACAAAATATGAACTTCATTTTTCAAATAAATTTTCAGAATATGGAAAATTTTTTGATAAATGTAGATTAATGACTTTAGAAATTACAATATCAAATACTGATAATATTAAAAGTGATTTTTGTATGACTTTAACACCACAAAAAGAAAATGTATTATATAATAGATTAATTGATGAAGATAATTCTCTTGAAAAATATAAAGATGATTATCTTTCATTTTATTATTATAATAGTGAAGATGATAATTCAAAAATGAGTAATAAAGGAATAATTAAAGTAAATAAATATGATATGAATTCTACTTTAACTTCTTTAAATTCTTTCTTTCAATTTAGATTTGATATTTCAAATCCAAGAAATATGATTTTTACATATGATTTTAATATTAATGTTGATATTGCTAGAGTAACTTTATTATTAGAAACTCCTTTTGGATTACCTATTGATTTATTTGCAAAAATATATCTAATTGGACAAGAAGATAAATCATTTACTTTATATAATATATATAATTTAACATCAAAATCAATTTATGAATTATTATCAAATCAAGATATGGAAGATGAGAATATTTTAACAATAAGAGGTTTACTTTTAACTTATGGTAAATATAGAGTAAAATTTGGTATAAATACAAATATGATAGATAAGAAAATTTTAGATATTTTAAATAATAATTTATGTGTTGCCTTCACAGGAAAACTTATAATAGAAAATAAATCATTTTATTCAAATATAAAAGGAAGTTTTGGAGAAAATGAAAATTGTCCTTATATTGAAATACCAAAAAGTTTAAGTTACCCTGGTTGGATATCAAAAGATACTTTATATTCAATGAATAATATGCAAAGATTTAAAATTAAAGGAGAGAAAATATCAAGATCATTTGAAATTGAAGAAAAATCCTTATTTAAATTTTATATTCCTGATGAAGATGGTTTTGGTTCACATAATAAAATGAATTTAATAAAGGAAAAAAATAATCAATTTGAAATTATTTCTACAAAAACTGGTAAACATCAAAATTATTTTGTTAATGTTTTAGAACCTGGAAAATATTCAATTGAAGTATTTTTTAATTTAAATGAAAATAAAGTTTATAGTGTTGATGATAATGCTGAATATTCACATGTTTGTTATTATTTTGATGTTTTTATTTCAATAATATCAATTAATGAAATTTACAATATTAAAGATTTAAATAATGAAGAAAATTGTGTTCAAAGAGGAATGGAAAGTTTATCTGATATTCAAAAAGATGTTTCTGATAATTATCAAAGAATAATATTTTTTAATTCAAAACCTTCAAAAGGATTTAGAAATGAGAAAGATTCAAAATTAATAAAAGTAATAAAATTAGCTCCTAATAAAGTAGGAAATACAAAATTTGAATTTGAAATGATTTATAATTCATATATTGATCCATTGTATACTTTTCTTACATATAAAATTCAAAATGGAAAAAGAATTCAAATACAATCTCAAATAATAAAAACTGAAAATATGATTTGGTTAAATTTAAATATATTAAAAAATACACAATATGAAATTGAATTTATATCAAGAGCCTATCCTGATTTTCCTATTTGTTCAATTGCTACTATAAGTTATAATTATTTTAATATTTTAGATGAGAATCAAGAAAATAAAAAAATAAATTGTGATAATAATGATAAATTACCAAATCATTTATTTATTACAAATAATATAGAAGAAAATGATATTTTAAAAAAATATGGAAAATTACAAGATAAAGTTTCTGGAGAAATGTATTTATATGGTAGTTTTTTACTTCCTAAAATAACTCCTTCTTTAAGAACTGAATTTATGATTATACAAGATTCAATTATTTTTATTCAAGTTAATCCTAATTATAAAATTAATTCTAATAATATTTTTATTGAAATTTATTATAAAGATATGGCTTTTTTTAGATTTACTCAAAGTGATTATAATGGTTTAATTATTGCATCTATTTCAAATAAAGAAACTTATGATATTTTTTCTGAAGAATCTGATGTAGGTGATGAAGATAATTTTGATAATAATGTTGTAAGTGTTGTTGAAAATAAAACTAAATCAAACTCTTTTAGTACTTTAAATTATTATTTAGATATTATGTTTGATAAATCTTTAACTCAATGTGAATCATTTAATTTATTCTTTAGTATTATACCAAAAAAAATTTATAAGGAAAATTATGTTAATTGTAAAGAAAAAGATGAAGATTTATTTTCTAAAAGCCCAATTCCAAATTATATTGAAGTTGTTAAAACTAAATCATATCAATTTTCATCTTATGTAAAAGAAAGTAAAGGTTTTAATATAAATCCTCAAACTTTTAATTTATATAAGGAAATAAAAATAAGTTTAAAACAAGCAACAAATGTAAACATTAATTTAAAATATGTACATTCAGATAATTTAATGGATGTTTCTTTAAGTGATGAATTAAATTCAAATTTATATATTTTAGGAATAGAATCAATAGATAAAAATCATCAAAATGGTATTTGGATAAATAAAAAAATAAATGTTAATTTAAAACAAGGTGAATATACAATTAAATTAACATTCCATAAAATATTCACAAATTATTTAGAAAGAATATTCACAAAAGAAGAAATGGATAATATATGTAATGGATTTGATATTGATATCTCATTTACTTTATTAAATTTAAGATATTCAAAAATAGCAGATAATGATTATGATAATAAAGATAGTGAATTAAAAAAATTAGGTATAGATGACTTAAATTCAAATAGTATAATAAGTTTAACTCCTCCAAATATGAATAATTTAAGAATAGGAAATAAATTAGATTTATATTTACAATTCTCATTTGATTACATTGAATCACAATCTCAATTAAGTGAAATGGAACAAATGATTTATTTAAAAGAATATGATGAATCATTTGGAAATTCCTATGGTGAAAATATATATCCTTCATATATAAATGATTATCATTCAAACTCAATAACATACACATTTGATTTATCAAATGATAAATTTTTCCCTAAAAAATGTTATAAATTATATTACGACCCATCAAAATTAAATTATCAAAATCAATTAAATGATTTAATAATATCACAAGAAAATCACATTTATTGTATAATGCCTTGTACATGTAATCCAAATTCTTTATTTATATGTTCATTAAATGGAAAATGTAAATGTAAATTTCCATATAAAGGAACATATTGTGATGAATGTGAAGAAGGATTTACAAGAACAAATGATAATTTTTGTATACCAAATTTATTAAATAATGTGAGATGTAATGATATTGAAACTTGTTCTGGAAATGGTTATTGTATTATTGAAGGTTCTGTTTTTAATCCTTTTGATGTTAATGTAGAAAATCCTTGTATTTGTATTGATGGTTTTAAAACTAAAAGTGGTATTCCTACTATTAATTTTTGTAATACTTGTGTTGATAAAGAAAATTATTATCCTTATTGTTATAATAGTGATAATATTGGAACTGATTATTCAAAAGATGAAATTGTTAATACTATTAAATTTGGTTGGTCGACTTCTTGTTTTGATTTTTCAAGAGCTCCTGTTTTAAATAATAAATTATATAATTTTCAAAAAAGTGATGGAAGTTTAGTTTATAATCAAATATTAAAAATTGATAAAAATGAAGAATTTACTGAATTAGTTATTAATGAAAATTCTATTATTAGAGTTATGTTTATTACTCAAGATGATAATAGAGGTAAAGTTGAGTTATTTTATAATAAAAACGATAAAGGTGCTATTATACAAACTGAAGGAAGAGAAAAAGTTGAAACGTTTATTATGAGATTAAAAATGAGAACTCAACCTTATATTTTAAAAATTACTCATAATAATTTAAGTTTTTCATGCAATAGATATCAATTAAAAATTGAAATTGAACCTTTAGAAATTCTTAAAGCTAATTTACAATGCGAAGGAAATATACCTTTATTTTATTCACAAATAAATTTATTTAATAATGAAATAACTTTAAAAGGTGATGATAATTTTAATACATTAAATGAGAAAAAATACACAATTAGAGGGAATGAAATATTAACAAAAGAAAATTTAGATAAAAAAATATTCTATAATCTAAACACTATAAATAAATCAAAATATAAAAACAAAGGAAAATTATCATCAGGAAAAATAAATGAACCATTTGAATTTAATATTTTATTAAATGTAGAAAAAGAATTAACATTCAGTGCATATTCACATTATAAATTTTTATCAAATGATATATCATTTAAAATTATAAACTCAACAAATAATGAAGTAATTGCAAATGGAAATTGGATAATAAGTGAAATATCAAGTCAAGAAGAAGAAAATGATTTTGATCTTCATTCTGGAATTAGTACATTATTAACTCCTGGTAAATATTATTTAACTATAACACAAAATATTTTATCAAATCAACTTCTTCAATTATTTTATACTTCAAATTATACTAATATTATTTCAGATATGTGTTTTTCTTTTAGATTAAATTTCCAAAGTGTTTCAGTTAAAAAAAGTTTTTTTGGTATTCAAATTCCAGATTATGAAAATAAAATAACAATGATAGAACCACCAATGAAATCATCACAAAAAGTAAACCAAAAATTAACATTAACAATATATTTCCAAAAAGAAATAAACAAATATATAATAACAAACAATGAATTAAATAAAAATACATTACCATTAAACCATTCATTTTATTTAGAAAATACAATAAACGAAAATAAAAAAATTTACCCATCAAACATAGCATTAATAAAAGATAAATTCCAAATAACATTTTCACCAAATTCCTTAGATTTCAATTTATGTTACATATTAAAATTTAATTTAAAACGTTTTCAAACACTTCAAGATTCATCAATTCCATTAATAACAGATGAACCAACAATTCATAGATATTGTACAAAAACATGTGAATGTAATAAAAATATGAATACTGAATATTCATGTGATCCTTATGATATAAAAAAATGTATTTGTAAAAAACCTTATTCAGGTGATCAATGTATGGATTGTGAAGATGGATATTTTATGTATAAGGGAAAATGTATTTCTAGTGAAAATTGTGATAAAAATTATTGTAATGAACATGGGAAATGTATTAAAAATAATTTTGTTAATGGAGAAAATAATGTTAAATGCTTATGTAATGATGAATTTATGGGTGAAAGATGTCATTTATGTAAAGATAGTAAAATGAAATTTCCTAATTGTGAAAAAATTTCTAATGTGAGAAGTAGGACAAATAAAGTTTTAAATGTTGATAAAAAAAATCAAATTAATCGTTCTGATAATGATTGTGAATTTCAATTTATTCCTAATTCTTTAGATAAAATGGGTTATCTTCATTTAGATGGTAATATGCATATTTCTGGGAAATATTCTATTAAAAATTTACAAGGAAAAAATCATATTACTTCTTTTACTTTGAGATCTATATCTCATTGTAAAGTTTATATTGAACAATCAAAAGATAATTTTAATGTTGTTATTTATTTATTAGATAAAGATAAAAATATTTTGCAAACTTCAAAAATTTTAAAAGGACCTAATGGATATGATACTGTTTCTTTAATTGATTTTATTGCTGATAAAGGAGAATATGATTTAATTTTTGCAATTAAGGATTTAGTTAGTGGTGGTAATGTTAAAAATGATGATTTATTTAATGATTTTTCAAGTGATACTTCATGTAAAAATATATATTTGGAAATGCAATTAAATGAAATTTCAAGAGAAATTCAAACTTCTAATTCATTAATAAATAAATTTAAAAATAAATGTGAAAATAAAAATAATAATGAAGAAATAAATGATAAACCATTAATACCAAATGATATGACTTATTATGATGAAAAATCTACTTTTTATATTGATGTAAATAAAGGTTTTAATGGTAATTATGTTCATATAAGAAAAGATGAAAAAGATATTAATTATTTCCATTATGAATATTTATATATTCCTGATATTGTAAATGGAGAATTTAATATTGAATTAGATATTAATAGTAAATTCTTACATAGTCAAATTGGGATTTTATTAGAAATTGTAGAAATAAATGAAGATTTACAAGAAAAATTTGATGAAATGAAAAGTCAAAAAACTTTATCATCAAAAAAGATAAATGAATTATTTTCAAATTCTCAAATTAATAATCCACTTTGTTCAATTTATTGTTTTTCTGGATATAAAAAATTTAATTCATATGCATTAAGAAGAATATTACCAAGTGATACTTTATATAGAATTTGGTTTTATGATGTAAATCCAGAACCTTTTATTTTAGAAAATGCAAAATTTACCAATTATAAAAAAAATACTTGTTTAATTTATCAAGTAACTTTAAGATTAACAAATAATAAAAACATTAATTCAACTGATTTAATTACTGATCCTTCAAAATCAATTTGTACAAGTAATGAATTACCAAAAGATTTAAATACAAAAGATTATTTAGGTGATGTTTCTTATTTAAAAAAATTTGGTTTTCATATTTTAGATTCATTTAGAGTTGATAGAATAAAAAATAATATTCATTTTACTAAATTTAATATTACAGAAAGTCATTTATTTAGATTATTAATGATGCCTGGAAGAGTTAAAGCAGATTTGACTTTAATTAAAATAACTAATAATACAAAAAATATTGTTGCTAAATCTAATAAATTAAATAATGAATTGGCTTTAGTTGCAGAAATTCCTAAAGGTGTTTATTTAATTCAATATAAATTTTATCCTCCTTCTTTTGGATTTACTAAATGTGAAAGTATTAAAATTGAATTTGCAATGATGACTTTTGAGAAATTAAATCAAAATATTTTTCATATGAAATATAGATATCCTAAAAAAGATAATTTAGGTTATCCTTTAAATATTAAAAAAATTAATTTTATGAATCATTTAACAAAAACTATTGGTGATTTATATAATAGACCATTAGATGAAATTTCTTATATTATTAAAACACAACCATCAATTAAAATAGAAGAAAAAAGGAATTTAGAACCAATAAATCAATTAGTAACTTTTCAAAATTTAACTTTTATAATAAATCAAAAAGATAATAAAAAATTAAAAATAATAGGATATATACAAAGTGATTTTATATCAATTGATGCAGCAATTTATTTAATTTATTATAAATCAGGAGATACAAAAGGAGAAATAATTTATAGTCCAACTCATAGAAAAAATTTTAATACTATAATAACACATAGACTTCCTGCTGGAAAATATGCTTTATCAATTAAATATTATAAAAAAATTCATTTTATAAGTTCATCAACACCAGATGATAATTCATATGAAAATTTATTTTCAGAAATTCATTTTGATATTCAATTTATTAATCTTTCAAATGATTTATTAAATATATTAACAAGTGAAGGTAATATTAAATTAAGTCCATATTCTTCAAATGCAAAATTATCTAATAATTATATTTGTAGAAAATTTGGTGTTGTTGTACCTAAAACTTTTGATTCATTAAGATATTTAAAATATAATACTGAAACTCACATAATTGATGAATATATTATTCCATCTGGTGGTGTTGGTGAAGACAGAATTAAATTTGGTACTTTAAGATATGATAAATACTTATTTAGAATTTATATTGAAAGTTCTATTGCAAAAATCAAAGTTATTTTATATAGACAGAAAATAAATACTAAAGAAAATTATAAATTAGTATCTTATTCAAAAAATGATCGATATCATTTTGCAACTTTAATGGAAATTTTAGATTATAATTATAATTATATGATTATTATTAAATATGAAGGTTATGTTGATTTAAGAAGTTCAATTTCAGAAGAATTTACTAAAAATAAATGTAAAACTTTTAAAATGGAAATTGCATTAGAAAAAAATCACAATTTCCAATGTCCTCAAAATAATAATAAATATATTCAATTAACAGATTTAAAACCATTACCTCAAATTCTTCCTGTTAAATATCAAGATAAAAATCAATTCTTTAAATATGACAGTTCATTACAATATAAAGGAGAAAATAAAGGAAGTGGATATGTATTTATGTTAAGAAAAGATAATGATAATTATATTAAATATCAAGAATTTTTAGTTTATAAACCAATAGATTTTAAATTTGAAATTATAAATGATTTTATTATGGCACCAGTTACAATAATATTAAAAGATTCAAATTCAGATTCTATTATTTCATATGGTGATTTATTTGATGGTAGAACTGTTTTATTAGTTAAAAACTTACCTAAAGGTTCTTATTCTTTAGAATTATTCCTTCCAAATCAAAAAACAACTTTTAAAGAAAATTTAATTTGTACATTATATGATATTAAAATTGAAGCAAAAAAATCTAGTAATCATTATAGAATGAAAGAATTAATTAATAAAATTGAAATGGCTAATGATAATTTAGATATTCCAGTTAGATTACCATATACTTTAAATGAACCTAAATTTATGATTGCTTATGGTGAAAATGCTTATATTAATTATGCTAATAATTATTATATGAGATATAATAATACATTTAAAAAAGGACCTAAAAGCTTATTTTTAATTAATACTATTCCTTTTACATTAGATTATGAATCTGTTTGTGATTTTAATATTGATTTAGAAAATAGTGATATTGATGATGTCCAAATTGCAATTGATAAAATAACTAATTTTTCTAATTGTCAAAATAAATTATTACAAAAAGGAAATTATACTTTAGTAGTGAAATTAAATAGAACTATAAGTAAAGGTAGTTTAAAACCATTTTATGATTATGAATTACTTTCTAAAATTATAAGATTGTATATTGGAATTTCTCCTCTTTATAGAATTAATCAAGTATATAAATATAATGATATTATATCAACATATCATCAATGTGAAAATAATTATCTTCCATTAACAATTCAAACAGAACCAAATTCAAAAGAATTTAGATATATTAATCCTAAATTTACTATAAGAAGAGATGCAATTAAATCTAAATTTATATCTAATACAACTTTAATTTTAAAAAATTCAAATAGAAATAGAATTATTGCTGAAATTGGAGCAGATTACGTTTTTAATAAATTTGTATTAAATGTAATTGTAAATAATAGAAGAACTTATTATATGAAAGTGACAAATAATGTAGGATATCTTGATTTAATGTTACCTAAAGGAAATTATACTTTACAATTAGCTTTAGATGAAGATATTTTAGTAAATAAAGAAAAATTATCTTGTTTAATGATGGATGTTAATATACACATAATTGAATTAGATAAAAAAATTTCTTCAAAAGGTTTAATTTTAGGAGAAGAAAAATCTCAAAATTATTATAATGTAAAGAAATGTGATGGAAATATTATACCAATAAGTATAACACCAACAAGAAATATTGATAAAAATGGACATTATTTACTTCATTTAACAAATGCATTATATTTTAAAAATACTCAAAAATCAAAATATAAAAGAAATATAAATGAAATTGATATTCGTGTTGATCATAATAGTTTAATGTTAGTATCATTATATGTACCTCAACCAAGTGAATTTTCAATTATACCAAGAATAAGATATAATATATTACAATCAAAAACAAGAAAAATTGTTTATAAAGCACCTAAATTATCTTTATTAAGTCAAGATTTAACTGATAGAAATATATATTATCACTTAGAAAAAAATAGTCAAAATATTCAATATTATTCTTTAGAATTATCAACACTAAAAGATACAATAAATGATAGAATTTGTCCAAAATATGATATTGATATTTTAATAGATGATATTGATAACTTATACAATAAATTTAAATGTGAAGTTAAAAATAATAAAATATATACTTTAAAAAAACCAAGGCAAAAAATAGGAGTAATAAGTGATAAATCTTTCATAGAGAAATTAAATTATACAATGTTAACAGAGAAGGAATATTCATCAAAAGCAAATAAAAAAGGTATATTAACTTACAGAGTTGACTTTACTTTATCACCAGGACAATATTTTAATAATAACATAACTACATATTATATACTTGTAGATATAGGTTATGAACATATTACAAGTAATTTTAAAATGATATTAGCAAAGGGTCAAAAAATAATAAAAAGATCATCTCCAGTCTTTAATTATAAAAAAAGATTAAATTTCAAAAATCATATTTTATTAGAAGCAATAATAACAAATTCAGAAGAGCCAGGAAGTAAAGAAATTTTTGGTGATTACTCCTTATACATAATAGAAAATTCATGGCATAATATAACAAATGTTTTAAAAGGAACAACAACAATAAAAAATATAAATAATATACCTTTATGTTTACCATTCTCATATACATTTTTAGTAAATGTCAAAAATTATAAAATTGATAATCCAGAAGTTATATCAATTTATCCACCTGGTAATGAAATATATAAAATAAATGGTCAAGATTTAAATATAAAAATTACATTAAGTAAATCTCCTTATACAAGAAGGCGTGAACCAATAACAATGATGTTTAATAGAGAAGATATACAAACAGCATTTTATATAAGAAAAGTAAGTAATGAAACAAAAAATCAAACATTTGTATTTTCATGGGAAGAAGATAAAATAAATAAAAATCCAAAAATAAATCCATATAAAGTATCCTCAGCAAATGATTTAAATAATAAAGAATGGTATTTAATATTTAAAAATGAAGTCTTTGAAGATAATACAGAATATGAATTTAGACTTGAAGAATTTATAATATATGATAGTTTAAATTATTATTTACCAGGTGACTCAGGAATATTTACAGAAAAAATTTATATTAAAACAGGAAAAAATACACAAAGTTTAGATGATAATCCAATTGAAAGTGAAAGTGATTTATCTATAAATAATATTGTATCACAATTAATAACAGAACAAAATGAGAAAGAATTTTCAGATGAAGGTGAAGATTTAAAAGATATTAATATTATTGAATCATTTCAAAATTGTAATGGTCATGGAAAATATATTTTTGATCAAATGCTTGGTCAACATATTTGTTCTTGTTATGATGGTTTTTCAGGGAAATTTTGTGATTATTGTGAAGGGAAAATTATTGATGATAAATGTGTTGAAGTTGACAATGTTAATGATTATTTAATTGATAATTCTAATATAAATGAAATTAAAGAAAAAGAAATTAATGATAATTTAAATTTAAATAATGATATTTGTGGTAAATGTTTTAATGGAATTTGTGATATTAAAAATGGAAAATGTATTTGTGATATTGGTTGGACTGGAAAAAATTGTGATGAATTAATTAAGAAAATAGATGAAAATAAAGTTTTAAATATACCTAAAAAAAATTGGGAATTTAATTTTGGGAAATATCAAAATTTACTTTCAGGAAATATGAGATTATTTATTGCAGTTATTTTTATTTTTATTTTACTTTTTATTTTTAGAAGTGTTATGAAAGGAAGAGCTGGAAATAAACAATTAGAATATAATGCTTTAGGACAAAATGATGAGGAAGAATTAGCAAATAAAAATTCAATTAATGAAGAAAGTAATGATGATGAAAATAATAAATTGGAATTAATGCCTAATGATTAAAAATAGAAATATTTAAATTTTATAAATTAAATTTTCATATTTATTATAATATAATTTAAATTAAAAAATATTAAAATTAATATGTTTAAATAAAAAAAAATATTATTTTGTAAATTTATTTAATGAAATGTTAACAGGCTTTTTGACATAATTGATATTTTAAATATTCATTTTCTTTTAATAAACAACGGATTTCTTTATCTAATTTTTCATTATCAAACATTTTTTCACTAAAATCTTTTCTTATTTTTTCACTTTGAGCAAATAAATAATTATAATCTTGTTCTTTTTTATTATTTAAATCTTTCAAACAACAAATTTCTTCTTTTAAATGTTCAATAGTTTTTTCTAAGTATGAATGATCATTTTTTAAATTTGCATTTTCTTTTTTAACAATATCAAAACTTTTTTTACATAAAACATTACTTTCAATTTCAACACCTAATTTACAATTGATATTATCAATATTATTTTTTAATTCACAATTATTTTTTTCTAAACAATCATTTTTATTATTTAATTCAGTAATAATATTTTGCATATTTTCATTATTCAATTTTAAATCAGATAATTCTTTATAAGTTTTATCAAGTTCATCTTGTATTTTTTGAATTTGAAATTTACTATTATAATATAAATCATCCATTTCTTTTTTATGTTGTTGATTTATTTGTTCAAGTTGTTCATTATTTGTTTTTAATATTTCTTGAATTTTATTTTGACTTTCTTTATTTTCTTCATCATTTTGTTTTTTCAATTCTGTTATTTCATCTTTTAATTTAGAAATTTCTGAATTTAATTTTTGATTTTCTTCTTCTTTTTTTTTTTGAATTTCTATTATTTTATCATTTAAATTTTGATTTTCTTCTTTTAAATTAGCATTATTTTGTATTAAATCATTTATTCTTTCTTGTTTTTCATTTAATATTAAATTAAATTTATTATTCATTTCTTCTTCTTTTAATTTATTTTTTTGAAATGCTTCATTTGATTGATTTTGTAATTTTTTAATTTCATTTTGAAAAGAACTTTTTAATCTATCAAGATTATTTTGAAGAGAACTAATTTTATATTTTAATTCTCCTTTTTCTTTTTCAAATAATCTTTTTAATTCAGTTACAAATTCTCTAGTATATAATTGATTAATTTCATTATTTTGAGAATTAATATCTTCTGAATAAGGAATTGAATTATTTAAAGTAGTTAAATTATCTTTATCTTGAGAAATAAAATTTGAATTTTTTGGTATTTGAGAAGGTGAAAAAGATTGCATATTCATATCATTTTTATTACTTATTGGAGAATTTAAAATTTGAGAATTTGAATTTTCTAAAATATTTTTTCTATAATGATTAGATTTAATTGATATTGAATGAACAATCATATCACATCTTTGACAAAATAAATGAAAAGGATTACATTCTGCACAATAAAAAACTGCATTTTCATTTTTACATCTTTCACATAAAGGATTTAAAATATTGTTATTAATATTTGTTGACATATTTTTTTATTTATAAATTAAAAATGAAAATTATATGTATAAAATAAAATATTAATAAACTAATTAAATGAATTACTCAATTTCAACAAATGATTCTTTATGTTCTAAATCGAATAAACAAAATAATAATTCTCAAATTATTTCTTATTCATTAAATCAATTTCAAAATGGAGGAATGAAAAAAATAAATCAAAATGAAAATAACATTAATAAATATAATCTAAATAAATCAAATAAAAATATTAATAATAAAAACATTTTAATACACAATCCTTCTCATACTCCAGTAATAACTCCTGATTCAATTTTTAGAACTCATAATCATTCATCAAAAAAAATAGTAATTCATAAACGTGTTAATAATTGTACAGTTCCAATAAAAATGAAAAAAAATAATGAACAAATTTTTGAAAGTGAAATTTCTTTGGATGAAAATAATGTCAATTCAAATTTTGATAAAGATAATTTAAATAAAATTAATGTAAATACAGATTATAAATCTAAAATTAATATTTTAAATTCTTATTCAATGAATAAATTAAATGAAAATAAAAAAAATATAAATAATAATAGAAAAAATGTTAATGATTTTAAATTAGAAAATATAAATAAAGATAAAAAAATCAATTTAAATTCTTTTAATAAAACTAATGAAAATTTGAATAATAATAATTCAAAAGATAAAATTATAAATAATAATAAAATTTCTAATAAAGTGATTAAAGATAATTTTAATATCAAAATTGAGAATAAAGATTTATATAAAAAATATAATTCAAATGAATGTAGAAATCCTTATATAAAGAATTATAAATTTAATAAAAATTATAATATAAATGGAAAAAGGATTTCATTGATTGATAATTTAGAAATATTTAATTCTCCAGGAAATATAAGTCGTTCATTATCATTTAAAAAGAATTTAAATATTGAAAAATTAATTGATAAAAAAATTAATGAAAAAAAGTTTGAAAGTAAATTACCTGTAATAAATAGAAGTTTAACACCAAAATTAAAAGAATTAATCCCAAATGGACATCATATAAATGAAAATAATAAATTATCAAACCAAGATAATAATATTTCAACAAAGAAAGAATTTTATAAAATTAATATGAAACATCAAAAAAATAAATCCAAAAATAATTTTAAAGGAAATTATTTGAGTAATAAAAATAAAAAAAATAATTTAAATAAAGAAATAGTATTAGATAATAGTCTAAATGAAATTGATTTTGAAAAAGAAAAAGATAATAATTTAGAACAGAATAAAATATCAAAAAATGGAAAATTTAATATTAATATAAAAATAAATAAAAATAATATAAATGATAATCAATTAGATTTATATCAAAACTTTAAAAAAGAAAATTTAAAAAAAAAAAATGGAAATGATATATTTAAATATAATAGTGAAGAAATAAAAATGAATGGAATGTATATTAGTTTTTCTGATAGTGATAATTCTAAAAATGAAGAATTAAAAAAAAATA
>Ga0256407_10005809_pt1 | contig 19471 bp, 11 predicted proteins | sample RumenRJG_04DNA_FD_193489 | JGI IMG/M metagenome (GOLD analysis project Ga0256407, IMG submission 193489) | Bovine rumen microbial communities from Lethbridge, Alberta, Canada - RJG_04 | ecosystem: Host-associated > Mammals > Digestive system > Stomach > Rumen | place: Canada: Alberta... | reverse complement strand
CCCTCGGGGTCGAAGCGGCCGCCGTCGTAAAGCAACCGGCCGAGCAGCAGTTTCCTGTCTACCCAGCCCACGAGGTTGCCCTGGAGCGACAGGGGATCCCCTCCCGGCACGTCCGGGGCGCCCACGAAGCGTATCAGCAGCCAGTATCCTATGAGGATAGCCACGGTGATGATGCCGCGTTTCCAGGGAGATTTCACAAAAAGATAGATAAGTGCCGCTCCTGCCCAGGCGATGCCGATGCGCATCAGCACGCTGGCAACGCGCAGGGTCTTGAAGTCCAGCCTGAAGATGCCGTTGTACACAAGGCCCAGGGCGATGAGGATGAGGCAGCGGCGGATGATCTTCCAGACTATCTGCCCCGTGCTCTTGCCGGCCTCGCGCTGCCTGGAGAGGGAGAAAGGCCACGAAACACCCGCCAGGAAAATGAACAGAGGGAAGATAGTGTCGTGATGCCTCAGGCCGTTCCAGTCCACATGGGTCATCTGCTGTGCGAGCCTGGAGTTGTCCCCGTCCGGGAACAGGTGGCACAATGCCACTATCAGCCCGGAAACACCCATGATAAACATCATGTCGAAGCCCCTCAAGGCATCCAAAGAGGCAAGTCTTTTGGATTTGTCCATATCAAAAACCTTATCTGAATTTTCCGTCTTCCTCGAGCATCCCGAGGTAGGAATTGTAGCGCTCGGCGCTGATTTCCCCGGCATCGACGGCGGCCTTCACGGCGCAGCCGGGTTCGTGGGTATGGGTGCAGGGCACGAAGCGGCAATCGTCGGCCACACGCAGCATTTCCGGGAAATATTTGGATATCTCTTCCTTCTCCAGATCCACCAGCCCGAAGCCCCTCAGCCCCGGCGAATCGATTATATATCCTGCCGCCTCAATGCCGGCGGAGTGAATGCCTCCTGAGGAACTCCGTTCGCTTTGCTCACTCCGGCCCCTCCCATCGCAAGCGACGGGCCCCTCCCCCTGCCCCTGTCCGGGGGTGGACAGGTCCTCAGGAGGCATTCCTCTGCCGGCAAAAGAACTGATCGGGTACATTTCATACAACGAAGTCGTATGCTTTCCCTGGAGGTGGGCAAGAGAGATGTTCCCGATTTTGGGATCCAGCGACGGATCCACTGCCTTGATCAGCGACGACTTCCCCACGCCCGACTCGCCTGAAAACAGACTCAACTTCCCGGCGCATGCCTCCCGCAATTCTGCTATGCCCTCGCCGGTCTTGCAGGAAGTATCTATCACGCGGTAGCCCGCACCTTCATATATACGGTGAAACTCCGCAAGCGCCTCCGGGGCCTCGTCGCGGTATAGATCCACCTTGTTCAGCACGATAACCACAGGGATTTTGTAGACCTCGCAGGTCACGAGGATGCGGTCGAGGAATGGGAGTTTTATTTCCGGGAAGAAGAGGCTGACGGCAATTACGGCCTGGTCGAGGTTGGCGGCGATTACGTGTGCCTGACGGCTGAGATTGGTGGATTTGCGGATCACGTAGTTCTGCCTCGGCAGAATCTCGGTAATTACAGCGGACGGAATGGCCCCTGTGGAGCATTTTCCCGTATAGGGTTGCGAAGCAACGCGGAACAGGGGCCCTTTTTCGTCCGCTGTGATATAGGAAACCTTGTCGCCCACGGCGACGGGATTGGTGGCCGAAGACTTCTGCAGACGCACCTTGCCGCGAAGCACCGCGGGAAACGGATCCCACTTGGGGAGCTCGCTCAGCAGGTAGTGGCTGCCCGCATTCTTTACAACCGTCGCAATCCTCTCTTCCATATCACTTTGCGCGTCCTACGAGATTCTCCGCAAAGCGCCGGAGCACCTCGAAACGGACTTTGTTCAATTTGAGCTTGCGTGCCGCCTTCAGCGCCTCCTCGGTATAGCGGCGCACCTCTGCACGGGCGTCGGCATCTACTCCGCAATCGACATACACCTTCTTGATGCCGGAAATCTTGCGTGCGTTTTCTCCTTCGGGCACCTGGGCGTTGAAACGGGCCAGGAAGGCCTCTCTGGCCTCGCCCTGCAACTTCTCGCAGGTGCGCACCGTAAGCCAGCTCTTCTTGCAGTTGATTATATCGCCGCCTATGGGCTTGCCGAACACCTTTTCATCTCCGAAGGCGTCCAGGTAATCGTCCGCCACCTGGAAGGCCATGCCGAGTTGGTAGCCATAGTCGTAGAGAGCCTGGCATGCCTTGTCGTCAGCCTGGGCCATGATTGCGCCCATCTTAGCGGAACATGCCAGCAGTACAGCGGTCTTCAACCCTATCATTTTACAATAATCAACCATCGTCACCTCGGGCACGCTCTCGAACTCCATGTCGTACTGCTGGCCCTCGCAGACCTCTGCCGCAGTCTTGGAGAAGAGCCCGAGCACCGCCTCGAGCCTGTCGGCGGGAGCCTTGGCGATGCGCTTGTATGCGTCTATCTGCATCACGTCGCCGGACAGGATTGCGGTGTCTTCGCTCCACTTCTTCCAGACTGTTTCCTGCCCGCGGCGCAGGGGGGAACGGTCCATGATGTCGTCGTGCAGGAGGGTGAAGGTGTGGAAGACCTCCAGCGCTCCGGCTACTTCCATGAGTCTGGGAGTGAATCTGTCCTTGAACAGGGAATAGCTGGTAAGGCAGAGGCGGGGACGGATGCGTTTTCCGCCGATGCCTATCATGTATCTGAGTGGATCGTAAAGCCCGGCTGGTTCGGCCGGGAACTGTATCTCTTTGAACAGGCGCCCGATGGCGCCATCGATATGTGGTTCTGTAAGCATAATGCACAAATATAGCCAATTTTACTATCTTTGCCAACGCAATGCGAATTACTTTGGGAGACATACTGTCGGGCCGCGTGCGCATCGTGCGCAGACGCCGCCGACGCACTCTTCCCGAGACCGCGGAAGTAGCCGGACTGCGAAAGCAGGCGAAGGCATATCTGCCGGTCAGGCTCGCGGAACTCGCCGCGGAGCATGGATTCATCTATAATCAGGTGCGCATCAAGCACAATGTCAGCAACTGGGGGAGTTGCTCCAGCAAAGGCAACATCAACCTTAACCTGAACCTGATGCGTCTGCCTGCAGAACTGCAGGATTATGTAATGCTCCACGAACTCTGCCACCTCAAATACCTGAACCACGGTCCGGAGTTTCATGCCCTTCTGGAAAAGGTCTGTCCGGACCACCGTCGCCTTCAGCGGAGGATGAAGGATTACAGGCTCATTTAAGCTGAAGGAATATCATTTTTCTTCATTTTTCTTTGATTTACATTGGAATTTTACTATTTTGCGACCCAAAGTAGTGTTTATTATGAGGTTAGAAAGACTATTCCTCCCACTTGTCATGTGCGTTTTGGCTGCTTTCTCGCCAGTTCAGGCGGGATGGGCGCAAAATGCTTCGGGCGTGCCCCCGCAACCTAAGGGGCAGTCGCATCTCTATGGTAAAATAACGGATGATGGCGGAGAGCCCCTCCCCGGCGTCGTGGTTTTCCCGAAGGGTGCGACGAACAAGGCGGTCACGTCCAATCTGGACGGAAATTATTCGATTCCTGTTCCGAAAGACGCCGGCACGGTGTTCGTGTTCCAGTTCCTGGGGATGGAGACGCAGGAAATAAGCGTCAGCGCCCCGGGACGGAAGGATGTGGTGATGAAATCGGACAATATGCTGGACGCCGCCGTCAGTATAGGGTATGGATTGATCCAAAAGAGGGACGATTTTACCGGTTCTGCTGTCCAGGTAAGCAAGGATCAGATTGCAATGCGCCCTGCGGACCGTATCGATAATCTTCTCGCAGGTTCTGTGCCTGGCATGAATGTGATAGAAGATTCAACCAACGGAAGGCCCTCTGTCAAAATCAGAATCAGAGGAGATGGTTCATTGAGCGCCTCCAACGAGCCGTTATGGATTATTGATGGTGTGCCGGTATTCCAGGGCACAAGGACAAATTCTGTTACAGGCACGTCCTACACCGTGAGCCCTCTTTCGTATATGAATCCGGATGATATCGAGTCCATAACAGTGCTTAAAGATGCCTCTACCACCACTCTATATGGTGCAGACGGCTCAAACGGTGTCATTCTGGTAACTACAAAGGGGTCCAAGGGAGGAGAAGTATCGTACAATGCATCTGTGCGCTATGGACTTTCCACCCTCGACAAAAGCACGGTAAAGAAGTTGGTAAACGGCCCTCAGTATCTTGCTCTGGCCAAAGAAGCCTGGACCAATTCGGGCCGCAGCCTCTCCACGTTCCCTTATCAGGATAACGAATATCAGACATTCTCCAATATGGATTATGACTGGACAGATGCATATTTAGGAGTAGGGCAGACCACCCAAGCCAACTTCTCGGCGGCTGGCGGAAGCGACAAGATGAAGTTCGTCCTTTCCGGAGGTTGGTTCGACAGTTCTTCCTATGTAAAAGGTAACAACAAGAACCGTTTCTCCCTCTCTGCCAAGACGGATGTCAAGTTTTCTCCGAAACTGAAGATGCAAGTGAAAATGGCTGCCGACTACAATGTGGACGACGTGTTCTCGCTTTACGGCTCATATGACGAGATCCTGCCAATTTTCTCGCCCTACAACGAAGACGGATCCTATCGTTACTATAACTATTATAGCAAGAAGGATGACGGCACCTACGAAGTCCAGAAATACAACAATTACGGAAATGATCTAATGGAACGTGAGTTTGATGAGAACCGTCAGTACACTCTCAATGCCGAAGGATCTGTTGTCCTGACTTACAATCCATTAAAATGGCTCACGTTCACGTCCCATACCAGCGAGAGGCTCATCTCCATATATGAGTCCCAGTACTATACCCGTAAATCACTCGCAGGCATCAATTCGTCAGACCCGTCGCTGTCGGGCTATTCCCGCCGGTCCGGCGTATTCAATATGGCATTCTACGAGAATATGCGCGCAAACGCAAACCATACGTGGGGTAAATTCAATGCCAATGGTTTCGTGGGAGCCGAATACAAGACATCAGGGCATTTCTCCCTCTATGCAACTGGTAATGGCTTTACCAACGACAGCATCAGGGAAATCTCCTATGCTAATGCCGATACCCGGAAAGGGTCATCTTCCCGTTCTGAAAGCAAATCGCTCTCGTACATCGCCAATGCCAATGTCTCCTATGATAAACGCTATGTGCTATCTGCCAACTGGCGCCGGCAGGGTAATTCCAGTTTCAGTGAATACTCCCGCTGGGGAACCTTCTGGGCGGCTGGTTTAAGCTGGAATATTCACAATGAGCATTTTATGGATGTTCCCTGGCTCAATACCCTGCGGGCAAAGTATACCTACGGCAGTTCGGGTAATTCGCGCGTGGATTCCTCTAGCGCAGACGGCTCCTATGTGATCAATTCATCCCACTCTTACGGAGGAAAGTCTGGCGCCGCGCTCAGCAAACCCGCAAATCCCGGCCTCCGCTGGGAGAGAACCTATACCAGCGACTGGATGTTTGACTTCGGAGCATTCAAGAACAGAGTGGAACTCAGTCTGGAGTATTATGTCCGCCGCACCAGGGATGTCCTTTACGGCGGAAGGGTATCATCCATTATTACCGACGGAGACGTGACCCGCAATGTCGGTGTAATATCAAATAAGGGTATTGAGTTTACCTTGACTACGGTGAACATCCGCAAATCCGGCTTTACCTGGACTACTTCCATCAACGGAGCCCATAACCATAATATGATCGAAGAACTCTACAAAGATACCCATACCGGATTCTTCGATTCCATCTGGGTGGCGGGGCAGTCGAAAGATGCCTTCTGGCTCGTCCGGTGGGCGGGAGTGGATCCCGTAACGGGAGAGCCTATGTGGTATGATATAAACGGAGACCTCACATACAACTTCTCTTTGGACAACCGCGTATATCTTCCGCAGTATTCCAAGGAACCGATCCTGCAGGGAGGTGTCTCGAACGACTTCACCTTTGGTAGGTTCAACTTGCGGATTATGTTCGACTACCGCCTTGGAGGCTGGGATTACATCCCTCTTGAGAATGACGGCTCCGACATCGTGGATTACACCGGCAGGCCTGCCATCGAGGAATTGAACCACTGGACAACCCCAGGGGTGGGCAATGTCAGTCCTGAATTCCGTTATAAATATGGGGCGAATAACGACTGGAACTCGACGCGCTCGTTATGGAACACTACCTATATCCAGTTCCGCAGCATCTCTTTAGGCTACCGTTTGCCTGAAAGGGTAAACCGTGCGCTCCACGTTAAGAATACTTCGATCAGTATCATTGGAGACAATTTGTATCTATGGACTCCCGGCCAGGGCAGGAACAGGAACAGCTACAAGACGCTCAAATACTCCGATGGACTCCGTCGCGGCCTTTCCGCCCAAGTTTCGTTCAACTTCTAAAGACTGCGGAAGATGAAAAACATATTCAAATATATATTGATCGCAGTCGCGGCAGCAGTCCTGCTGTCCTGCGAGAGAATGGAAAAGAAACTCCTGACGGTGGATGTCATCGGCAAGAATACCATTGCGGGTTTCATGCTGGAGTATGACGGATACGTAAGCGCCGGAGAAGGGCTCCATGCTGAAATACGCACTTTCTACCCTACGTTTATCAAATACGCCGAAATCGCAGGAGACCTGCTGAACATTACGGCGAACGCTGACGAGGGTGACCAGCTGCTGTTCAACTATCAGATGGAGCAGCACCACATAGCTACCTATCCCCGCAACTACTGGGCGAACGGCTGGTCTATTGTAACGCAGGTTACGTATCTTCTCGAATACGGTCCGAAAAACCTCGAGCAGGGGTGGTCGGCCGCAGAAAATACTATGGTCAGAAAAATCATGGCGCAGGCACATTTTGCACGTGCTCTTGCAATGTTTGAGATATGCTGCGCGTATGCACAACCCTATAATTATACGGAAGACCATTCACACATCGGTATTCCCATCCTTACGCACGTGGCCTCGTTCGAGGAGGTTCTTCCAAGAAAGTCTGTCAAAGAAGTTTATGCCCAGATACTGGACGACCTGAATGACGCGCTGGACCTCTTCAAGACCGTTGCAAAGGACAATCCTACCGGTGCCCAGGTTGATGCCATTACAGATCCTTACCATATCTCCTATATCGCGTGCGAGGCACTCCTGGCCAGGGTTTACCTGTTTATGGAACGCTGGGACGATGCGGCAAAGATGGCGCAGTCCGTAATCGGAAAGGTCCCGCTCACCCCCAGAGAACAGTATATCGATATGTACCGTAATTCTCAGGCGGTCCCCGGAAAGGAGACTATATTCCGGTTGAATCACTTCGATGCCAGCACAAGCCTTTCCAGTTTCTTCGATCCCGTGCGCGGTGCCAAGTTCGAGCCGACCGAGATGATGTACACCCTTTACCCGGACGACGACATCCGCAAGCAGTTACTTACCTACATACCCCAGGATGGAGAGGAGGGCATCATGCCCGGCTCCAAGCCCAAGGCGGTATGCAAGTACCTTTGGTGGAAGCAGGGCATTGCCGACGAGATGGCCCGTGTGCATGACAACTTCGTGTTCCGTGTTTCGGAAATGTACCTGATCCATGCCGAAGCCGTGTTGCAGGGGAGTGGAGATACCGCTGGAGCGGCATCCGACCTGAAGGCTATCATTGCCCGCGCCCGTGGCGTGGCGGAATCGGCGGTTACCGTTCCTACCGGAAAGGATGCCCTTTTGGAGGCTGTCAAGACAGAGCGCGTGAAGGAACTTTGCTATGAAGGGCACCGCATCTTCGACATTACCCGCCGCAAGGAGAATCTCGTCCGTACAAATAACTCCTCCGTAAAGCTGGTCGAATATCCAAATTATCGATTTGTTCTGCCTATCGATCAGATGGAGATGCAGTCAAATGAAAACATGATCCAAAATGAAGGCTATGAAACCAAGTAGAATAATTGCAATAATAGCATCCGCCCTTTTGCTGGCAGCTTGTTCCGACCGTCCTGAAGATCTCCTTTTCACAGATTATTTTGTGTCGATCCAGGATGAGAATGGTTCGGAGTCTTCCCGCGTGCTCGCCACTTCCAATAATCTGGTAAAGACATATTACATTAAGCTTGTTTCCGCAGCCAGGACCGAGCCTTTGACCGTGTATTTTGATATTGAAATTGGGGACGGCCTCACAAAGGGCGTTGATTTCACCCTCCAGCGCGATGTGACAAGCATCGATTTTGAACCGGGAGTTTACCAGAAGCCGTTCAGGATCAATTATCTGGGCCGTGCCGTAGATACCTCGAAAGACAATACAATCAAGATCCGCCTTACCTCCACTTCCGATCCGTCGGTCCGAGTGGGACGTCCGGGACCAAAGTCCAAGTTCAGCGTTCATACCATAGAGAAGTATAATTTGTAATCAACCAATCAGTATTAATATGAAAAAGTATTTGTGGATTTTTGCAGCCGTAGCCACAGTGGCTTTTGGCTGCACCAAGGAACCGGAAAAGGAAGAAGTCAAGGATGAGACTCCTGCCCAACTTGTTTCCTTCAAGATTCTTGCGGCTGACAACGAAGATCTGGCCCAGGACTATGCACCGGATGCCATCGCTTCTACGATGGTGATTCGTATTCCCGGAGGCGGGCAGGGAAAGACTCTTGTCGCGACCCTGGAAGCTGGTGAGAATGATGTTATCAAGGTCGACGACAAAGAGGTCGTCAACGGCAAAGTCAGTTTCGATGCAACCTATGCCTTGGACATCATAGTTACCAATAGCAAATCCGGCAAAATCGCCCAATATGAGGTCAAGATAGGCAAGATCCTCCAGCTCGTAAGCAAACTGATAGGAACGCTTCCTGCTTCCGAAGGTATGGTCTATACTTCCAGCAGTTATAAAACGGCAGTCAATCCAACTACGGGAGAACTCTGGGTGGTTTATACTTTCACTCCTTCCGGTGGAGTTAAGAACTTTGGCGTTAAGAAGTTCAGCGAAGGTGCTTTTGTTCAAGTCGGTGAGGAAGGTATCGTGACAGGAGAGTCGACCGTAGCAGTCAGCACGGTGTACAGCCTTGTTTTCGATGCCTCCGGAACTCCTTATATTCTTTATAAAGCCGGCGATGTAGCTAATCTTATGTCCGTACGCAAGTTCAATGGAACTGATTGGGTTCTGGTAGGAAATGCCGGTTTCGGCCAGAGACAAGCCAGCATTGGCATTGGCCCTCAACTCTACTTTGATGCCAACGGAAATCCCGGGGTTGTTTATACACTTGACAGGAGGAATACAACCAGCGCTTATGCCAACGAGATTTGCTACCTCGATGGCAATGAATGGAAATCTTCCAGTATCACCGGATTCCCCGCTTATGATGGATCGAGCGCCGGCATCTTCTACAGTGGTACTGTGGTGAAAATGAACGGGAAAGCCTACGGTATGGTGACCGCCAATCAATATGGTCTTTATGTTTACGAACTTTCCGGGCCATCCTGGTCTACCCTGATAGTTGATAATTACAAAGCGGATGGTGAGGACTATATGAATCCCGGAAACTTCTCAATAGCCGAAAAGGACGGCAAGATTCTTTTGCTGGGAACATTGTCGAAAACAAAGCAGGACCAGTTATTTACATTCGACGGTACCTCTTTCAAGCCTTACGGAGATCCCTTTGATGTATCTGTTGGATGGAGTTCGATTTCAAATGCGCCTTCAGAGGCTCATATGGGTGTAAATCCTGTTAATGGACAGATTGTCGTAGTCAAGTGTGATAAGGATGACTATCCAATGTACACTATCATGAATGAGAATTTGCAGTGGGAGGATTTTGCATTCCTTGGTACTGCGATAAAGACAGTCATTCCGCCGGATCCCGGGGTGGAAGATTCCGTAGAAGAGATTGTGTACGAACATGACATCCCTGCTGCCTACGGTGGATCTTGTGCATTGGCCTTTGATAAGGCTGGCAATATCTTGGTTATTTATCCCAATGCCGAAAGAAAAGAGAGTGGATTCCCTCTCTATTCCATCGGACTCGAAGAAGACATCCTTCCCGAATAATCTCTGATTTCGTAAGGGTGCCGGGGCTTTGCCGGCACCCTTTTCAATAACAATACTGTATCTTGAAGCATCTTTTTACCATACTGATACTCCTCGCCTCTCTTTCCTTGCAGGCACGGGAAAAGCCGCTGCCGCAGCGGGATTCGCTTCGCTACGGCAAGCTGAAAAACGGTCTCACCTATTACATCCTCCCCAACCGCTACCCCGAGGGAGAGGCGGTCTACCGCCTGTTCGTGAAGGCCGGATCGCTTTATGAAGAAGACCGTCAGCGCGGCCTTGCGCACTTCCTGGAGCACCTTGCCTTCAACGGCACCGAGCATTTCCCGGAGGACGGGATGGTAAAAGTGTTGGAGCGCTACGGCGCATCTTTCGGTAAAGACCTGAACGCCCATACATCCTACGGCGAGACGGTCTACAAACTTCAGTTGCCCACCGCTCCGGAAGCCCTGGTGGACACCACCCTCCTGATTCTGCGGGACTGGGCGCGCGGGCTCAGCATCGACTCCCTGCAGGTAGAGAAGGAACGCGGCGTCATCCTTTCCGAACGTCTGCAGCGCCGCAAAGCCGGGCAGGCCGCAAGCGATGCATTTCTCGAAGAAGTTCTGGGCGACAGCCGCTATGCTCTCCGCCGCACGATAGGCGATACCCTGGTGATACAGAACTGCGCAGTAAAGGACATCCGCGATTTCTACGAATGCTGGTACCGCCCGTCCCTGATGGCAGTCGCCGTCGTGGGAGATGTGGATCCGGACGCGATGGAAGCCCGCATCAAGGCTCTTTTCTCCGATATGCCGAAAGTGAAGCGTCCCAAGCCCCGGCAGTACGGTATCCCCCCTTACGAAGATTTCGCTGCCCGTGTGGTCTTCGATTCGACGCTTACCGATATCAAACTGGATATCATGCAGAAGGCCCCTGCCCGTACACCGGTTGCAAGCGAAAAAGATTTCCGCCCTTATTTGGTTCGCACAATGGCGAACCGTCTGGCAAAACAGCGTCTGGCGCGCCTTTCCTTCGACGGGAAGGACTACAAGGATGTTTCCCTTGGTGTCTCCGGCCTTCTTGGCGCCGTGGAGGTGGCAGATCTTTCCGTTCAGCTCCAGAAGGGCAAGGTGGCGTCCGGTATCGAACAGGCTCTGGCCGCCGCCCGGCAGATACTGGACTATGGATTCACTGCCACCGAAATAGAGCAGGTGCGGCGCAGCCTCCTGTCGGCATATCGCAACCGCACCAATCCCAAATACCGCACTTCTTCCTCCTCGCTGATGGAAGAGGTCTACAATGCCTATTATCTGGGGGATGCAATGCTCAGCCCCCGGAAGGAATACGAACTGATGGAGAAGTATCTGCCGACGGTGGACTCCCTGACGCTCGTATCCTGCCTTCATGAAATTTACTCCAGGGCTCCTTTCCGCGCCATGCTGCGCGCACCTGCGTCTCTGCGGTACGAATGCGGCGGCGATGCCTGGCTGGACTCCCTGGTCCGCAGTTCTTTCGCCATCCCGTCGGAGGCCTACGGATTCGCTCTGGAGATACCTTCCGAACTTTGTGCCGCGCCGGTTCCCGGAAGCATCGTATCCGAAACAAGACATCCGGAACTTGACCTCGTGGACTGGCAGCTCTCCAACGGCGCGCGTGCGCTATATCGCCGGAGCGGGCTCAGCCGCAACAAAATCAGCCTTTCGGGCAGCCGTGCCGGAGGTTTCGCCGCCCTGGATTCGGCCGACTACTATAACGGAATCTTCGCCGACAGGATAATCCCCGGAAGCGGCGCCGGAGATTTCAGCCGGGACGCCCTACGTTTCTTCATGTCCGGCAATTCCGCCTCAGCCCTGTTTATCGGAGCGCCCGGCCGCACGGGCATCCTGTGCTCCGCAGTGGACGAAGACATCGAGTCCATGTTCAAACTCTTCTATCTCCGCTGGACGAAGCCCCGGCTGGATGAGGATTATGCCCGCCTGATGATTCAGAAGTCGGTCGAGAGCTACCGCAGCAAGGAGCCCGATCCGCAGGCGGATTTCTCCAGGGAACTGGGATATCTCCTGTCCGGATCCAATTACACGAATGCCGAACTGACCGACTCCCTGATACTGTCGCAGGTGCGCCCGGACCGCCTGCTGCCGGTGTTCAACCAGCTGTATGGCAGTGCCGACGGCTACACTTTCGTGCTGACCGCCGATGCGGACGAATCGGTCGTGCGCCCTTATGTCGAACAGTATCTGGCCGCTCTCCCCGGAGGCCCCGCCCGCACTGAGCGCCTCGCTCCCGACCGCGTCGTTCCCCGCAGGGACACTTCGCTGATCCGGCATACGTCCAAGACCGAAAGGACCATGGTTTCGCTGATATTCCAGGGCACGGACAGCCCGGGCCTTTCCGTAGTGGAAAACCAGATGGAACTCGGAGCGGTGAAGGCCGTGCTGCGCACCGCCCTGATGAAGCGCCTGCGCGAAGACATGGGCAAGGTCTATAGCGTGGGAGTGTCCTCTTCCGCGGCAAAATATCCGTCCTACATAGAACGCACGAACATCCAGTTCTCCTGCAAGGGCGAAGATGCGTCGCTGCTGGCCGCTGAAAGCCTGCGCGTGGTGCGGGAACTTGTAGATGATCCTTCTTCCTTTGCACAGACTCTCGCCGACGTGAAAGCCAATCTGAAAAAAGATCACAGCCTCGACTTGCAGAAGAGCAGCTGGTATGCGTCTTACATCAGGGATTCTATATACTACGGCGAAGAAGACTGGAGCCTTCCAGGGCGCTACTCCGAGCTTGTGGACGGGCTTGATCCCGAGAGGATCGCCGCCCGCATCGGGAGTATTCTCACCGAACCTATGGTAACAGCCATACTTTATCCGGCTCAGTAGCAATGAAACGCATATTCCCCATACTGCTGTTGTTGTGGGCTCTTCCTTTATGGAGCCAGCCTTCCGGAATGCGCATCCGCCCCGGCCAGGGTGGCGACAGGCCCTTTTTTGTGTCGCTCGAGGTGGCGGATTCCCTTTCCGGGGAGCCCGTTCCCTTTGCTTCCGTATATCTGAAACCGGCGAAAGACACCATCATCACCAATTTCACCCTTTCCGACAATAAAGGAAAGGCGGTGCTGGACAGGGTCGTGCGCGGAGAATACAGCGTAAACATCGAGATGATGGGCTATCTTCCATACAGGAAGGTGATGTATCTGACGGGGGGCGCGAATCTTGGCAGGATACTGATGAAGGAAGACAAGCAGATGCTGGAGGCAGCCACGGTTTCGGCTGCGGTGGCCCCGGTTGAGTTGAAGGGGGATACGTTGGTCTATAATGCTGCCGCCTATTCCATAGCCGAGAACGACGTGCTGAAGGATCTTCTCAAAAAGATGCCCGGCATCGAGGTGGATGAGGACGGTTCCGTGAAAGTTCAGGGAGAGAGCGTGAACCAGATTACGGTGAACGGGCGCACTTTCTTTATGGGCGACAGGCGGGCTGCGCTGGACAATCTTCCCGCCAAGGCGGTGGAGAAGATCAAAGTGACCGACCACGAGTCGGATATGGAGAAGGTTACCGGAATCAAGAACAATTCCGCGACGCGTTCCAGGAATATGGACGTGTCTCTGAAGCAGGAGTACAGCAACGGCACTTTCGGTAACATCCAGGCCAACGGAGGTGCGTCCCTGCCCTCCAAAGACCAGGACGAGATGCTGGCAAGCATCCCCTTCCTGTGGAATACCTCCGGGCTGCTTTCCTCGTTCGGCAAGACCGACCAGATCACTTTCATAGGGCGCGGCCAGAATGTGGACAACGGTTCCCGCATGGTAGTCCGTCAGGGCTCCGGCCTGACCACCGGCGGCCAGGCAGGCGTCAACTACAATACCGACCGCATAAAGAAGGTGGATGCCGGCGTAAGTGTCTATTACAACTGGACTTCCAAAGACGATGCTTCGCGTTCCTCAAGCGAGGAATTCCCCCTTTCGGGCGATGAAGTGCATTCTGTCAAAACCGGCAATTCCACTACCGACGCGCATCAGGTGACGGCCAGTTTGAGCCTGCGGCCCAAGCACGTGCGCGGCTACATGTTCAATTTCGATCCCCGTATCACTTTCCGGGACCAGAGTTCGGTCAGCACTTCCACGTCGGCCTCCGAGGTTAACGGTGCGCAGAGCAACAGCTCCAATTCGAACAACAGTTCCAATTCCAGGTCTCTGAGTTCGAACGGAAAACTGGTATTCGCTTACGGCAAGTTCGCCAAGAAGGGCCGTTCCGTGAGTGTCAACGGGCAATACAGTGTAGGCGGCAGCAAGGGCGGCAGCAGGGACTACTCCCTTACCCGGTATGCGGCATCCGGATCTTCCAGTGAGCGGGATCTGCATTACGACAATAACGGCGGCAACGGGTCCGGCAGTCTTTCGGTAGGTTATGCGGAGCCGATAGCCGATAAATGGAAAATCCAGACTGTGCTGGACGGGAGCGTCTCCCGTTCCCGGCAGAACAAGGATGCGTTCAATGCAGACGGCAGCGTCAACGATTATTATACCACCGCTTCGCTGAACAGGTCTCTCACCGGCCGCGGAGCGCTTCTGGCGCAATACAGCACGGGCGGTTCGGTTTTGCAGGCAGGTATATCCGTGAACTCCAGCAATCTCTACACTTATTCCAAGTCTCTGGGTCTGGAAAAGGAACTCGGAATAGGGGAGTGGCAGTGGAACTGGGCTCCGGAACTGAGTTATGCGTACGGAGGTTTCTTCTTGTCCTACCGGGGGAATTCTTCCCAGCCCGGCCAGGACAGAATGATTTCGCTGCTGGATATTACCGACCCTCTGCGCATCTCTACGGGTAATATCTATCTGCGGCAGGGGTTCACGCATTCCGTGACCCTCCGCACGGGAAGCGGCGGGCGCGGGAGAGGACGTGTCAGTATGGAAGACAGGCTCTCCGGAGCTCGTGACCCGAAGCGCAAGTCCGTCAGTCTCATCATGTCGGCTTCCATGCAGCAGAATTCTGTGGTGAGCGCCACCTGGTACGACGCCGACCGCGTGCGCTATACCGTTCCGGTGAATACGCGCCGGCCCGCCTGGTCCGTGAAAAGTACTGTCAGCGGCTATCAGGCAGTGGACAAGAGCCAGCATTGGCGACTGATGTATACCGTGTCGATGAATTTCAGGTCCAGCGTGAATTATCAGCCTGCAGGCACGCTGCCCGGAATCGACAGCAAGGCCTTCGACTACAACGCTTTTATGGCGGATTTCTGGGGAGATGCTTCGGGTAACCGATTCTACGACGGCAGCAGCGGTTTCCGTGAGAGCCTGACGAGGCAGCTTGGCTACAAAGCCAATCTGGACCTGACCTATTCCAATCCCGGCAAACTGAGTTTTACCTTTACGAACGCTTTCTCCGGCAGCAACGCCTGGTATTCCCTCGACCGCAAGGCCAACACGAACACCTATGTTTATACCCTTTCGCTGGATGCCTCATATACGACTCCGCACCAGTTCATGTTGAACGGGTATTACTCCCTGCAGCGCTACTTCGGCTATTCCGACAGTTTCTCCAATACAACCAATTCGCTCAACTTCTCCGTAAGCAGGGACTGGCGGGCATTCACTTTCAGTGCGCAGGCCGTGGACATCCTGAATAACGGCCTCTACATCTCGCACAGCGTCAGTGAGACCGGCACTACGGACAGTTACCGTCTCTCCATGGGGCGTCACTTTCTGCTGGGTGTCACCTGGCGCTTCGGCCGTATGGGGGGCGTTCAGATGAATCGTGCCAACAAGGCTTCGGAAAGCATTCAAAGGGACTTTTGATTTATGAAACGTGTACTCTGTTTACTGCTGGCGTCGCTGCTGGTGCTCCCGCTTGGAGCCCGGCGTCTCCGAGTGGCGTTTGTGGGTGACCCTCAGGTAGATAATGAAAAGGAGCTGAGCTATGCGCGCCGATCGATTTACGATGAACTGCGCGGGCGTTCCGACCTGGACATGGCCATTTTTCTCGGCGACCTGGTAAATGACGACGTGTCCCTGCTGGCTCCCACCCGGGCCGTGCTCGATTCGCTGCCTTATGCATGGGCCAGCGTGCCGGGCAATCACGACCGGGACGTCTATCACGTGAAAGGCAAGGCGAGGGACATGGCGACATATTCGCGTGTCATCCATGCCACGGATACCACCTTCGAGCGTGGCGGAGTCTGTTTTATCATGATGGACGATGTTCGTCTGGAAGGCACCGGCGGCTATGAAGGAGGGTTCCGGGAAGATCAGAAGCTCTGGCTGCGTGAACGCCTGGAGGCTCTTCCCGCCGACAGGCTCGCAGTCCTGTGCGCCCATATCCCGTTCAATGAATTCAAGGCGAAGGATTCCCTTGAAACCATACTGAGCGTGCATCCGAAACTTCTGCTGATGTGCGGCCATACGCATACTATAGCCCGGAGCAGGCTGGTTTTCCCCGGTGGACTGGAAGTGGAGGAAGTGCTTGCGGGTGCAGCCTGCGGCTCGTGGTGGCGCGGCCGGCCCGACAGGCACGGAATACCTTCGGCGACGCAGAACTGCGGAGCTCCGCGCTCTTATTATGTGGTTGATTTCAATGACGGTGATTACCGCCTGGATTACAAGGTGATAGGGGAGCCCGCCTCTGTCAAGGCGTCGGCCGTGCTGGTAGATTCCACGAGATTGGTTCTCAATATCTACGGCGGTGCTCTGGATGGTTCTGTGCAGGTGAAATTGCCCGGCCGCCGCGGCTGGATCACCGTTCCCCGCCGTGCCGAAGTGGCTCCCGAGGTCGAGGAGACGTACCGCTTCAACAAGACACTGGAAAAACGCAGCCGCAATCCTCTGTTCATCCCCATGCTCCGGCGCAAGTCGCCTCATGTCTGGGCTCTGGACCTTTCCGACGACCCGGCCGCCCTGGCTGCGCTGCGCACTGCCGCCCCGGGTCTCAGGCTGGACGCCCCCGATGCCGTGCCTGAGTTCAAGCCCGACGCTCCCGATGCCGTGCGGTCTGCATCCGGCACCCCGGCACGCCCCATCCGCATACGCTACCGCGATCCGTCAATGCGCTTCAACTGTCGAACCATCATAAGGCACTTGCCCAATCCCTGAAAAACGGCCCTCAACCTCGTGCTGTAGACACGGAATCATCCCTCCCGGTGTCTGGCGCTGCCTTTTCGCATGTGCAGACACGGAAACAGGCCTTCCGGTGTCTGCCCGCGTCGTAGTCAGCTTCTCCGCACCTAAAGTGAACCTTCAGGTGCTCCCGGTCGTACAAAAACTGTAGGACCGGGAGCATTTTCGGCCTTTTTTGCTCCCGGTCGGTCATTTTCTGTAGGACCGGGAGCACTTCACCATCCCGGAGACCATGGTGCGACAATATGCGGATTAAGCCGAGGCTAAAGAGATTTGAGGTGGCGGACCATTTCTGCCAGTGCGTTGCCGCGGTGCGAAATGGCGTTCTTGGCGTCTTCGTCCACTTCGGCGAGGGTGCGGTCGGGATAGGCATCGGGGATGAATACCGGGTCGTAGCCGAAGCCGCCAGCGCCGGCACGCTCGAGGGCGATGCGGCCTTCGCAGGTCCCTTTGAAAACCTGCATGGAGGCAGGAATGCCCCCTGTGGAGCATTTTCCCGTACAGGGTTGCGAAGCAACGCGGAACAGGGGGCCCTTTCCTGCCTCCGGCAGCATTAACGCCACTACGCAGACAAAGCGTGCACGCCGGTCGGAAACGCCCTGCATCTCGTGCAGCAGGCGGTCGATGTTAGACGTGAAGTTATGATCCTCGCCGGAACCGTCCAACGATGCATATCGTGCGGAATAAATGCCGGGTGCGCCGCCGAGGGCATCCACAACTAGGCCGCTGTCATCTGCAAAGCATGGCAGGCCTGTCAGCTTCCAGAGATTCTGCACCTTGATGACGGCATTCTCTTCGAAGGTGCTGCCGGTCTCCTCGACATCCACCTGCTCTTTGGTCAGGCCCAGGTCGTAGGGAGAAACCACCTCGATGCCGCCCGGGTCGAGGATTTCGCGCGCTTCGCGCAGTTTGCCGGCATTGCCGGTGGCGAATAGCAGTTTCAGATTCTTCACTTCGTTCAGAATGACAATTAGATCAATGGACTGGAGAGAGCCGTGCGGAGGGCATCGTCATAACGGATGTCGACTTCGACACCGCCTTCCTGGAACCAGTAGCGGATAACTATCTCCCTCTCGATGAAGGGAATGATCTCATCCTTTTTCAGGCGCAGGAAAGTCTCCTTGTCCATTTCCAGTGCCTTCTCCATGGCGGCCAACTGCCCGCTCATGGACGATGCGAGGTCGTCCTTCTCCAACTGCTTTTTCATCTGGTCGAAGTAGGTGCGGGCGGATGAACGGTAGTCGAACTCCTTGCCCTTGGCGAACTCCACGAAGGAATCGAAGTCGGTGAAATGAAAATCCTTGGCTGCAGGGATGCTTTCGTGAGTCTTGACAAACTCCATCGCATATTGCTCCACGACACCGCTGACTACGAGAGAATACACCAGACGGCTGTATTCCTTGCCCTCTATCTTCACGTCCGGAGTGATGCCGCCGCCGTCACGCACGATGCGTCCGTGTGCGGTCTTGAACTCGTGGGTAAGAGAGTCGGGGATATGCCCGACGCTGCCGTCCTCGTTGCGGTGCGAATAGTCGATCGCCTGCACGCAACGCCCGGAGGGAGTATAATATTTGGCGGATGTAACCTTCAGCTGGCCGTTGTAAGGCAGGGGACGTATGCTCTGCACGAGGCCCTTCCCGAATGTGCGGGTGCCCATGATGGTGGCGCGGTCGAGGTCCTGCAGGGCGCCGCTGACTATCTCGGATGCGGATGCGGAACCGGAATCGACCATCACGACTACTGGAAGTTCCAGATCGACGGGCTCCAGGCTGGTCTTGAACTGCTGCTCACCCACCAGGGAATTCCCCTTCGAACTCACCACGAGAGATCCCTTGGGCACAAAGGCGGAAACTATGTTCACCGCCTCGTTCATCATGCCGCCTCCATTCCCGCGGAGGTCGATGACGAGTTTGTCCATCCCCTGCTTCCTGAGCTCTTTGACGCGGCTGCGGAAATCGGCTCCCAACCCCTCGGTAAAGCCGCCTATGCGGATATATCCCGTCTTTGTCCCGTCCAGCAGGGCGGCATATTCGATGTCGGGGATATGTATCTTCTCGCGGGTGATGGTGATGTCCTTTATCTCCCCGGAGCGCACTTTGCGCACGTGGAAGCAGACCTGGGTGGCGGGTTTGCCCTTCATCTTGTCGCTGCTCTCGGCGGCGGTCAGCCCGATAGTGGAGACACCGTCGATCTCGAGTATCTCATCGCCGCACTGCAGCCCCGCCTTGGCGGCCGGAGAATTGGCATAGGGCTCGTTGATCATCACGGGCACGTCTTTCGACGGCTTGTAGATGATTGCGCCAATCCCTCCGTAGGTCTTGCCTATCATCATCTCGAAATTCTCATTCTCCTCTTCCGGCACATAGATGGTGTAGGGATCGAGGGTCTCGAGCATGGCGTTGATGCCGGCCG
>Ga0256407_10005805_pt1 | contig 19484 bp, 18 predicted proteins | sample RumenRJG_04DNA_FD_193489 | JGI IMG/M metagenome (GOLD analysis project Ga0256407, IMG submission 193489) | Bovine rumen microbial communities from Lethbridge, Alberta, Canada - RJG_04 | ecosystem: Host-associated > Mammals > Digestive system > Stomach > Rumen | place: Canada: Alberta... | reverse complement strand
CCGAAAACACGCGCGGGGAAATTGCCAGGGAGCAGGGAGACCGCGGAGGAGCGGAGACGCACTTTGAGAACTGCATCAGCCAGCTTAAATCAATGGCGAGCAGAGACGAGTCACAGGAAAGCCTGCTCATCAACGCCTACGCCTCTGAAGCGGACATGTTTTACGCCGCGGGCGAAAAAGGCAAGGCGATGGATCTGATGCGTGACGCGGACAGAAGCCTCGGAATCAGCGGACGGATGATAGCCAACAGAAAGCTGGCGGCCTGGTCGATAAACGCGGGCAACTACGGCGAGGCGATCAGATGCTACAACACGATCATTGATCTGGGGCATCCGACGGAGGAAGACCTGAGGAATCTCGGCCAGTGCTACGTGGCGCTGGGTGATTCAGGCAAAGTCCGGAGCATTGCAAACGACAGGAAATCCAGATTCATGAACGGAACGGAAGACTTCTACTACTTCAGGCTCATGGCCCTCGCGGAGGAACTGGACCTTAACAGAACGAACGACGCCAGCAAGTTCTACGATTACTATTACAAAGCGCAGGGAGCGAACCGTTCCGATACGCAGGCGGCGTTCAACGACCTGACTAACGAATACAATAACGTGAGAAGCAAAGGATATTAACATGGACAAAATCAATTACAAGAACTACAGATATGTGATGATCGCGCTGCTGCTATGCTCGGTTATCACGGCGTTCATGAGCTTCATGACCGTAGGGGGAACCGGCGTCAGCATATTCAAGCTGCTGAGAATCAGCAACCTGGACTTCCTGGACATGGACAGCCAGTATACACTGCACCGGTTTGCCATCGCGGGAATCCTGTTCATGATCATGCCGATAATAGAGTCGATCGTGCTCCTGATATCGGACAGGATCTACACGCTTATATTCGGCTGCGCGTCGGTTGTGCTGAACGTGCTGATGGGAGCGATCCTGCTGCACAAGTTCCTCAAGACAATCGGCCAGTTCTGGATGATGTCATATCTGGCTGAGATCAAAATCGCGCCGATCATCATATGGGTGCTGATTTACATTCTGGCGGCTGCGGCGACAGCGGTGATGCTCTGGTGGTATTTCAGACAGGATGTCAAACAGAATATCTATAAAGAGAGCGAGGGAGTCATCATCGACGGTCTGTTCAGGCGGAACAGGCAAAAGCAACAGCAGCCGGAGTTCAACGGAGCATTCGTGTGTGACGCCGGTCTGTACAGGGGGAAGGCTTTTGCCCTGCTCCCGGATGAGACCGTATCGTTCGGAGGCTCCGACAGAAATGATATATTCATAGCGGGAGCGGACGACGAAGCGACGTACTGTACTGCCTGCTTCGACGCGGTCAGAGGCGAGTACCAAATCACGCCGCGTCTGGCGTCAGGTGTATTTCTTGAGAGCGGACAGCCGCTGGGCAAGGACAGAGTGTACTGCCTGCCTCGCGGACATAAGATAATCATTGCCAACATGGGCAACATATTCGAACTGGCATAGGACAGAAAGCGTTTGAGATACAGGAGGAAAGACTGATGGGAGAAACAGAATACATAATGGATACAAAAGAGACAGAGCTGGACTCGTTATATCGTGAGCTGGGCAGAGCCTACTATGAAGGGGCTTTTGAAGATCCGCTTCCGCAGCTTCTGCCATTGTTCGATAAAATCTCCGCGGAACTCGAGAAGTATCAGCAGATCGATCCTGCGCCGGAACCAGAGACGCCGGACGTGCCTGCATGTCCGGTGTGCGGCGCCCCGGTCGAGGAGGGCACGAGATTCTGTGCGGTTTGCGGAGCAAATCTGGAGGACGTGACAGAGGCGCAGGAGCCTGCCGTGCCGGCTGAGAAGAGGTGCCCTGTCTGCGGATGTGTTGTCAGCGATGACGCGAGATTCTGCGAAGAGTGCGGCACTAAACTGTAGTGAGGAGAAGAGAAGATGTTTTGTACTAACTGCGGTAAACAGATAAATGACGATGCGACATACTGCGTATGGTGCGGCACGCCTGTTGAGTCCGTTGAGCCTGTTGAATCCTTTGCGCCTGTCAGACCTGCTGCGTCAAGACCCGCGCCTTCAGGAAACAGCAGACGCACGCTGATCATTGTCATAGCGGCAGTTGTCGGCGCGATGGTGATCGCGGCCATCCTGATATGGGCATTCCTCGGCAGGTACAGCAATGAGGGAACCGAACCCGGAGCAGTTGCCGGCAGCGAAGAATACTACGGCGACGGAGCAACCGATGTAATCGGCGGCGATGGAGATATCGAAAGTACGGAAAATATCTATCAGGGCGACTATCTTCCGGAGAGCAGCGACAGGTATTTAAGCGCCAGTGATGTCGAGGGCTTTTCCAGAAATGACTTGAACTACGCCATCAATGAATTATACGCGCGTCACGGCGCGACTTTTACGGATGATGATGTAATCGCGTATTTCAGCGGGAAAGACTGGTACTCTCCAAGGCAAAGCAAAGAGGCCGCGCGAAGCGAATTTACAGAGATCGAAGAGAAGAATTTCATGTTCCTGTGTGACTACAGAGACAGTAAATATCCGAACTGATTCTGATGGCTAAGAAATATAAAGTGGCGGTTCCACTAGCCGCGGCAGCTGTCCTTGCTCTGTTTTTTCTGCTCATATGGAGCATCGGAAATACGGGCACGGACACCGAGAAAGAAACAAAGAAAAACGTCAGCGAGCAGAATGGCAAAAGCCCATACCGTGTCTGCATAGAAACAGGACACGGAATCGATGCCTCAGGCAAATGGGATACGGGATGCACATGGCAGGGGGATGAGGAAGCGAAGCTTATGATACCCATCACCCAGGCGATGACGGATTATCTGAGAGACCAGGGCGTTTATGTATATACTGATGCCTATTCGGGCAATGACAGAAATCTGGACGTGACGCTGGACTATCTCGATACACATGATGTTGATGCCTTTGTAAATGTGCACTGCGATTATGAAGGCTCCGATGCCGGCACAATGCCTTTATACTGCACAGAAGAGCAGAAAGAGCTTGCGCGGTATCTGAATGAAGGCGTGCATGAGGCTGTGGAGATATCCGACAGAGGACTGCAGAAACGGACGGATTTGGAAACTCTTTGCAATGCGAAGGTGCATTGCGTGTCCTGTCTCTTTGAGACCGGCAGCATCAGTTCAGATCATGAGGTGCTGACAAAGGAGAGCAGGGCATACGGAGAAGGACTTGCAAAAGGTCTGTTGAACTATCTGAGGGAAAGAGGAAATGATGAACAGAAACAGCATACGGAGGATTCCGGAGAGTAAGAAAATAATGGCCGCGATAATCGCGTCAGTCGTAGTGATTGCGGCGGTTTTGGGTGTGGTTCTTTTTACGACGAGTGAAGCATCCGCGTACAGCCAGAAGCTGAAGCTCGCGGAGCAGTACGTAACAGAGGGTGATCTTGAAGCGGCTGAGATCCAATATAAAGAGCTGATCAATCTGTATCCTAAGCGTGAGAAGGCATACATTGACCTGGCGGAAAAAGTATATATTAAACAGAACAGATATGAAGAAGCCATTGAAATCCTGCAGCAAGGCCGTGAGAACACAGGAAAGGTCAGCGTCTTTGATGAGACCATCGAACGGATAACCCAGGAGCAGAAAGACAGCGCGGCATGGAAAAACGCGTACAGTGATATTCTGAGGCAATACGCTGACGGCATCTACGCATACGAAAACTGGTCGACAGAGTATCATGATGCCCGGGAGGGAACAGCTCTCTGCGATCTCAACGAGGACGGCGTCGATGAGCTGCTGTTCTTCACGATGGCTGATGAGACTATGGAAACATTACATATATTCACGTATCTGGACGGAGCAGCCAGAGAAATCACCTATAACTGGGACGGCAGCGCCGGTGATATGTACGAATATGACACGGGAGAGAGATTTGAAGCGGTCCAGGTTGCCGGCGGTACGGATTACGTCATCTATAAAGAAAATGGAAGGAAGGGATTCACGGCGTATTCGAACATTTCCGATGAATCGATGGATTGCGTAACGAACCGCTATGAGATGGACGCTGCCTGCAGCACCAGCCGTACGGATCTGGTAGGAATGTGGTTCATTCTGTTTGACGTAAATGGAGACGGAAACTTCGGTCCGGATCATGCGACTTATTACAAGGATCATAAAAAGACATCACATGATGAATACTACGCAATCATGGATGCTTCGACGGAAAACATTCAAACTGTGATCTTCAGATTCAGCGGACAGGAATGGTTCAGTGATGAAAATGATTTCGATTTCGAGCATCCCGACCATACTTCCCTTTGGGAAAACACAAGTGACAAGACGGTCAGCATATATTATGAAGATATGCTGGAGCGGCTGGCTGTTGAGCCGGTTGAAGCACCGTCTGCCCCTGACAGCGGAATGTCGGACGACGGCAAAAACATGGAAGCCCTGCTGAAAGCTTATGGCAGCGGAGACTATGATACGGCATTTGAAATCAACGAAAAACTGCCGAAATATGTAACAGAGATGAGTGTTTCTGAGGATGAAGCCGAGGCGTTTGATGCAATCTACGAAGATATGGTAAATAAGGAAATGGCCGATGAGTTCACCTTACATTACATCACGGACATTGATAAGGACGGAAAGGCGGAGTTCCTTCTGCAAATCGGAACATGTGAAGCGGATTACAGGCTTGATGTTTACCAGTACAAAGACGGGAAAGCACAGGCAGTCGGTGAAGTGGGATTCGGCCACAGCTGGATCTGCCAGTATCCTGACCATAATGGCCTTGTCATCGTCTGGCAGCATATGGGCGGAGAGGGCATTTCGGTCCTGTCTCTTGAAAACGGCAAGTTGAAAAGCACAGAGATCGGAGGCCGCGGCGGAAACGAACTGGAGGTTGAAGACTATATCGATCTGGGATGTGCCCTCGACTGCTATGATTACGAATAATGTAAAATGATAACAGACAGCGCATTGGAATTTGTTCCGATGCGCTGTTTTTTATTTAAAATTAAATTTTTTTAAAAAACCTGTAACACACTTGCCGCTGATGTTTATAAGAAGACAAAGAGGGGACAACAAGATAAAAGAAAGAGGCAAGGACATGAAAAAGAAGATATTAGTAACAATCGCAATGGTAGTCGGATGCGGCATGGGAATTCTGTCAATGACAGGATGCGGAATTCCGGGAGTAAGCGCGGCAGAGACAGACAACACAATGGACACTGTAGCAATGCAGACAACGGAGCCGACACAGCCTTACACACAGGACACGCCGGACACAATCGTCAACGAAGCACCGAAAACGACAGTGTACGAGGCTCCAAGAAAGACATTTAACGACAACTCAAAGACAACGATCAAAGAAGGATCGAGAACAACTGTAAACGAATCTCACAACACAACAGTGAACGAAGCGCCAAGAACTAACGTAACTGTATCACCTGAAACAGCAGTTAATGAACCACCGGCAGTTACAGCGAGCGGAGATACCGGGACAGTTGAAAACGAAGTAACACAGACCGAACCGGTTACTGAAGAGACCGGAATGACGACAGAGGAAGCAGTCAACGCAATCATAGGCGTATGGCTTCCTGAGAACATCGATGAATACAGCGAAGCGTGCCACTTCGGATACCTGGGTGAAGGCGGTATATCATCAACCGGCGACATGTTCGGAGTAAACACATTCCTGGTTATCCCGACAGAATGCGGCAGCTGCGGAGGAGCAAGTGCCATGAGCACATCCGTTGACGGAACAACGCTGACATGCTCCCCGATCGAGGACGCCTACGCTGCGGGAGCGACAGTTGGTGAACTGCAGATCGATATCAGCCAGATAGATAATGATGTTATCGTAATCAACGGAGTACAGTACGTAAGATACTCACATGATCCAAGCGTAAGAGATTATCAGGAGTAGATCACGTCAGCGGATGACATCAGCAGATCACAGGAGATAGAAGAAATGAAGCTGAAGACAAAGAAACGGATCAAAAATGGAATGGCAGTGCTATTGATGCTGATTGCGGCAATAGCACTTGCCGCGTGCGGAACCGGTTCATCGGACGAGGATATGGAATTCGATGAACCGATGGATGTAGACAGCTACGAAGAAGAAGTGTATGACGACGAAGACTACGAAGACGGAGAATTCGGCCCGGACGATGAAGTCGTCATGGTGGATGAAAAACTCGACGAGCTGGTCAAGATCAGGAAGGACGGGAAGTACGGCGCCCTGGACGCATCGGGCCGGCAGGTATTCCCTTATGAATACGAAGACATACGCTGGGTCGCGACGGACAGATACGTGGTTTCAAAATCCGAAGGAGAGGAATCCCGGACTGCGCTGGTCAGTGCAAAGAATGAAGAAATCGTTCCTTTCGGAAAGTACGACTTCGTAGAAGGCGCAGAATCCCATATCGTCGCCACCGACCGCGAAACGGGCTTACAGGGATATTATTCCGCAGAGGACAACACGTGGACGATCGAGCCGAAGTACAAAGAGGCATCGGGTTTCCAAGGACCTCTCACCGCAGTCAAGGTCCAGAATGACAGATGGGGATTCATCAACGAGAAAGGAGAATACGTCATCCAGCCGAAGTATAAGGACGTGGACCAGAACAGTTATTACGGTTTTTCCTTTGGTGGGGAGGCTGGGAAGGTCGTAACGGAAGACGACCGGACCGCGTTTGTCCTGAAGACGGGAAAGGAAATCTATCCGCCGAAAGTGAAAAAAGGGTATAGGGTCACGGACTACCAGGAAGGATTGTTCGTTGTTAAGCACGGAGGGTCTGACGACGGGCTGCCTGAACCAAACATGGGCGTGGCAAACAAAAAAGGCAAGATCATCATTCCCGCTAGGTATTATCCGGACGAACTGATCATCGACGAAGACAAGATCGCCGTTATGGATCACAAACAGGATCCGTCGGTCGGCGTCGTGAATGAGTGGACTACGTATGATCACAAAGGCAAGAAGACAGGCACCTATTCGGAGGACGAGTTTTATAATATGGAATGGTTGGATTTCGAAGATGAAGACGTAGACGAAGAGGAATATGAGGAAGCCGAATGGCCGGAACTTCCGGAGGGAGACTATGGAGAAGTCGAGATGTACTTCGAAAACGGCCTGTTCCTCGTGGAGGATCCGGACTCAGGAGACTACGGATTCGTCAATGAGAAGGGCGAGAAAGTAACGGAATTCAAATATAAAATAGAACATGATTATTGCTGAGTCAGGATCTAATCTCCTTTGACCAGATCCTGCAGTACCTTGTTGGCGACATTGCCGCCCACTTCAGAACCGTAACCGCTGTTCTCAACTACAACGACGAAAGCGTAAGGATTGTTTTCATCGTTAAGGAATCCGACGAACCAGGCGTTAGGACGATCCTGTCCTTCGACCTCAGCTGTTCCGGACTTGGCGCACAGTTCAAGGCCAGGGAAGGCGCTGTTGCCGCCGTAGTGGCTCTCAACGTTGTTGCGCATCATGTCAGTCAGCGAGAGGGCGGTATCTTCGTCGATCATGTCCTCTGTTTTAAGAGCTGTCGCAGCCTCATCGATCTTTTCAGAGACGATGTTGGAAGGCTTGACTATTGAAGGCATTACGGCTGTTCCGCCGTTAGCGATGGCTCCCATATAGACCATCATGGAACAAGGATTGACCATGTCGTGCCACTGGCCGATTCCGGTCCACGCCAGATTGACGCCGCCTTCCGGATAATCGAAGGTGCCTGCCTTTGTCTGAATACCGTCGATATCGTAGCTCTTGTCAAGACCTGCCTTGCCTACATACTTTTCAAGAGTTTCAGATCCGACTTTTTCAGAAAGCTTTGCGAAGTAGCAGTTACATGATACTTCCAGAGCTTTCTTTAGATTGACGTCTCCGTGAACCGCCAGGTCCGTTACCTCATCGCCATGTCCATAGTCCAGGCTGCCAGTACAGTCGACCTCATAGCTGTACGCGTCGTCCTGGGTTTCGAGGGACGCGGCAGCGGTTACGAGCTTGAAAGTTGAGCCCGGAGCGAAAGCGGCTGATATGAAGCGGTTGATGTATGACCCTTCCGGAACAGGATCAGGCGGATCCTCCGGATCGTAAGTAGGGGAGCTGACCATGCATACAATCTCACCTGTCTTGTAATTGTAGACGCCTACGGTGCCTTTGCGCCCCGAGAGTGCGCGGTATGCGGTCGCGCAGACATTGGCGTCGAGAGTCAGGGAGACGTCCTCGCCGTCATTGTTAAGTGAGTATATTCCGTTGATGAAATCAAAACCTATGAGCCTGTCGAGGAATACTCTGTTGGCTCCGGTCGAGATGTTGTTGTCCTTGTCTCCGGTTATGTGCATGCAGGCGGAGCGGATGTCGGAATCATCATTGTAGACCATTCCGTCTGCCGTATTGCGCATCAGAAGATTGCCATGGGTATCGTAGAGAGCTCCCTTGGCCAGATCGCCGTCGGCGTATACGTCGCGGTTGCCTTCGTAGACAGCCCATTCGCCTCCGTCATGCCAGTCTTCATAAATAAAGTAGCAAAGGCCACCCAGCAGAACCAGTCCGAACAGGACGCAGAGGAGGGCTCTTCGTTCGACTTTTTTCATCGTTTGCCTCCTTTCCTGTTATCAGTGAATATGCCGTCTTCTCCGAATATGTCGTCGAGGGTAAGAGGACCGTCTTCATCCTTTTTCGGTTTTCCGGATTTCGCCGGAGGATCGAATTTGCCGAAGAAATCCTCATCGCTTACTTCAGTGTAGCGTACTGCCTTTGGATGGGCAGGTTCTTCCCGGCGAACGCCAGGAGTTGCGGCAGGTGCCTGAGGTTTTGCAGGGGCCTGCGGCTTGCGCGAGAATGCAGGACGCTCAGGTTCAGCCCTGCGAGGCTCAGGTGCAGGCCTTGAGACTCTTGTCGGTTCAGGCACCGGTTCGGCTGCTTTTGCCTGTTTCGCTTCTGCTTTGGCCTGTCTGGCTTCTTCTTTACGCATCTGTTTCGCTTCTGCTTTGGCCTGCTTGGCTTCCGCCTTACGGATCTGTTTGGCCTCGGCCTTCGCCTGTGCCTTAAGCTCCTTTTGCGCAGGCTTTCTGTACTCTTCGCCCAGAAGCTCGTAGAGATCTTCAGGATCGTATATGTCAACAGCGGATACGGATTCCACGGATGCCCTGACTTTTTCAGGATCCTTCTCGTGGACGCGCACCGCGAGGCTTGCGTTCTGACGCGTATCAGCAGCCTTGAGGAACGCCAGCATGCCCCATGATACGATCATGCTCGTTCCTCCGGAAGATACAAACGGGAATGTAACGCCTGTAAGCGGCAGCAGATCCACAGAACCGAAGACGTTAAGTATCGTCTGGAACATGAACATTGATGTGGCCGCACATGCCGCGATGCAGTAGTATGTGGAGCGGCCCGCGATGATTGACCTGTACGCGAAGACGCTCATGGTTATTATGCAGAGCACTGCCAGAACCGCTATTACGAGACCCCATTCTTCAGCGAGCATTCCGAAAACCAGGTCGGTGCTTGCGGCTGCTACGTCGCTCAGGTTTCCTTCGCCTGCGCCAAGTCCCGGTATTCCGCCGCTGGCAATGGATGTCATCGTCTGAACCTGCTGGAAACCGGCGTCGGTAGGGTCATCCCACACGTGTCCCCATATTGAGAATCTGTCCGCTACGTAAGGCTTGAACCTCAGTACCATCAGTCCCATGAGGCCGGCGGCGCCGAGAACAAGAATCAGCTTGGTAAAGTCACCGCTTCGGAGGAATGATATTACGAGGAATGTAGCGAAGAAAATCATGGCAGTGCCGAAGTCTCCCATTATGGCCAGGCAAATCAGGCAGAAGGCGCTGAAGCCCATGAATATAAGGAGATTTCTCCGCTGCTGAAGTTCGTTCAGCGAAGCGGCGCCGACAAATATGAATACTATCTTTACTATCTCTGAAGGCTGGAATGTGAATCCGCCGATGCTTATCCAGTTCTGCGAACCAAAGGCAACCGTACCGAAGGCCAGGTTGATCAGGAGCAGAAGAACACTGAGCCCCAGGAATATAGGAATCAGTCTCTTGGCTTTGTTCAGGTCGCGCAGGAGCCAGCACATGGCGAAGAAGAGCATTACTCCCAGAAGTACGCATATCGCCTGCTTGAGGACGGCGTAAGGATACGCCGACGCCGTGAGCGACAAACTCAGAGTCGACAGGAAGAAAGCGATCAGTTCTACTTCAAATCCTGTCCGCTTGAGCATCCGGAGCGCTATGACATAAGCCCACATTACGACGCAGATGAGTATAAAGGCAGCGGTGAGCTGACCCGGATACTCGTCGCCGAGTGAAATGTGGAACTGGATTACGGTAAGAAGCTGGAATACGGTTATTGCCAGCATTGAAAGCCAAGGCGAAGTCCGCTTGGTGTGGCGTTTTCTCTTCTCGATGTGCTCAAGGCGCTCGCGCGCGCTGAGCGGGTAGAGCTGGAAGTCTCCGCCGCCTACAGTCAGCGTGTCGCCCGCGCGAAGAACGGCAGGCTCGGTGACTTTGCGGCCGTTTATGTATGAACCGTTTTTGGAATTAAGATCGTTGTATTCCCAGACGCCTTCCGAGTCGCGGATAAGTGTTCCGTGGCTTCTGGAAACACCGCTCAGGTTCAGGATGATGTCGCATCCGCGGGCGCGGCCCATCAGGTTTTCCCAGTGCGTCAAAGGTACGGTGCTGGCGTCAGGGCACTTAAGATACGCCCATATTTCAGACGGGTTGCGCATTCTGAGCAGGGCAAAAATCTGGTGCAGCAGAATGAGCACTGCCAGCCCCATGCATACCCACCTTACTCCTGTTGTGAAGTACAGTGTTATGTATTCAATTAATCCTTCCTGCCCGTTTCCCATTTTGTTGTTTTTCAGTCAGTTCCTGTTGCCTTTGCTTATATGTGCTGCAGAGTGATCGCAACGATAGGAATCGTAATGAGACAGAGTATCGTCGTAAGCATTACGCCCTTGGTCGCGAATTCGACGTCTGCGTGGTATCTCTCGCTGAGTATTACGGAAAGCATAGCGCACGGCATGGCCGCTTCCATGATGATGACTGTTCCGAACAGCGTTCCTCCGCCGATGATCAGCTTGACGAGTATCAGAGCTATTGCCGGCGCGACGAGGAGCTTGAGCAGGCAGACCAGGTAGGACGGCTTGCTCGTGAACATGTCCTTGAAGCTTATGCGGGCCAGGTGTGCGCCGACGACCATCATGGCCAGAGGGCTCGTTGCGTTGCCGATTGCCTCAACAGGTCCGCCGATGATCGGTGGAAGCGTGAAGCGGCATACGTAGAACAAAAGTCCGATGAGTACGCCTATGAAGCACGGATTGATAAGTCCGCTGATGGTTTCCTTGAAGCTCATCTTCTCTTCGCCCTTGGCCGATTGGCGGATAAGGGTCACTCCTATCGTGAACATAAGTACGTCAAAGGATGAGTCGCATATCGCCCCGTAGAACACGCCTTCCTGTCCGAAGAGTCCGTTCAGTACCGGCAGTCCCAGAAAGCCGGTGTTTCCAAAGACCATCATGAACGCCATTATCCCGCTCTGGGAAGCGGGGAGCCTGATGACGGACGTGAGTATCTTGGAGATGATCATCGCGATGATGACTACACCGATGAAGATCAGAACAACGTAACCGCAGTTGTGCAGTTTCTCCATGGAGAACTCCATCTGCATGGCGGCAATGACAAGACAAGGGTAGGTCACGTATGTAATAAGGTTCGAGACTCCCTGTGTGTGATTAGTGTTGATGATTCCGAGCTTCATGATGATGTAGCCCGGAAGAATCATGATAAATACTTTTGCCAGTGCCAGAATTACATCTACTGCACCCATGCTGGTCATTGGTTCTGATCGCCTTTCTCTAGTATGTTTCGGGGCGCGCTCCGCGTGAGGCGCGGCCACAAAAACTCACAATAATTATAGCTTTTTTTGACGCAATAAACAAGGACACAAAGCGGTGTTTGTGTTAGAATCAGTTGAAAGATAGTAATATGGAGCATAACGTGGACAAGGGTAAGGATTTCAGCAGATCTACAATGAGCATATTCCTGAGCTATTTCAAACCCCACATGGGGCTTTTTGTGCTGGACCTTTCATGTGCGCTCATTGCTTCAGCGGTTGATCTGATATTCCCTCTGGTAGCGCGTCACGCCATGTACAGCATGCTCCCGGGAAAAGAGTATGAGACATTCTTTCATGTCATGCTGATAGTAGCGATAGCTTTCCTTCTGAAAGCTGTCATGCACTACATAATCACATACTGGGGGCACATGTTCGGCGTCCGCGTCGAAGCGGATCTGCGTGATGATCTGTTCTCGCATATGCAGAGCCTTGATTTTGCCTTTTTCAACAGGAACAGGATCGGGCAACTGCTGTCAAGGATGACAGGCGACCTCTTTGAGATCACAGAGATGGCCCACCACGGACCGGAGGATCTGTTCATCGCCAGCGTCACCATAATCGGAGCGATAATCATCATGTTCACGATCCAGTGGAAGCTGGCGCTCGTCATACTTATTCTCCTGCCGATCGCGCTCATAGTGGTCATGCTCAACCGCCGCAGGATGATAAGGACGTCCAGAGGCGTCAAGGAGAAACTGGCAGAGATAAACGGAGAGGTCGAGTCAGGACTTTCGGGAATCCGCACCAGCAAGGCATTCGCTAACGAGGAAACTGACTACGCCAAGTTCGCGGCGGCCAACGAGGAGTTCAAGACTTCCAAGTGCGAGAACTACAAGGCCTTTGGAATGTTCGCTTCATCACTGGAGTTCTTCATGAGCATCATGCCGGTTGCCATCATGGCTTTCGGTGGGTGGATCATAATGCGTGATGAGATGAACTACGCGGACCTGATCACATTCTACCTTTACATATCGACTTTCATAACGCCTATAAGAAAGCTCGCCGGATTCATGGAGACATTCATGAACGGATGGGCCGGACTGACGAGGTTCGTGGAGATCATGCGCCTCGAGCCTGAAGAGGATCTTCCTCCGGGCGAAGGCAAGCCGGTAACCGCGTACAATATCGACATCGATGACGTCTCCTTTGCTTACGAAGATGACAGCATAGACGTAATCAACGGCGTAACACTGCACATAGAGGAAGGCGAGACGGTCGCCATAGTCGGCCCGTCGGGCGGCGGCAAGACGACGCTGTGCCAGCTGATTCCGCGCTTTTACGATGTGGATGAGGGCTCGATTAAAATCGGAGGCACGGATATCCGCGAGATACGCAGGAGCACGCTGAGAAAGAACATCGGCATCGTACAGCAGGATGTATTCCTGTTCGCCGACACCATTGCAGAGAACATAAGATACGGCAGGCCGGGAGCTACGGACGAGGAGGTCGTTGAAGCGGCGAAGAAGGCCGAGATATATGATGATATAATGGCCATGCCTGACGGATTCGGTTCCTACACAGGTGAGAGGGGAGTGCTTCTCTCGGGCGGGCAGAAGCAGCGTGTATCCATTGCCCGCATATTCCTTAAGAACCCGCCAGTGCTCATTCTTGACGAGGCGACTTCGGCTCTGGACACCGTTACGGAGGCGAGAATACAGGGAGCTTTTGATAAGCTTGCCGAGGGCAGAACGACGATCGTCATTGCCCACCGCCTGTCGACCATAAGGAACGCCGACAGGATCATCCTGATCGATGAGGGCGAGATTAAAGAAGAAGGAACACATGAGGAACTCATGAAGATGGGCGGACAGTACGCGTCACTATATGAAGTGAAATAGAAAGAAAATGGATAAAAAGAAACAGAAGGACATACTGATGCTGGCCATGAGAGCCGGCAACATAATGATGAAGAGCGGCGCTGAGATATACCGCGTCGAAGATACCATCGAGCGCATATGCAAAAGCTGCGGAATCGAGTATGTTAACGTGTTTGCGACACCGACAGGCATTTTTGTTTCCACTGATAACGACGAGGCGAGCAATACGGTCACGTACATCAAACGCATCAGAAGCAGTGAGACGGATCTAACTAAAATATCGCGTGTCAACCAGTTTTCCAGAACGTTTACCACATCTGACATGACTGTGGAGGAGGGAGATAAGATCCTGGATGACATCGAAAACAGCAAGCCGTATCCATTCCTGGTACGGGCGCTGTCCGCAGCCATGGTTACCGGCTGCTTCAGCGTCATATTCGGCGGGGGCGCCATGGATTTCTGCGTGGCGGTGATCGTGGGCCTTATGTGCTATTTAATCTCACGTTTCCTGGAAAAATACGAGATCAACTTCTTCATAAGAGGATTCTGCTGCTGCGCTTTCGCAGCCTTCTGTTCGCTGCTTGCGGCGGCGTCAATAAGCGGCGTAAGCTACGCACCGGTGATTTCCGGGTGCATAATGCTCTTCGTTCCGGGAATCCCGATTACAAATTCAATACGTGATTTCCTGTCAGGAAACATGCTTTCAGGTGTGGCGCGCCTGACGGAGGCCTGCATAATCAGCGTTTCGCTGGCGGCGGGCGCCGGCGTCATCATCAAGCTGTGGTACATGCTGGGAGGGATTACGTTATGATGCATCTGTTCACACAATTCCTGCTGGCACTGTTTGCCACACTTGGATTCGCGGTCATCTTCAGAGTGCCCGCAAGGCATATCCCGGCATGCGTCGTTGTCGGCGCGCTCGGATGGATAACATATCTCCTTACGGATTACAACCTGGGTTCTCCGGTCATGGGCTGCTTCTTCGGGGCCTGCATGGTCGGGCTTTGCAGCATTATCGCGGCGCGTTTATTCAAGGAAGCAATGACCATTTTCGTTATTCCGGGAATCCTGTGTCTCGTTCCGGGAGCAAAGATCTTCTACACAATGGAAGCGTTCCTTCGCAGCGACATTGAAGACATGGCGGAGGTCGGGATACAGACGCTGATGATGGCGGGCGCCATCGCCATGGGTCTTCTCGTAATGGGCGCGATCATCAAGGTGTTCTGGGCGCTGGTACATAAAACCGTAAGCATCAAGGATAAGCTATAGAAAACCGGCGTTTTTCAAAGAATTAAAATTGTATTATTGTTGACTGCAGGGTAAAAATGTGTTTTGTTTATAAACAGGCAGAACTATTCTAATAAATGAATCAAAGACAGGAGGAACAAATGTCATACCAAGAGCATTTCGAGCAGATCGTAAAGGATCAGCTGGAGAGAGTTGAAAGAATGAAGAACGCGCCTGCGGCTCCGGACTTCGCGTCAATGGATAAAGTCGTCATAGGAGCAATTGACGGCGACGGTATCGGTCCGATTATCATGGACTCATGCAGAGAGATCCTGAACAAGCTGCTGGCCGATGAAATCGCAAGCGGAAAAATTGAGCTCCGCACCATCAAAGGACTCACTATCGAGAACAGAGTTGAGAAGCTTCAGGCTGTTCCTGACGATGTCCTGGCTGAGATCAAGGAATGTGATCTGCTTCTCAAGGGCCCTACAATGACCCCTGGAAAAGGCGACAATCTCCCGAACATCGAGAGCGCCAACGTTAAACTGAGAAAAGAGCTCGATCTCTTTGCCAACGTAAGACCGGTTGTTATTCCTGAGAAGGGCATCGACTGGATGTTCTTCAGAGAGAATACCGAAGGCGAATACGCCCTTGGAAACAGAGGCATTGACATAAACGACGACATCTCAATGGACTTCAAGGTAACGACGACAATGGGAACGAGAAGACTTGCCCGCGCCGCGTTTGAGCACGCGAAGAACAACGGCAACAAGAACGTTACCATCGTTACAAAGGCAAACATCATGAAGAAGACCGACGGCAAGTTCCTGGAGCTCTGCTATGAGATGGCCAAGGAGTATCCTGAAATCAAGACCAACGACAGATATGTCGACATCATGAGCGCGAACCTGATCAACGAGCTGGTCAACAAGGACTTCAACGTATTCATCCTGCCGAACCTCTACGGCGACATCATAACTGATGAAGCGGCTCAGATGCAGGGCGGCGTAGGTACGGCCGGAAGCGCCAACATCGGCAGCAGATACGCAATGTTCGAAGCGATCCACGGCTCCGCTGAGAGAATGATCAAGGAAGGCCGCGGCAAGTTCGCGAACCCTGCAAGCATCTGCAGGGCGGCAGTCATGATGCTGCGCCACATGGGAGCCTTCGAGAAGGCGGACATCCTGGAGAAGGCCCTTGACGCGGCGGCAGAAAATGTAAACATCATCCGTGACGGAAGCGGAGATACAGCAGACGACTTCACGAAGTTCGTACTGGGACAGCTGTAGTCCGAAGCAGCGGTATTAGATAGTGCAGGTTTACTGAGACGATGTATAAGTTCAGTGAGACAATTGAAGCAAACAGTGCGCCCGCGTCTGCGGGCGTTCTCGCTAAACTGCAGGAGGACATTCTTACCGGGCAGATGAAACCGGGAGAGAAGATCATCGAGCAGAGATTGTGCGAGAGGTACGGCGCCAGCAGGACACCGGTAAGGGAAGCTCTGCGTCAGCTTGAACTGGATGGCCTTGTGGAGTACATCCTCAACAGGGGCTACTTCGTCATAGGCATGTCCGAACAGGACTTTGAGGACATGTTCGAAATGCGCAAGGCTTATGAGATTCAGGCAGTCAAGTGGGCCATAGAGCGTATTACGGAAGAGGAAATGGAGAGCCTGGAGGAAACCTTCGAATTCATGGAGTTCTACACCATGAGAAATGATACGGAGAAGATGCAGGTCATCAACGCCGGATTCCACCAGATTATATATGAGGCTTCAAAGAACAGAATGCTTCAGAAGCTCCTGACCGCTTTTCAGAATTACCTCAAGTACAAGAATCCTGAGGTTGTAAAAGAAGAGAACTACTTCTCCACACTGCTTGAGGAGCACAGAGCGATCTTCAAGGCGTTCATGGACAACAGCCCGCGTGATGGAGCGCTGGCCATGGAGATCCACATCAACAGAGCCAAAGAGCGCAGGTGCGGATAATCGTCAGATTTGGACGATTGTGTCGAAGAGCTTCTTATTTATTCTCTTCACCGGCGCGCCGGAAAGATTGGACAGAACGACCGTTACAATATCGAGTTCAGGGCACATCCAGAAGCTTGCCCTGAAACCGTCATCAGTTCCCTCGTGACCGCAGAGTCTGAAGACCTGCGGTCCTTTATTTTGCTCACGCATGAACCAGCCTATCCCCATCTTCTCGCCGTTGTTCGGAACGGTAGCGTATTCACGCCAGACGATTTCATAGGTTTCAGGCTTAAGCAGCGGGCCGGCAGACGAATCTTCTGAATCGCCGCTGCCGGCGGACCTTAGATGCGCGCGGCCCCAGCGCAGCAGGTCTCCTGCCGTGGATGTAAGCGTGGAGCTAGGCGCGTGCTGACGTGTATATGGATAAAACTCAACAGGCCCGATCGAGCGGTCGGGCTTTTTTTCGTGCGGCAGCGCCATGCGCTCATTACCCTTGAAGTCCGGGGCGCCTGCGCGCTCAAAGGTCTTCATCGTAGATGAGCTCATGCCTGCGGGCTCAAGCAGATATCGCGACACGAAGTCTTCATAGGATAGTCCGGAGCACTCGGACACGATCTGGCCGAGAATCTCATAAGCGATGTTGCTGTACCTGAACCGGGTTTCCCGCGGGTCCCACAGCATCGGCTGAGTCAAAACCTCTTCCGCTTCGTAGACGTAGCGGCGCAGTGAACCATTGTCAGTCTCGAAGTCATACCAGCGGTAATCGTCCACATCGCCCAGGCCCGATGTGTGAGTCAGCATGTTCCACAGCCTGATTTCCTCAAATCGCTTATCGGCGATGTTAAGACCGGGCAGTATTTCGCAGAGCCTGTCATCAAGGCTCAAGATGCCCGCCTCGACGAGCTTCATTACGGCCGAGGAGGTGAACAGCTTCGACACCGAGGCGCAGTGAAAGATACTGTCCTCTTTAAGCGGATCGCGCGCGGAGTAATCCCTGTACCCGCGCACGCCGACGAACTCGGTTAAATCGTCAGATGGAACGGCACAAGAGACGGCGCCTATCGATACGCCGACGGCCAGACCGGGCAGGTCGTTCAGGTTCATGACCTCGTCCATGAATTCGTTGCACTTTTCTGTGAGCAGTTCCTGTTTCATACCGCAAGTATAACACAACATCCCCAAAAGACAGAATAAAGAGAGGCGAAGGGGACGCTGATGAATATTTGTTAATAACACACAATCATCACACGCATCTGGTATATAATTATTTGCGAAATAAAGACAATTTCTACTGACTATGAAAGGGGTATGAAATGAAAGCTATGAAACACAGGAAATCAATCGCAGTCATCCTTGCCTTTGCATTGGCTTTTACCATGAGCATGAGCTCGGTTGCCTTTGCGGCGGAGGGAGACGGATATCTGTCGCTTGGCGCGGATCTCTCAGACAGCGAACGCAATACGGTCATGGACCTTCTTGGCGTTGATGACCCGGACAACTACACTGTACTCTACGTTACGAACGCCGACGAGCACAAGTATCTGGACAGCTATGTCGACTCGAACCAGATCGGAGACCGCGCGCTGTCATCAGTGCTCATCAAAGAGCAGAGCGGAAGCGATATTGACGTTGAAATACACAACATCGGTTACTGCACGGAGAGCATGTACAGAAACGCTCTTCAGACCGCGGGCGTAGAAGGGGCAGAAGTCGTTGTCGCGGGACCTTTCGAGATTTCAGGCACCGCTGCTCTGGCCGGAACGATCAAGGCTTACGAGAAGATGAGCGGAGAGACAGTGGATGATGAGGTCATCGAGGGAGCTGTCGACGAGCTGACGACGACAGGAGAAGTCGGTGAGGAAATCGGCGACAAGGAAGCCGCCGGAGACATTGTTTCAGATGTTAAGGAGCAGCTCGCCGAGAATCCGGACATGTCTGACCAGGAGATCGAGGAAGCCATAAAGCAGGCTGCCCAGGAGGCGGGCTATGATCTCTCGCAGTCCACGATCGAAAAGATAAAGGACATGGTCAAGAACCTTCAGGGTCTGGATATCGACTGGGGCGGACTTAAGGACAAGCTTCAGGGAATCGATGCGGGCGGCTGGTTCCAGAGACTCGTAAACTGGGTCAAAGGGTTCTTTGAATAACACGTTATTCTTTGTTTAACGGCAGGGAGAAGAACGATGGACGATACGAAGATGAATATTGAGAATAAGGAATTGTCCCAGGACGAAATGGCCCGGGAGCGCACGGCGCTGTCTGAACTGAGAACAGACATGGCGACGGAGCGTACGGACATGGCGTTCGAGAGAACCGCTCTCACTAATTCACAGACATTTCTCGCCTACTGCAGAACGGCCATAGGTACTTTTGCCGCGGGAATAGGAATGTTCGAGTTCATCAACAATCCTAACATCATACACATCGGAATGGCTCTCATGATAGCGTCGCCACTGATCGTACTTGTGGGAATCATTCATTTCTTCAGAGTGCGCAGCCGCATTACAAAGCTGGTGAAACACCATTAAAAAAAGCGGTTTGAAACCGCTTAGAGAAACAATTCAGTAAGGAAGAAAGTC
>Ga0256407_10005804_pt1 | contig 19485 bp, 19 predicted proteins | sample RumenRJG_04DNA_FD_193489 | JGI IMG/M metagenome (GOLD analysis project Ga0256407, IMG submission 193489) | Bovine rumen microbial communities from Lethbridge, Alberta, Canada - RJG_04 | ecosystem: Host-associated > Mammals > Digestive system > Stomach > Rumen | place: Canada: Alberta... | reverse complement strand
GGAAGATAAGGTACAATGGAACAACCTTGGTTTTGTCGTCATCGATGAGCAGCACCGCTTCGGTGTCGCCCAACGGGCCAAGCTATGGACGAAAAACCAGATGCCGCCGCATGTATTAGTCATGACCGCCACACCTATTCCTCGCACCTTGGCCATGACCGTCTATGGTGACCTCAGCGTATCCATCATCGATGAGTTACCGCCGGGACGCAAACCCATCCAGACGATCCACTATGATATCAACCGGCGGGCCCAGGTCTATTCGTTCATGCGCAAGCAGATAGAGGCAGGAAGACAGATATACGTCGTCTATCCGCTGATTAAGGAAAATGAGAAAATGGACTTGCAGGACCTCCAGAACGGTTTCAATGAGTTATGCGAAGCCTTTCCGCAATACAAGATCTCCATGGTACACGGTCAGATGAAAGCGGCAGACAAAGACCTGCAGATGCAGCGTTTTGCGAGTGGAGAGACCCAGATACTCGTGGCAACCACCGTCATCGAAGTAGGTGTCAACGTACCGAATGCGACGGTGATGATGATCCAGAATGCCGAGCGGTTCGGTCTCAGCCAGTTGCACCAGTTACGCGGTCGTGTAGGCCGGGGAGGAGAACAGAGTTATTGTATCTTACTTACCGATAACGAGATCAGTGCCGATACACGCAAGCGAATGAACATCATGGTGGAGACCAACGACGGATTCCGTATCGCTGAAGCCGATCTGCAACTACGTGGTCCCGGTGACCTCGAAGGCACCATGCAGTCCGGTACACCGTTCGATTTGCATATCGCCAACCTGGCAACCGACGGACGGCTTGTTGCATTGGCGCGTCAGGCCGCTTTGGAGATCTTAGACACAGATCCCTTATTGGAGGACGAGACAAACCGGATATACAAAAACCAGTTGGACATCCTGCGCGTCAAGCAGTCCTACAATTGGTCAGAAATCAGTTAACCCGTAACCCAATAAAAAAAGAGTCCAAACGGACTCTTTTTAATTACATATCGTCGTGAGCGTGCAACGACTGCACATATTTAGCATGTGCCATCTTAACTCGTTTCAGCTCGCTCGGTTTGTCGAACTGCTGACGGCGACGGAGCTCTTTTACGACACCCGTCTTATCGAATTTGCGTTTGAACTTCTTAATCGCGCGCTCGATATTCTCACCTTCTTTAACAGGAACGATAATCATTGCATTCACCTCCTTTCTTGTACCCAGGGCCGGGATCGAACCGGCACGGTTTCCCATTGGTGTTTGAGACCAACGCGTCTACCAATTCCGCCACCTGGGCTTCGCGCGAGCGAAGGCTTAATACGATTCGCGACTCCGTCGCTCATGTGAATTTTCGCCTTGCTCTCGCTCTTCGGTCTGCAAACGCTCCGCTGGTTTGCATCCCGAGGGAGGCTATGCAGAGTGTTTTTTGAGCGAAAAGCGGGTGCAAAGGTACTGCTTTTTTTTGAACTGACCAAATTTTTTGGCATTTTTTTTGCATATATGCGCATTTTTTTGTAATTTTGCACCCAAATTAAGCGATTATGGATGATTTTTTTGCAAGAAGTGAAGCCTTATTGGGAACAAAGGCAATGGAAACGCTGCGAAATACGCGTGTGATCATCTTCGGCGTAGGCGGTGTCGGTTCGTATGCGGCCGAGGCCTTGATCCGTACCGGTCTCACTCATCTTACCCTCGTCGATGGCGATACCGTGCAACCCTCTAACCTGAACCGCCAATTGCCTGCTACCCGTGCCACAATAGGCCTGTCCAAAGTAGATGCCCTCAAAGCACGTCTTCTTGAGATTAATCCTGATGCAGAGATCGAGGCTTTGCCGATCATGGCGAATGGCGAATGGTTAAAGGCTAAGGGACTTAACTGCGACTACGTCATTGATGCCATTGACAGCGTGAATGACAAGACAGACCTTATTATATACGCGACGCGCGCACGCGTTAAAATCTTCAGTTCGATGGGTGCTGCCCTTCGGTTCGACCCTACGCAGGTTACGACGGGAGAGTTGATGACTATTAAGGGAGACGCGTTGGCGAAGGCGGTAAGAGCACGTATGAAGAAACTGGATCTGCATCCGTACAAAAAAGTACGCTGCGTCTATTCAACTGAACAGGCGCAGCGCTGTGAGACACGAGGTTCGTTAATGCAAGTGACGGCCGTCTTCGGACTCACCCTTGCCTCTCTCGTTATTCAGGATATTACAAACCAAGCGAAGCTTTGATTGCCGGAACACGTGCTTCCGCTTCAGCCGTGCAACGCTCGTAGTCAGCGCCCGTGAACGGTTTACCGCTCTTCACCGGAATCTCAAAGTAGAACTTAATCTTCGGCTCGGTACCGGACGGGCGAACACTCACTTTCAGACCACCTTCGGTGAAGTACTGCAGCACGTTACTCGTCGCATTCAACGGCATCTCAATCGGACTCTCTACCCACTTACCGTCTTTCAACTCTTGCTGTTTGAGCAGCTTGAAGTCTTTGATCTTAACGACCTTCTCGCCTGCGATCTCCTTCGGAGCGTTCGCACGGTAGTCCTTCATCATCTGCTGGATCTCCTCGGCACCGCTCTTACCCGGACGAACGACGTTGATCGTGGTCTCACGCTGGAAACCATAGTCCTCGTAGATCTTAAGCAGGTAGTCATACAGCGTCATGCCGTTGTCCTTCGCATAAGCCGCGATCTCGCAGATCAAGCAGATAGACGAAGGCGAACATTTATCACGAACAGCGTCGTACGGCAGGAATCCGAAGCTCTCTTCACCACCACCGATATATTTGCGTTTGCCTTCCCACATACGGATACGGTTCGCAATCCACTTAAAGCCCGTATATTCGTCCGTCAGCGTAACACCCTGTGCGTCAGCAATCTTACGAATCAACTCCGAGGTAACGATCGTCTTCACGATATACATATCGTCACGCATCTTACCCAGACGCTTCATGTTATTGATGATGTAATAGTGGTACATGATGTTGGTCTGGTTACCGTTGATGATCACCCACTCGCCCTTGTCGTTGCGGCAAACGATAGCGATACGGTCTGCATCCGGGTCCGAAGCAATAACCAGGTCAGCACCTAACTTCGTACCGAGTTTCATACCTAAGGTCATCGCTTCCGCGTTCTCCGGGTTCGGACTAACCACCGTCGGGAAGTTTCCGTCGATCACCATCTGCTCGGGAACCACGTGGATATTCTGGAAGCCCCAGCTGCGCAAGCACATCGGCACAATCTGACGACCGGCACCGTGCATCGGGGTATAAACGATGTTAAGGTCTTTCTGACGGAGGATCGTCTCTTGGTCGATCATGACTTCTTTAACTGCCATCATGTAGTCATAATCCATCTCACCGCCGATGATCTCAATCAGGTCCTTGTTCGCCTCCCATTTGACATCCGCGAGGGTCACTTTGTTCACCTCGTCGATGATACCCTGGTCATGCGGTTGGAGAACCTGCGAACCATCCTCCCAGTATGCCTTGTAACCGTTATACTCTTTCGGGTTATGGGAAGCGGTAACGTTCACACCGCCCTGGCATTTGAGATGACGGATAGCGAAGGATACCTCCGGCGTCGGACGGAGCGATTCAAACAGATATACCTTGATTCCGTTAGCCGAGAAAATATTAGCTACCGTCTCGGCAAACAGACGACCATTGTTACGGCAGTCGTGACCAACCACTACAGCCACGCGACCGTTCTGTACATGGTCAAAACCACCTTCTTTCTGCACCTTCAGCAGGTAGTTCGCGTAACCCTGGGTAGCCATGGCTACGATGTACTTGTTCATACGGTTGGTTCCCGGTCCCATGATACCGCGCAAACCGCCGGTACCGAATTCAAGGGTACGATAGAATGCATCGATGAGGTCCGTCTTGTCTTCTGCTTCCATCATCGCCTTCACTTGCGCACGGGTCTCTGCGTCAAACGGTTCTTTCGTCCAAACCTCAGCAATCTCCATTACTTTTTTTAATTCTTCGTTCATGGTAGTAAAATTTTTGATTGTTAATATGATAGTTTATTTAGTCTTCTGGTTTTCTGGTCTACTGGTGTTCTGGAAATCATTCCTTGACCTTGTAGATAGCGTCCAAGTTGCGGACGAAGCCGTCGAAATCCAACCCGTAACCGATCACAAACTCCTCACTGATCTCATGACCTATGTAGTCGGGTTTCGCATCGTCGTATTCCAACTTCTCCGGCTTGAACAGCATCGTCGCCACTTTAACGGACGAAGCGCCGAGACCACGAAGGTGCGCTTTGAGCTGATGGATCGTCAAACCCGTATCGACAATATCCTCCACGATCACCACATCCCGGTTTTCCACCACCTGCTGCAGCGGAACGATGAACTGCAATTGTCCCGTCGTACGCATACCGTAATACGAACTGACACGAATAAACGTCACCTCGCAACGCACATCCTTTAATGCTCGCAGCAGATCGGCGGCAAAGACAAACGCACCGTTAAGCACCACCACAAACAGCGGTTCTTTCTCCTTATAATCCGCACTAATGATGTCCGCCACTTGCTGCACATCCTTGGCTATTGCTTCCGGTGTCAACCATTCTTCAAAATGATAACCTTGTTCGTCAATACTTCTCATACGTCGTAGTTTTGAAAAAGAAAATCATTATACGGATAACGCTTTACGTGTATCGCTTTGATACGATCATATAGCAACGCACGCAACGCGTCAATATTATCTTTGTTTTTCGCCGAGATGAAGATACAATCCTCACCTAACCGCGCCATCCACGTCTTTTGGAGATCCTCCAAAGACAAGTTCTCCCTTTGTATCGGCGTCAGGTCATCTTCCTCCTTCGGCACATAGGTAAAATTATCAATCTTATTAAAGATTACGATCGTCGGTTTATCCTCTTTGCAGATATCGGCAATCGTCTGCTGTACCACTTCGTACTGCTCCTCAAAATTCGGATGGCTGATATCTACCACATGCACCAACAAATCTGCTTCACGCACCTCGTCCAAGGTCGATTTGAAGGACTCAACCAAGTGGTGCGGTAACTTACGGATGAACCCTACCGTATCACTCAGCAGAAACGGCAGATTCTCGATCGTCACCTTACGCACCGTCGTATCCAGTGTAGCAAAGAGTTTGTTCTCTGCAAAGACATCGCTCTTACTCAGCAGGTTCATCAGCGTCGATTTGCCGACATTGGTGTAACCCACCAACGCCACACGCACCATCTTTCCGCGGTGTTGCCGCTGCGTAGCCATCTGCTTGTCGATGGTCTTGAGTTGTTCGCGTAATAAGGCGATGCGTTGACCGATCACCCGTTTATCCGCTTCGATCTGGGTCTCACCCATACCACGGTTTGTCCCTCCTCCTCCGCGCTGACGATCCAAGTGACTCCACATTCGCGTCAAACGAGGTAACATATACTGCAGATGAGCCATCTCCACTTGCGTCTTCGCGTAACTCGTCTGCGCACGCTGCAGAAATATCTCAAGGATCAGTATCGTGCGGTCTATCACGCGCACATCCGGCTGCCCTTTATGATTGAGCGCTTTTTCAATATTGCGTATTTGTCTCGGGCTCAACTCGTCATCAAAAATGACTACATCTATAGGATGATGCTCAGAGATATACTGATCGATCTCTTCGAGTTTTCCTTCGCCCACATAGGTAGCCGTAATCGGTAAGTTCAGCCGCTGGGTAAACCGTTTGACGGGCACAATACCATGGGTGTCGGCTAAGAAAGCCAACTCATCCAGGTACTCTTTGGTCCGATCTTCCGGCTGATTAGGGGTGATTAAACCCACTAACACCGCATGCTCTATGTACGGTTTTATCTCTATCATGCAATTTTGCTTGCAAAATTACAAAAAAAAAATGACATACACAAGTGTATGCCATTCTTTTTTCATTTTTTCGTAAAAATTACTTACGAATACCGAGTTCTTTGATGATTGCACGATAACGCTCGATGTCTTTACTCTTCAAGTAATCCAACATACGACGACGTTTACCTACCAATGCGGTCAGTGCACGCTCAGTACCGAAGTCCTTGCGGTTCTCTTTCAAGTGCTCCGTCAAGTGGTTGATACGGAAGGTGAACAATGCGATTTGGCTCTCTGCAGAACCGGTGTTCTTTGCGTCGTTGCCGTATTTAGCGAACAACTCAGCTTTTTTCTCAGAAGTTAAATACATAATTTGATGTACGATTTGACGATGTACAATGTACAATTTTCGTCGGTTAAACAATGGTGGCTAAAGCAACATGCAAGCATCGCAACTTCGCCACATTTATTCGCTCTTTCGCAGAAAAAGCGTGCAAAATTACTACATTTTTTTGAATTGACCAAATTTTGGGGCATTTTTTTGCAAAAAAACGTGTTTTTTAACGTCTTTCTGCCCCAATGGTGGTGAAATCTCCGTGACCCGGATAGACCACGGTTTCGGCGGGAAGGGTAAAGAGACGCTCCAAAGAAGAGATGAGTTGACCCATGTTTCCTCCCGGCAGATCCGTACGGCCGTAACCCATGCGAAAAAGAGTATCGCCTGATAGGAGAATTGGAGATTGGAGATTGGAAATTGGAGATTCGGGGAAATACAAGCATACGCTTCCCGGGGTATGGCCGGGTGTCGATAAGATCGACACATTGGTCATTGGAGATTGGAAATTGGAGATTGGTTGTATTGGAAACTCTTCTGCTGTTCGGCGGATACCGAAGAGGTTGTATTGGGATTGCATGGCTTTAGCCATGGGGATGTCGGCTTCATGCATGAGAACGGGTGTATTCCATTTGGATGTTGCCCATGCAGCACCCCAGAGATGATCCAAGTGACCATGGGTGGCAATAATGGACAATTGGAGATTGGAAATTGAAGATTGGAGATTGGTGATATATTGCTCTAATTGCTGGCGTTCGAACTCATTACTGCACGCAGGATCAATAAGCAGAATCTGCTCATCGGTAGAAACGACGTAACAATTCGTCTCAAAAGGTCCAAATGTAAAACACTTTATTTGTAGCATTCCTGACAGATATTTGGGGTTTGTTGATAGGCCGCTTTTCGAAAAGCTTGGGCCTTTTCACTACGAAAGAGATCCTTCAGAGAGGCCTCCATGATATTGCCGTAAGAGAAAGCATGCCCTTTGTCGTAACAGCAGGGAAGGACTTCTCCGGTAGTTGTGATGACGCAGCCTGACCAGACACGGAAACAGCCTTTGCTTAATTTCCTCCGATGGTATTTCCCGTCCTTCCCCTTGATATACCGGCTGTACTTCTCCTCACTCGGCATGAGCGGATGCCCGTCCGCATAATCATACAACTGCGCTGTCTTAAGCGTCAGTTTATCGGCACCAAGTGCCTTATATTGCATCTTCATCTCCCCCCATTCGTGCTCATTGGAGCGTAAGCGGAGCGCTTGCAGCTCAATGCAGATTTTTGATTTTTGATTTTTGATTTTCGCCTCTCGAAGCCATCTCAACGCCTGTTTCGTTTTTTCTACACTTCCCCCTACTCGGTACGCCCCATAACTCGCTTCCGTCAAACCGTCCATCGACACGATGATACGATCCAGTCCTGCCTGCACCAATGCCTCCGCCAACTCCTCCGTCATCGCCTGGGCATTGGTGGAAACGATGGTATAGAGTCCGGCTTCATGGGCTTCTTTAATCATCTTCGGCAGGTTTTTATTCAACAGCGGTTCGCCTTGAAAATAGAATTGGATGACAAGGGCAGTACCGCGGATTTCGGAGAGAACGCGATGCCAGAGAGAGAGGGACAGGAATTTTTCGTTATGACGTGATGACGTGATGACGTCATGACGACCCACCGGGCATTCCGGGCACTTTAATTGGCAGATATTCGCCGGCTCTACACTGACGAATAATGGCGAATGGGAGATAGGCGAACGGAAAAGCGCTGAACCGAAACGATTCAGCGCATAACCGACGTAACACCGGATAGCGTTACTTAAGCGCGATCTTGTTAACGCGACGCTCATGACGGCCGCCTTCAAAATCCGTTTGGAAGAATGTACGAACGATATCCAATGCCTTCGGTGCCGAAACGAAATTAGCCGGCAAACCGAGTACATTCGCATTATTATGCGCACGTGCCAGTTCTGCCAACTTGGTCTCCCAGCACAACGCTGCACGGATACCCTGATGCTTATTGGCCGTCATGCAGATACCGTTACCAGTAGAACAGATGACGATGCCATATTCGAACTCACCCTTCTCTACCGCTTCCGCTAAGGGGTGGGCAAAATCGGGATAGTCACAACTCTCCGTGTCATAACAACCGAAATCCTTTACTTTGGCACCATTGTCCTCTAAGAACAACTGTACCTGTTGTTTCAATTCAAAACCTGCGTGGTCACTCGCCAACGCAATGGTCATCTCCGAGAAGCTCTTCATTATTATCCGAATTTATAGTATTTTCTGTTTGTTCATTCTCGCATTTAGCAGGGGTCTTAAACACCTTCACTAAGTTTCCGAACATCAGGTTACAAGCAATCGCCAGCACGATGATGCCGAAGAACTTACGGATGATATACAGCGCCGTATTACCCATGTATTTCGTTAACCAATGGGTGCCCACTAACACAACGTACAGCACAGCCATACACAGCAGCAACGCGATACACAGATTGATGATATGATAGTCCACCGTAATGGCCAAAAGAGCCGTAAACGCACCAGGACCGGCATACATCGGGAAAGCTAACGGCACAATCGTACTACCGGCACCTATCTCACCTTCTAACTTATCGTTCTGGAATATAACAATGTCCAATACCATCTCCATGGCCATCAGGAAGATAACAAATCCACCGGCTATCGCGAAATACTCGATTTGCACACCAAAGATCTTCAATATCCATTCACCGGCAAAGAGAAAAGCCATCAGGATAACAAGACTCGCCAGACAGACCCTCCACGCACTAATCCGAATACCGCGTTTCTCCATGTTGATTGTGATCGGAATATTTCCAAACGGGTCGATGATGGCGATCAGGAAGACAAAGGCAGGCAGAACCTCCCAAATATCGAACTGACTAAAGAATTCTTGTAATGTATTCATAGCATTTTCTCAAATTTGGCCACAAAATTACAAAAATTCTTGCATATATGCAAATTTTTTACTAATTTTGCAGCGAATTTCCGAGAAAAGGGAATTTTTTAACGCGAATTTTTTAATTTAAACAAGTATGATTAATAGTCAAGACATCAAAAACGGAGTATGTATCCGCATGGATGGCCGTTTGTATTTTGTAATTGAGTTCCTGCACGTTAAACCGGGTAAAGGAAACACAATTATGCGTGTTAAATTCAAAGATGTAGTGGATGGCCGAGTTCTCGAGCGCCGCTTCAATATCGGTGAGAAACTGGAGGATGTACGCGTAGAGCGTCGTCCGTATCAGTACCTCTATAAAGAGGGTGAGGATTATATCTTCATGAACAACGAGACCTTCGAACAGGCTCCGATCGCTCATGACCTCATCACGGGTGTAGACTTCCTCAAGGAAGGAATGACTGTAGATGTTGTTTCCGATGCTTCTACCGACACCATCCTCTTCGCTGAGTTGCCGACGAAGGTAGAACTGGCCGTTACTTACACCGAGCCGGGTCTGAAAGGCGATACCGCGACCAACACGCTTAAACCGGCAACGGTTGAGACGGGCGCCGAGGTTCGCGTTCCTCTGTTCATCAACGAAGGTGAGATCATCCGCATCGACACCCGCGACGGTAGTTACTGCGAGCGCGTTCGCTAATCAACTAACGCATAACCAAAAGACGTCATCTTTTCAGGTGACGTCTTTTATTATAAAATCTTAATATTGCTTAAGCCAAATATTCATTTATATCTATTTATGCGGTTCACTACTTAGTGGACCACTAACAAGTGAACTGAAATTCGGTGCAAAGGTACAACAAAAAAATGAAATATGCAAGTTTTTCGTAGGGTTTTCGTCCCAAAAGGTCAAAAATGATTCTAAAAACATATTCAACCCTGATTATAGATCTATATTATATAACCAAAAAAGTTAGAGAAAAATATAATTATTGATTGTGGTACTACGTACCCTCGAATCTTTTTTCACCTGACTCATTTATAAATAAATTTAACATGACTCATCTGAACAAACATTCAATTCCAAAGAGTCCAATCAATAATTATTTCAAAAAATGCCAAAAAATTCCGAAAATGTTGGTTGGTCAACAATTATCCACAATTAACCAACAATTATATTTGTCAAAAGATTTCCTTATACACACAAAAAACCAGCGCAGTGCGCTGGTTTTCATATGCTATACGCTAAGCGTAAGGATTAGTTAGACTATCCTTTCTGCGATAAGACATCAATAAACAACTGATTGATATCTTGCACGGCTTCGTCTATTGCAAAATAGTCTTTGTTTACAATTAATGATACATAGATGTTATCCGTTTGGAAATCTATCTTACGGAGCGACCCATCATTCTCTTGCTCAAACCAACGGTCGAACAAGCGTTTACGCGCCATTTCGCGTCCGTCAGTAACATCACAAGTATAACCTAAAATATAATTTTCCGCATCAAAGAAATCACGCAAAACCGTTACAATCGTATCTTTGACACGCACATCGTACGCTCCGACACCTTCTTCCTTTTCAAAAGAGAATGAATATAAGGTATAGAAAGTTGCCGGAAATGATATAAAATAAGCCCTATACCTCAAGCCGTTATCCGTCTCGAAGTAATAGGTAGCGTCATCTGCTTTTCGAAAATCATATGGGTGTAGCGAGTGTAAGTCCACGTTTCTGAGCTTCAGCACTTACATTACCACCCTCACGAATGCACGCATTCAAGGCTTGCTTGTCTGCCTGCATTTTCTTAAAGAAAGCAGCCGCATCCAATTTAAAATTCTTAGTCTCCATTGTGCGTGTTATTTAAAAATCAGTGCAAAGGTACTGCATTTTTTTGAAATATGCAAATAAAATCACAAAAAATTCGGTTTTTCGTCCAAAATGGTCAAAAATGATCCAAAACTTCTTTTAATCGGTCAACAATTATCCACAATTAGCCAACAATTTCTTTTCATTTTAGTCCAAAACAACCCAAAATGATCCAAAACATCTTTTAATCGGTCAACAATTATCCACAATTAACCAACAATTATATTTGTCAAAAGATTTCCTTATACACACAAAAAACCAGCGCAGTGCGCTGGTTTTCATATGCTATACGCTAAGCGTAAGGATTAGTCGATGAGGTTCATATCGCTTGTAGACTTAATTTGCGTACCACCCGATACGGTCTCCATACCGAATGCGATGTCTTCCATAAGACCCATCGAAGCGAAAGTAGTCATCTCCGTATTCGGAGCAATATAGTTCTTTTTCATAGTTGTATCCTCCTTATTTTACGATTTGACCTTGTACGTTGTAAACTTTCTCACCACGGATGATGAAGATTTGACCGTTCTCAATGAACTTCTCAGCCTTAACAGCCTCGAATTCTACGTTCTCGATATCCTGAGTCTCAGTGATAACCATTTGGATACGCTTCGGAGCTCCATAAGAAGTAGCAGGACCATCCAATTTCAGATAAGCCTTGTTAGCCTTCATCTCAGTACCGGTATACAAGTACAACTCACCGCCTACCAATACATATGCATTCTCCTGAGCAACACCACTTACCCATGCAGAAGCCGGTTTCAGTTGGTTTGCAGGATAGTCAACAGGAGTAATGCTATTGACGTTGTTAGTAGTAAGAGTAAAGTTTTGTCCAGCTTCACCCTTGAGAATAACGCCCTGATTTTTCTTGATAAAGTTAACTTCAGTCAAGTGAAGGACCTCATCACTTACTGCACCAACATATGCCGTTAAGCCAGTTGCCGGCAAGTACAAATCTTTCGGTGCAGAATAAGTAGTATAACCAGCTGCGTTCGGAGTAACAGTCAAAGGAATGACGACAATCGGGTCGTTATCATTAGTAGTATCATCATCTTTGGTCGGATCAAAGTATGCAGAAGTTGTAGTAAAGTTATCCAATGTATAAGTAGGAGTTGTTTCTTCTGAACTTGAACCAGCGATTGTTACAGAACCTTTAACTTCTGCTTGTGTTACGATAATCGCAGTTTCATCTGTGCTGCTAAGAGCTTCAGCAGTTGTAGTCGCCGAAATGGTGATTGCACCTTCACTACCACTACCAGCATTGAAAGTACCACCGTCGATTTGGATTGCATCAACCTTAGAACCATTAGAAGGTGTTGCTACAGACTCGTCAAGAGCGTAACCAGCACCTGCAGTCATAGTTGCACCATCACTGATAGATACCTCAATTTCTCCAGTGTAAGCAGCCTCAGAACTGATTACGACAGCACAACCCTCTGCTTTACTACCTGATTTAGACTCATTAGCCGGAACATAGTTAGAAGTGTTGTTAGAGGAAATCGTTGCGCCCTTGATATCTACATCACCAGATTTAACAGCCACACCTACGTTACCTTCTACAGTACCTTCGATCTGCCAACGAGCATAACCGGAAGCATAGAGAGCCAAAGGTTTCTTCTCTTGACCAACAGCCTCTGCCGGTACATATGCGTAAGCAGTACTGCAGATATGAATGAACGGAGTTTTCTCCTTCGTATTAGCATTGCCATCCCAACCAAGATCACCATTCGTTTTAACAGCATATCTTGTTGCTGTAATTTTACCAGCAACCTCTACATTCACACCAAATGCGGAACCTGTTTTGGTATAGATGTTTGTGTTGTATCCCAACTGACTCTTTGCAGGAGAACATTTTGCATATTCAAGTGATGAATACGCACGACCGCTGTTATTTACTCGGTCAATAGAGATAGCAGCTTTGTATGTGTTATAGTCAACCCATACTCCTTCACCAATCTTCAAATTCGTAAAGTTTGCCTTTGCAGGATCGTTTGCGCCTGTAACAAAGAACAACTCATTTGCACATGCGTTACCAATAACTTTACTGCCTTGATTACCGTGAACTTCTCCTTCTTTACCATTAATTTCCAGTGTTCCGTGTGTTAACAGGAAACCTTGAGTAAGAGATAACTCATTACCATTCAAATTAATAACGACTTTACGAGCAGCATCATTTTGGTTCTCCGTACCAAGCCACAAAGTCTTGGTAAGCTCGATGTCATCGTCCAAGTCAATTGTAACGTCACCCGACTGTTCCCATGCTGCATAGAATTGCGCATCAGTTGTCACAGTCGCAGCCTTGACGTTTGTACCAATCAGCAGCATAGCTGCCATCAGCACGAAAGAATAAATCTTTTTCATTGTGTTTTGTTTAAATTAATACTATGCGGCTAAGCCGCGTTAACTATATTTGTTAGTTTGTTAGTTTTCAAAAAATGGATTCAATAATCTTATCAACAATTTCTTCAAAATAGCGCTCTTTTATTGTCCCTATGCGACGTATTACATCTCTTTCAACATAGCCCGCAATTATTTGACATTTAACGCTACTCTCTTTTGTAAAATTAAATCCACTTACCATTTCATCCGATAAAGGATAAGCGTACTGAGGATTAAGCAATCTATTGGACGTTATAAGCACTAAATACATTAATCCAAATTCGTCATCTTGCAAATTGTCATTTGAGACAATTATTGCCGGATGTACTTTGAACGTGCCGTCCGCAAACTGAAAATTAACCTCAACAATATCCCTTTGATGGTATTTCATACGTAACGAGCAATAATATCAGACATACTTCTTTTGGAATGCTCCATAAAAGCTTGAGTTAACTCGCGCTCTTCAGCTATCTCCTTTTTGGTGGGCCGCTGAGACTGAATGGCTAACTGGGTAAACAATCCTGTAGCCATCAAAGCTGCCATCTTTCGGCGCGCAAGGGCACTACTCTGATCATATTGCAAGGTTACCGTGCACATAAATTCGTCTTTTGTTTTCGTCTTCACTCAATCCTTTGCGGTGCAAAGGTACTGCTTTTTTTTGATATGACCAAATATTTCGGCAAAAAAATTCAAAAAATTTTAATATTGTCGCAAAATACGATATAAAATGTTTTTTACGTTAGTCCAAAATGGCCCAAAATGATCCAAAAAACATATTTAACCCTGATTATTGATCTATATTATTATAACCCAAAAAAGTTTAAGAAAAATCATCAAATAGGATTAGTACTTTCAGTACTTCGAGATTCCGTTCTTTAGAACCTACTTATAAATAAATTTACAGATAGCTTCTAAAAAACGTAATCTCACATCAATATGCCAATCCTATTTGATGTCAAAAAATGCCAAAAAATTCCGAAAATGTTGGTTGGTCAACAATTATCCACAATTAATCAACAATTCTTTACTTCACTAAAGCGCCATCCAGGGTGTAGGTATGGCCGGAACGGAGGATGTATATATGATCATCGATGAGGACTTTCGTTGCTCTCTCCTCTGCTTCGGTATTATTGAGACCCTGCGTCTTCGGGGTTGCCAAATATGTTGCTGTATATTCAGCGTCAGAGGTTGCTTTAGCAATCTTCGGACTCCAACCGGCGAAGGTATATCTATACTCCTCATCTGCCTCTTTGGTCGGAATGACGGATGTGGTCGGTTTCTGACCATGCTCTACCGTTACCTCGTCTAACAAGGTAATGCCGTCCTCATCATAGAAGAGGATGGTATAAGTATTCATGACCTTGGAATAGACTGCCGTATAGGTCGCATCGCCGATAACTGCCGTCAACTCCGGTGTCCAGCCTTCGAATGCCCAGGTATAGGAGTTAGTAGCAGGGCGAGGGGGTTCGTCGCCTTCATACGCAGGTATCGTACCGTAATCGACTTTCTTGCGCTGCAATTCTTTACCGTTATAGTTCCGGAAGATGACAGTATATTGGTTCGGGATAGCAGTGAAAGTAGGCACATAGGAGATGTCTCCCGTTACCGGCGCTATCTCCGGACTCCAGCCGGAGAAGGTATAGGTATGATTCGCATCCGACGGAATAGAGGGGATATACGGTGTGGACGGGATGGCTCCATAGGGCAGCGTCATCTGATCGAGAATGGTGACACCATCCTCGAAATAGAAGGTAACGGTATAGGACTTACCTGCGGTCGTGAAGATCGCCGAGTAAGAGGCATCGCCTGTGACAGGAACGAGGGTTGGGGTCCAACCGACGAAGGTATAATCATACTGATCGTCCGACTCCTTATATATATCCGCGTGCGCGGGCGTAACTCCGTAAGCGACCTTTGTCTGATCCACAAGCGTGCCGATATCATCCAACCATGAGATCGTATATTGGTTGATCGTATCGGTATATGTTGCCTTGTAGGTTGCATTGCCGGTAACAGCACTTATCGCAGGACTCCAACCTACAAAGGTATAGCCATATTGTGCGGTGGGCTGTTTCGTCGGATCCTCATGGGTCGGAACAATACCATATTCCACGGTGGATGTGCCTAAGGAAGAATCGTCCTCATCGAGCCATGTGATGGTGTACGAGTTCTTAGCAGCCGAGTACGTCGCCTTATAGGTCGCTTCGCCCACAACAGCGACAGGAGTATTATCCCAACCGGCAAAAGTATAGGTAAACTCTGCCGTCGCAGCCTTTGTAGGATCAACATGCGTAGGAATAACGCCGTACTCGACAGATGTTTGATCGATTTGCGTATTATCGTCATCGAGCCAAGTGATGGTGTATTTATTCTTAGTTGCCGAGTACGTTGCTTTATAGGTTGCTTCACCCGTTACAGCGATTGGTGTGTTATCCCAACCGGCGAAAGAATAACTCCACTCGGCGGTCGCAGCCTTTGTAGGATCATCGTGCGTTGGAACAACTCCGTACTCGACAGATGTTTGATCGATTTGCGTATTATCGTCATCGAGCCAAGTAATGGTGTACTTATTCTTGGTAGCCGAGTATGTAGCCTTGTATGTCGCCTCACCCGTCACGGCAATAGGCGTATTATCCCAACCAGCGAAAGCATAGGTAAATTCTGCCGTCGCAGCTTTTGATGGATCATCGTGCGTAGGAACAAAGCCATACTCAACAATAGTAGTACCTAAGGATGAATCATCATCATCCAACCAAGTAATCGTGTACGAGTTCTTGGCAGATGTATAGGTCGCCTTATAGGTTGCTTCACCCACAACGGCAATAGGCGTATTATCCCAGCCTGCAAAAGTATAGGTAAACTCTGCCGTCGCAGCCTTGGATGGATCATTGTGTGTAGGAACAACACCATACTCAACGGTTGTTTGATCGATTTGTGTATCGTCATCATTCAACCAAGTGATGGTGTATTTATTCTTAGTCGCCGAGTACGTTGCTTTATAGGTTTCTTCACCCGTTACAGCGATTGGTGTGTTATCCCAACCGGCGAAAGAATAACTCCACTCTGCTGTCGCCTGTTTGGTCGGATTAGCATGGGTCGGTATCTCACCATATTCTACAGAGGTAGTACCTAAAGACGAGTTGTCGTCATCCAACCAAGTGATGGTATACTTGTTTTTGGCCGATGTGTACGTAGCCTTATAGGTTGCAGGTCCGGTAACGGCTACAGGTGTATTATCCCAACCTGCAAAAGTATAGGTAAATTCTGCAGTCGCCTGTTTCGTTGGATTATCATGGGTCGGAACGACGCCATAATCAACGACCGTAGTACCTAAAGATGAGTTATCATCATCGAGCCAAGTGATTGTATAACTATTGAGGACGGATGAAAAGACAGCGGTGTATGTAGCGTCCGTCTTTACGGAAGTTACTTCCGGGCTCCAACCGACAAAGATCGTTGTATGCTGATCATCTTCCGGATCCTTCGTCGGAGGCGTACAAGTCGGTGTCAGTCCATAATCCCATAAGCGGCTATCTAACGTAGTCCCTTGATCATCTTTAAACGTTACCGTATAACGGTTAGTCGTTTGAATGAAGGACGCCGTGTATGTTGCATCGCCTTTAACAGCCGCAAGTGTCGGAGTCCAGCCGGCAAAGGTGTAGGAATATTGCGCAGTACCGGTTTTTGTCAGATCTTCGTGCGTCGGCATCACGCCATATTCTAAGACGGTCGTACCTAAAAGTGAGTTATCCTCATTCCGCCATGTAACGGTATAACTGTTTTTAACAGCAGAATAAGTAGCTTTATAGGTAGCATCTCCGGTAACAGCGACAGGCGTATTATCCCACCCAGCGAATGAATAGGTATATTCTGCGGTATTCAGTTTTGTCGGGTTTGCATGAGTCGGCACCTTACCATATTCTACCGTAGTAGTACCTAAGGACGAATCGTCATCATCCAGCCATGTGATGGTATATTTATTCTTCGTCGATGAATAAGTTGCTGTATAGACAACGTTTGCCGTAACGGTAGTCACCTCAGGACTCCAGCCGCTAAAGGTATAGGTATATTGAGCGTCAGCCTGTTTACTCGGCTCTGCGCAGGTAGGAGTTGCGCCATGATATAGCGTTTCGCTACTCAAGGTTGTACCATCGTCATTTTTAAATGTAACGGTATATTGGTTGAGCGAACTGCTATAGGTAGCGATATAAGTTGCATCACCATTGCCAGCGACAACGGCAGGTGTCCACCCTAAGAAAACATAGGTATTCGCCGCGTCCGATTTAGTAGGTGTTTCGCCTGAATATTCGGGAATCTGTCCTTTATAAATCGTCTGCTCATCCAATAGCGTCCCATCATAGTTGACAAAACGGATTTTCATTGGATCGCAGGCATACTTATGATAGTTATCGGCAAATGATATCAACACGTCATCACTCCATGATCCAATAATTTCTCTGCGTAGTTTGGCTTGTGCGTCTTCGTCATAGATTAGTTCATAACGACTAAAAATACTCCACGCATTATTTATCCAACTATATGAGTTATTTGTGATTTCTTTAGAACCACGGTACTCATGCTCATATTTGGAGGTATTCACCCATTGCCCTTTTTTATAACTTTGCACTATTTGCTCTATTTCACGCCCCGATGCATCATAACTATACGTATAAAGGGATTTATATTCCCAATTATTGGATCTCCAACGATACGCTATCTTTTGAACCACTTTCTCACCTTCATAAACATATTCGTATTTTGCATTTCCAGTCCAGTTATTATACGAATTATCCCACCCCAAATATGAGGCTGTCATAATTTCTTTGCCAGCATCATTATATTCATACTCATATTTATAGCTTCCTCGCCATTTATTACTACTCCAGTTATAACGTTGATTTAATGTCACACGATCTGCAGCATCATACTCGTATTCCACCTTATAAGAAGGCACCCAAGCATTGTTTTTCCAAGATGTATACTGTGCGATAAAAAGAGGGTTACCCGCAGCAGTATACGCAGCAGTGTCTTTGCTTACACCGCTCCATACTCCATTTGCCCCACATTGCCACGATGCTTTGAGTAATTGATGTCCTTCGTCATCTTTGATAATATCCATGCGCGTCATCGAACTCATTACCCACTGCGTACCATCCCAGTTAGCTTTGTAAGTCCGGATATTTTCTCCCTCGGCATTGTAGGTATTCTCAGTGATTGTTTCATTGGTCCATTCGGTCGCACCAGAAGGCCAATTTTGTGTAATCAACTCTGTTACGCGATTTTCCTCATCATAGGTTGTAAAAGTAAGCGTACCCGATCCTGCCCATATAGTGCCATTCCATATATAGTTTGCCACTGAAACGTCTGTATCACCATCCTTATATCCTGCTACACTCTTCGTAAAATACACCCAATCATTATTTGACCAAAGAGAGACAATAGTCATTACTTTCTTGTCTCCTTCAAAGGCATATTCCTCTTTCTTGGTCCCAGTCCACCCTGTTGTCAAAAGAACGTAGTTCTCCACAAGTGTTTGATTACCGGCTTCATCGAAAGCCGCGATTTCCCGTTGCATATCGATCCATTCGACGCCGTTCCAGCCTTGTTTTTCGTGCAATATCTGGCGACCGGATTCATAAGCCCAGGCTTCTCTGGTTTGGTAAATCCAGGCGTTGTTATACCATTGGTAGATGAGTTCCAGGGTCTTGGTAGAACCATCATACGCATATTCCTGCTTCTCGACACCGACCCATGCACCATTGACCCACTCGTTCTTCTCGTGTGCAGTCAGTTGATTGGCGGCATCATATGCCCAAGTTTCATTTAAACCATTTATCCATTCGCCATTATTCCAAGCATAAACAATAGTTTGTGTAAGTTTGCCATTAACTACTGTTTCTTCCTCCTTCTTCGTCCCGATCCATTCTCCAGCTTGGCGCTCATAATTTTCCACGATCGTCGTATTTCCATTATATATTGTGTTTTCCTCTACCATCAGCAACCAATCTCCGTTATCCCATTCGGACTTTTTATGCAAGGTCAGTTGTTTCTTGGTGTCGTACGTCCATTCCTCCTTGGTGCTGTTTACCCAAGCGTTGTTCTCCCAAGCATAGATCAATTCCAGGGTTTTCTTACCGCCGGTATAGGTATATTCTTCTTTCAGCGTACCGGTCCAGATACCTCCGATG
>Ga0256407_10005803_pt1 | contig 19486 bp, 27 predicted proteins | sample RumenRJG_04DNA_FD_193489 | JGI IMG/M metagenome (GOLD analysis project Ga0256407, IMG submission 193489) | Bovine rumen microbial communities from Lethbridge, Alberta, Canada - RJG_04 | ecosystem: Host-associated > Mammals > Digestive system > Stomach > Rumen | place: Canada: Alberta... | reverse complement strand
GAAAAATGAAAAAATTTAAGGTTTATAGTGATTTTTTCCCAAAAAAGTTTGGTAGTTTCGAAAAAAGGTCGTACTTTTGCACCCGCTTAACAGCAATGACTGCTTCAGTAGCTCAGTTGGTTAGAGCACCTGACTGTTAATCAGGGGGTCGTTGGTTCAAGCCCATCCTGAAGCGCCTGAAAATGAGAGAGTTACGAAAGTAGCTCTCTTTCTTTTTTGCCCATTTGAGGCTAATTTGAGGCAACAAATGTTGCATTTTCCATAAAATCTCCCTGGTTTTCACCTCTTTTCACTGCTATTTTTTAGAGTGAAAGCTATCTTTTCACAATCCTTCTTTTTTGAGTTTTAGCCCCCCTGACGAATGAGGTGAGGCTAATTTGAGGCAAAACGCAATTATCTGGCAAAATCCATATTTCAATAATAACCACATTAATCTTTTAACTAACTATTAACTTATTGGCCTGATTCTACGCTATCACCACCCAACGTGCCCTTGAATCACTAACGAGTGTTAACAAATTAACGTATTTTTAACTTTCCCACTTTCATTCTATTCTATTCCACTTTCAATCTTTGTAATTCAACTTTCAGTTCTGAGAGCTATCATGTCGCTACTTTCACGTTTATAGGCAGACTGAAGGATTTTTCTTTCCTTTGCAAAAAATTTCAGTAACATCTAAACAATTCGCTTATGAAAGAGAACATCACTTCAACAATGTGGGTAGCTTCGGACACCTCCGCACCAGCACGTTCCTATGTGCAGCCCTTTACAGAGCAGAAGAAAGCAAAAGAGTCTCAGGATCATCTTGTGTATGGTTTAAAGGGAATAGCAGACTTTCTTCATCAGTCAATCACAACCGCCTGGCGTTTGAAGAAGAGTGGAAAATATGATGCGGCCATCAGTCAAAGAGGTCGCTGCATCATCACCGACACAGACAAGTTGCTTGAACTTATGCGACTCGATCAGACTTCCAAGCGGCCAGACTACATACCCTACTATAATAATGTGTATTAAGATGAATTTCATTTCTTTTCCCAATTTTGGTCAACAAGCAAAGTTAGCTCGTCATACGAAACACCCTGTCAGGAACTATGGCTTATTAACAGGGATTACAGTTCTTGGAATAGCAGCGGCATGTGGAAGTGCCTATTATTGGTTGCGCAAAGGTTATCATACAAAAACCAACGAGGACATTAGGCTGAATGATGAGAAAAGCAAATCTGATGGAAAAATGTATGAAGTCAAACGTCACGCTGATGGTTTGTACGAACAAGTAAAATGTGCAGCCGAAGCAAATAAGCACAATACAGAATGTAGTGCTGACATTCTTAAAATTTTCGCTGAAAAGCGGGCTGATGCCGACCGTTATCATGCAAAAGCAATGACAGACATTGAAAAGTCAAGAATGATGTATGAGCTAAAGAGTGAGTTCAAAGACATTATTCGAGAAGAAAGAATGAACCCTGATGATCAAGAAGCAGAAGAAGATGAAGAAGGTCTTGATGACCTCTGGGAAGATTTTAATGATGCAGTCTATAACCATCCTGATGAAGTATTTGCTTGGTTGTTAGGTAACGTCGTTAAAGCTGGTGGCATTAACGGTTTAATCGGACCAAAAGGAATTGGTAAAACCCTCTGTCTTACAACGATTATTAACTGTATTGCAAAAGGCATACCACTCGACTTGTTCGTTTCTGACCCAAGTAAACCCTATAATCAACCTGCTCAAAAAGTATTCCTGTATGATTTAGAAATGCAATACGAGGATCTGAGCGAGCGCAACGGCAAACATGGGTATGAATTCACCAATATAAAGCGGAATACCAAAATGTATAATGTTAATAGTTGGCTAAGGAGTGTAAGAAAAGCCGCTAATGGCTTAACGGAAGATGCGACTATTGTTCTTGATAACGTAACACGTCTTAAAGATGATGTGACACAGCCTATAATAGCTAAAAGACTCTTTGACGGTGTAAAGAATATCAGAGACGACGCTAAAGGAAGAGGTATTAAACTAACTTTCATCCTGGTTGCTCATACGACTAATGACTGGAACGATTGGGTGCCTCTGACTCTCAAAGCTGCTGCCGTAGCAGATAGTTTTACAACGGGATTGGATAGCATATCATTCATCGGTAAGACAAAATATGAGGATCGAGTGCTGTTCAAGGTTTACAATCAGAGACATGGCCGCTACTCTGACAAAGTTGCTCTTCTAAGATTCGTCGATAAACCATTTTTAGGTTGCGAGGTTGAAGGTTATTACATAGAGAACAAAGTCAAGCCTTATAAAGACGGAAGGACTATTCCTTATAACGACGATGAAGATGATGGAGAATGTGAAGTTAACTCCATAGAGGAACCCAAAGAGGATCCTATAGTTGAGAAGATAATCCAACTCAACGATCAAAACCTTACGCAAGAGGCTATTGCAAAGAAAATTGGAAAAAGCCGGAAATGGGTTATTGAAAAAATGAAGGAATTAGGAATAACACCTGCCCACAAAAAGCGTAAGAATAAAGATGAAGGAGTGGCTGAATAAGTTGCTCCTTTTCTTTTGGGTATAGTAAACGGAGGGTGAGTCAATATATTATGAGAAAAGAAATACCCACCCTCCAACATCCACTCTAGGAGTAGTTCACCTTTTTATTAACTTGCGTGCTTATGTGTTATCCCATATTCCTGACCTTAACACCATCGTAGCATATCTTTGCCGCCTCGTGGTCAGGACGGCACATGAGGTGATAGAACGGGACATAGTGAAGTAGCTTCATTGCTGTCTGATGCTGTCCGTGTCTGATCCTACCATTCCAGGCTGTCCCCGACACAGAGGTTATGATGTCCTGGTATGCCTGTTCTTCGTCCACGATGGTCATTCTGTTAACCTTGGCCTGTCCTAACATGACGATACCACCAAGAGTACCATAGTCGTTCTTATAGCAGTGAGTCTTGCCTGACCACGGACTACCATACACATAGATACGCCCCCCAGGGTACGCTCTCACTACAGGATTATCATCGTTTAGGAGCATTGCCCCTTTGATAGCCTCCAGCCATTGCTGTGAATGAGTGCTTTTCCCTGTTCCGCTCTTTCCCAAGAACATATAGGCATATCCTTCTTCCATGACAACAGATGAATGGAACAGTAAGGTTGATTTATTGGCCGTCGATAAGGCATACATCACCATGAGACCGCTGTCAATACTGAACTTGGGGAACTCTTGTATGATTAGGGTAGCATTTTTATAGTGTACATCGGTTAGCAGGACTGCAACCCTTCTTTTGAATAGCCTGAATTCAAAATACAACTTAAACCCTATCCTGCCAGCAGTTATCTCCACGTCATCCTCAACTTGACGTAGGATCTTGTTCCTGAGCTTGCCATGATACTTTTCCATCTTTATCTTTACATCGAAGATAGGATGCCCGGCTTTCGCACGGAATGGCTCATAGGATGGATCAAGTGTTTGGCTGACAGAGAACAAATGATTACCCACCCTGTAATATTGTCGTTTCTTCATAGTCAGAGTAAAGATTAAAGGGGACGGTTTCTGATCAGTGTTCAAGAATAATTAACGAATAAAACTGATAAATTATGAGCCGTCCCCTCTTGATGTTACGGTTAATATGCGTCAGATCCATCACCGGGGGTGTCATCGTAATAGAACTCATCTTCGAGACCGCTGACACCTCTTACTCCACTACCTGCCAAAAGATGCTGACGAGCCTGTATAATGTGGGCTTGCATCTGAGGCTTAACATACTGTTTTTTTTTCATAACAATCCTTTTACTTTATTACTTTCTTTCCGTTTACTATATACATGCCCTTTGGCAATTGTTCGAGATTTGTTCCGACCATTTGACCTTCCAAGTTGTAGATACGTGAATCCGTTGGAGTAAGGAATGGATTGCCATCACCCCATTCAATATCATTAATGGCGGTTGTCATTCCGTCTATGCTAATGGATCTGGCCATAGCTACATTTGGAGTTGCCGGTTCAAAGTATGCTCTAAAAAGCCCTATGGTTCCTCCAGATGCTAGGGGTCTTATGGTATTGCCTCCGCTTAGGTAGTAGGAGCCATCTTTGGGTTGAACAGGCTTAAATGTGCCAACAAAGTTATAGTCACCGCCCTCTGTGATTAAAGGAGTGTCACCAGTAATCTCAATAGTACTCCTAAAAGAAGTTTTATTATATTTCGGCTTTATCAGCAAAGGAGTACCAGCTGGAACATTTGTTTGGCTATTTATAGTTTTGAATGTCAGCACTCCATCATCGCATGATTCAAACAAAGCGTATGTATCAGACCAGCTATTAGGATAAATGTTGAGTTGGCTTGGATAAACTATGGTATACCATTTGTCTTTTTCCATCTGTCTTTCAACTTCGAGACGATAGCCGATATATGATTCTGTTATTTCCGAATAATCATCATCCGAGAAAATAAAGTGTTCGTTACCAACATCCCAGTTTAAAATCATCCTTTTCGATCCGTCTGGATTAGGAAAAACGATACCTGTCACATAGAAATTCTCTCCTGGAGATTCTACAGTCCTAGAAGGACCATAAGCATCAAAATAGTCCCACATATAAATATCCGATGAAATAGGCATCTGAACCAACTCACACTGATGGTCATAATACTCTTCCTCCTTTATTTTCTTTACAGTAACATTGCCAGATTCATATTCGCCTTGTTCAATATCCAGAACACCATTTATTACTTGGGGAGCGCCCTCTTTTTTCGTAATAACCCCGTAAATTGTTCCATGAAAAGCGCGACCCATTTCTGTATAAATATTGTCAGTCATTACCCCCCAAGACTTTATAAACATTCCCCCATCACCATCAGTTAACACCATACCTTTCCAACTACTAAGAACGACAGTTGCTTTGTCGAAGGTGTATTTGAAAGTGCTACCTTCTGGGTAATATTGGATCTCTGACATTTTAGTTGTTATATAGTCTAAATTGCTTTCACGATAAAGTGGAACTCCCGTGACCTTGACACTCTTTATACAAATCGATCCAGCTGGTATTTGACTTTCAGGCTCCATCTGAATCCCAACTGTAAAAACGGTAGTGTTTTTATCCACATCCAAAATTCCAGTATTTGTGAAAACGCCATTTTCTGTTTGTGGGATAACATCTAGTTCGCCCATAGCATAATAATAGAGCTTTAAAGAACTGTTGCAACACACTTCAAATGAGACCTGAAAATCCGTATAATACGTTTTGTTTAAGTCTATCCTTTTAAGCAAACTGAATTTGTATTTGTATGAGTTACTTACACGCTGCTGACTATATAATAGCCATTTGTTTTCTGCATCGTAAGTGAGCGTTCCATTAGGGAGATTCCCACTGGTTTCCCATCCATCTGCACCTTCTGAGAAATCTGATTCATACAAAACCACCCTCTCTTCTTCCTGGCCATAAGCCCTGTTCACCGACGCTATCAAGACCAATAGCATCATCACTGTTAAATGTAATGTTCTCTTCATAAACTTTTGATTTTGATTAAGTAAATACAAATTTGGTGGCAAAGATACGGATGTTCTATCATCTTGCAAAACCACAACGGTTGTGGCAATTATTTCAATGTATAAAAGCCGTACCTTTGCACCTTGAAAACATGGTGCTCTTGATGGAAACAACCTCTCTTTAGGCTTCGCACAGCCATACAGAGCATAGTATCAACCAATCCTATCAAGTGAAAAGATCCGCTGGTAGGATTTAATTGTATTATGCAACATGCTAACAATAGAAGGAGCTAAAAAAGAGGTAAGAAAACTGATCGACTATTTGAGAGAGAACAATTTGTCAGAAACGGAAATAATGGAGCTGATCAAGCCCACAAAGGAGTTGAGCCGCCTTTTGGTTACAGAGAATTATTGCATCACCCTCCCTGACTATGATAATGCAGAGGTTAGGTTGGAGCCTATACAAAAAGCTATCTATCTGCTATTTCTGCGACACGCTGAAGGCATCCGCTTCAAGGAATTGCCAGACTATCGAGAAGAATTAGCTGAGATTTACCATTCGATGAAGAAAAAGACACAGGCGAAGAAGAAGGTTGAACGGAGCATTATGGACGTTACTGATCCGCTTAACCACTCTATTATCGAGAAGTGTGCCAGGATAAAACAAGTGTTCAAGCAGATAACGCCCCATGAAGAATATGTCATCACAGGCGAAAAAGGAGAAGTAAAACGGATAACACTTGATAGGGAGTTGGTGGAGTGGCAATAAAAAAGCCCACCCGAATAATGGGTAGGCTAATTGTATAGTCGGTTATGGGGCTACTATTTGCCAAGGTTCGTCAAATCAGCAAACATCACTCTTACTACATATAGGTCTTTTGTCGGGTCTGACTGGAGGTAGTCAATACCAATTGTGCCTCTACCTGGTGACTGAACTTCGGCTTTATACATTCCTCTTGATTCATAAAAATTTGCGCGAAGTGCTCCTTTGAGTTTAGTTTTCCACCTCTCCACTTCACTCAGAATAGTTTGGCCATTGCACTCTTTCTTAGAAAGAAAAGCAACAATAGCAACTTTACCTGTGCGTGGGCCAATTGCATTTTGCAATCTGATCGGTTCACCCATATAGGTGCCCTCCAAATAGACATCGTTCTTCCATACAGCAGCTTCGAAGCCTTTACGAACCAGTTTCATTTGAAAGTCGTCAACAGTTCCGTCAATTGGAATGCCGTAAAAACTCATGTGCTTAACCTGTGCATTTCCAGCCAATGCAACAATGAATAGGATAAATGATAAAATGACCTTTTTCATAAGCGTGTTATAATGAAATGACTTTAGTAGTGTATTTATACTTATACTCGTAGGTGTATTGTGCATCTGGGTTTGTGATAGTCCCATACGTCAGCGTTACCTTGCTTTTGCTTCCATTGAATTCTGCTTTTACGCAACCACCATCTGTCAACTCTCTAACAGAGTGATCTTTCGGATTAACTAAAATCACCAATGTGGCTTCCAGAAAGCCAGTACTATTTCTGTCTGTTTCTCTAATAATAAGAGTAACTTTGCCATTGTTGAAAGCATAATCCTCAATCTGCATGGAACCATCATAATAATGCTTGAAATCAATATAGATTTCTGAGCCTGTTGACAGTGATTTATGGTATAAATACGGGTCAAACTGACCTTTTCTTCCTTTCAAGAAATAGACTTGCTGTTCGTCTTTACCTATCACAGTGTATTTGCGTGATACTTCTTGATATACTTCATTATCATCTACGGTAGCTTTTTGAGGTTTATTTTTTCCTACAAAACTCTCGATACCATCTTTTACACTTATGCCTGCGTATGCAATGTCCTTTATTCTACAGTTTCCCTTGGCATCTTCAATGGTTAAAAATACATTCTTTATTTTATTTCCATTATTGTCTGTCAATTCTAGATAAACATTAGCACCACCAGCAGGCAAATCACGAATCTCCGTGACATTAGCCGTCATTTTGCGCCATTCTTCCCCATTGAGCCAAATCATTTTCTTCCATTGGGCAACATCAAATTTCTCAATATCCCTGGCTTGCACATAGAGGTTGTAAAAGTCTGTAGACAAATATCTTGATTCACAATTAGCTTCGGGTGAATTAAAGACATCTGCGTATAGTGCTTCTATACGCTGCTTTATCAGGGAATTGGGGTCTCCTTCATCTATGTGCGTACCTGCTGGTTGTTCTTGTGTTACTGATTCTTTTTCTGAACCTTTGTTGCCTAACAAGAATCCAACCCCAACAAGTAACACAGCAGCAATTATTCCGACGACCCAATAGACGGTGTTCTTATTTGATTTATCACCAACTTTGCTATTGGTTCCGCTATTTGGTTTACTAACAGTATAGGGGGTCTTGTTATCGTCTTTAACTTCTTCTTTGGGAGCTGATTGCTTGATTGGTGATTCTGTCTGAGGCTTTACTTCTTCCCCTTTAGGAACCACTTGTTCTACAGAGGCATCGTTTTGGGGCTTGACCTCCTCATTGGCCTTCACCTCATTGCTTTCCTCGTCAAACCATTGGCCACAGAATCGACACTTCTTAGCAACAGCTTTTATTTCCTCGCCACAGTAAGGGCATTTCTTTGTATCTCCCATGATAACTTACTGGTAAAATGGACTATCTGTGAAATTATTAATCAAGTTCTGATCAGGCTTTTCCTGACGGAATGAACCATGTTCGTTGTCAAGACTATTTTGGAAAAGAAGGATGGTTAAATTGTCCTTTACTGTATCATATATGATATAATAATTGTATTGATCGTCTTTGTCGAGAACGCTCACGCCATATTTACCTTTATTGTCATAAGAGCATATTAATCCTGCAGTCTTTCTATGGCTATCCCATTCCCTCATTCCAGCTTCTTCCATTAGGTTACTGAACCTACGTCTGAAATCTGAATTATCAAACAAACCTACGTCGTAAGGCGACTGACCAACATTTTGCACAAACAAATCTTTCAATCCTGAGCCTTCATCAATTTCTTCTACAAGTTCGACCTGCTCATAATTATCAGAATTGTCATTGTCTTTAGAACTTTGTGACTGCTTTTGGAGTTGAGACAACTCTATTGGAAGTTCTTCTTCATTCTGAGAATATTTCTTATTTCCATAATAAAAAGCAAACGCAACAAGTAGAATTAATACAACGATACCAATTCCAGCACCTAACTTTATGTTTTTGTTATCGGAAGATTCTTCTAACAAATTGGATTGTTCATCTGATACTATAACATCATTCTCACGCTTAGATTCTGGAGTCTTTGCTTTTTCAGTGACACCATTCTCCTTGGCATTATTACCAATATAATCATCTGTAAGCCATTGTTTACAATGCTTACATTTCTTGGCTACAGCAAGAATCTCTTCCCCACAATAAGGACACTTTTTTGTTTCTTCCATAATCAAATATTCTTTTCCACATCAATAGTTAACAATTCATATAGTTGAGCTAATGCCTGTCTGTCTTTACCAGAGATACTACATTTTTTGCCACACTCGATAGACTTTTCAACATCCTTTTCAGTCCCAACTGCATCAAGGTAACATCCTGCCAAAATAATTAGAGCTTCTTCGCATCCCTGCTTTTGAGCCTTTTCTAACATATCAACTCCGTCATTGCGTGAAGACGGTTCCAACAACAACTTCAATCCATAATAGTATTGACACTTCATGTCGCCAGTATTGGCCAAATCTACAATGTAATTGCTGCTATTATCGAATTTCTGTTTTAATTCTTTGTTATGATTCTCTAAATAGTTCTGGTATGAATAAGGATATTCGAGACTAGATATTAAATCATTAGTTGCACCATTGATAGCAGATTGTATTTCCTCTATACTATTATATGCCATTCTTTTTATTGCGTTAGGATGACCTTGTTTGGCAGCAAGTTTTAGGTATTGTTGAGCTTTGCCGTAGTAATCCTGTTTCACATATTTGCCATCTTTGTAATATGTATAAAGTCGATAAGTAGCTACAGTATCTCCTGCATTTGATAAATCTATTAGCATATCAATTCCACTGTTAACGTTTTTGTTTGCTAATAGTTTATCGACCTTTTCAATTGAGGGGATATTCATAAAATAGACAATACCTCCAATTACAACAAGGACAGCAGCAATAATGCCAATCATTACCGCTACTTTTTTTGAAAAAAGCGATGATTTGTCATGTTCGGTGTCAACCTCTTCCTGGGGAATCTCTACTTCATCAGTGGATTGACTACTATTTATGGATTCAGTTGTTTCTTCTTGCTCAATCCATTCACCACAATGCTTGCACTTCTTGGCTACTGCCTTAATCTCTTCGCCACAATAAGGGCATCTTTTTGTATCTTCCATACCAATTATTCTTCAATAGGTTCGTTACATTCAGGACAAATCTTGCTATCAGCAGGGATGGTTTCACCACAGGTCGGGCAAATTATCGTATCAACATGTGGCTCACCGCCCAATGGTTCATGGCAATAAGGACATGTCTCCAGCCCTTTTTCCACCTTTTCACCACATATAGAGCAGTCAATATACTCTTTTGGTTCACGCTGCCATTCCCCACAATACTTACACTTTTTGGCAATATCAAGTATTTCCTCACCACATATCATGCAGGGTTTGTTATGTACCTCGATGTCAAGTGCCAGGTGTGAAGCATGAAGTGGTTCTTTACAGATGGGACAACGTTCAGATCCTTTCTCAACTCTCTCACCACATACGGAACACCGAATTAGTTCCTTGGGCTTCTCCTGTTCTGTCAGCCACTCTCCACAGAATCGACACTTGATAGCAGAGTTCTGTATTACCTCCCCACAATAAGGACAAGTTTTTGTTCCCCCTAAAGGCGTTTGCTCAGCAGATTCCGCAGGTTTCGTTACTGGAGACGTTGGTGTTTGCTGAACCTTTGGTTTGGGCTGTTGTACTGGATTCTGCGTTAGGGGCTTCTGATATGATTTGATGGGTGAAAGATTTACCAAATACTCTATACGTTTCTTATGTCCCAGAACTATCATAACAACAATACCGATTCCCACATAAGTAAAGAAAGGTATCATTACGGAATCACTTGTGTCACCAGTATAGGGGTTGAACACACCAGAGGTCGCTCCATTGACTAAGTGAACAAGACCAGATACTCCGGCACGAAGAGCGATAACAACACAAATGGCTTGGCCAACGATCCCTGCCCAAAGTACCTCCTTGGAATATTTGAACATACCCCAAAGATAGACACCATAGGCAACGACACAAAGGATCAACCCCCATAATGCCTTTGAATACTCACGGTCTATGTTGTCAATCCACATTTGTACTTCGGAAGTTCTTTCCCACGATGGCAGCGTACCACCGTTTTCACCTATTCCACTAACGACCTCGGCAGCACTTCCCATCATGCCACCCCAATTACTCAGGTCTCTATAGCTGTCAAGTTTATAGATAATACTTACTGCGATACCAGCTAGGATCAAACATACACAAGAAAGGACAATCAGAGTCTTGGGCTTGGTTACGGAGAGGTCTGCTCTGCCATAATGAGGATGGTTCTGAAGGATTTTCTTTGTTCCAACAGAGACACCTATAAAAATCAGAATAGCTAAGACGATTGCGCTCACTGTCCTGTCTTAATTGTAGCCATGTCAGCCCAAACAAGGCAGATTTAGTATTCAATGATTTTGTATATATAAAGAAAAGTGTGGGCTCTTACACCACTCATCCCACACCCAGGCTTCGCACGGCCTCTCTAGTCAGGATAAGCAATGCGACCCCACACCTGGATATGTAAATCAGCCTCACACATTATAATATAATAGTGCGACCGAAGGTTATCATACCCCGATGTGGTGTTCACATTGGCCTTTTTGACTAGAGGTTCGGCTTTTCAGCCTCACGCCGAGGTGCGAATTCGGGTGTCAAATTAGCGTCTGTAAACACCAATCAATATATATACCGCAGCTCTGACCCTACAACTGGCAGATAACTTTGGCATGGCAAAGTTAGTCATTTTTTCACGAAAAACCTCCTTAACAAAAGGAAAACAGCGTTTTGAAGGCTTTTTTTAACAAATGACGATGATTTTGGGCATCATTTTGTCACTTTGTGAAGAAAAAGAAAAGCATACCATCAAGGTATGCCCTCCTTTTTGTGTGGTTTAATCCAACCACGAAGTCCAATACGAATTGCCATTCCCATCGTCATAGAGTTCTTCGTATTCCTCTTCCGACAGGTGCTTATGCAGACACTCTTCCGAACAATAGTATTCGGCTCCGTCCTCGATGCAAAATCCCTCATACATAGGTTTTCCACATTCTGAGCAACATCGGGAGTGCTGCAAATCAAGTTCGTCCACAAGTTCTTCCACGCTAGTATTGTCGATGACATAGCCTGTCATATACTGTCTCAGATTCATGCCAACCTTGCCAATAAAGAACTGTTCCAAATTCGGATGTGCCATGATTTCCTCTCTTAGCACGTCCACAGGGTCTTTTTTATCCATATTGTTTCTCGTTAAATGGCCAAGGGTCAAATATCAGCACAAAAACCACTAATATTGTTATGCCCCTTATCAATAGTCTTGTTGTATTCATTTTCTTACCAATCTTATAAATTTGATCTCTTCGGCCTCTGGGTATAACCTTTTGGCCTTCTGATACGCATAGCTCGGATTATTAGACTGTGTGTAAGTCTTAATCTTTGAGCCGTTGACTGTCACTGAGAATTCATAGGTATTCATATCATTCTACCGAAAATTCGTTCAGGTAAATCATTGCGTCATAATCGTCTGTTGCATTGTTCCATTCCTCGATGGCGGCGTTGACCTCATCCATATTTGTCACCGTCTTGCCAACGATCTTGGAAACATGACCACACAGACCCTCCAGAGTGGCATAGTATTCAATCTCGCAGTTCGCTTCTATCTTATAGCGATCTGGGAAATACTTGCCGTCCTTGTCATTCGTAGCATAGACACACCATCCATCCTCTTCTGCCTGCCAGTAGATATTGAGGGATGGGTATATGCTCTTGATAAAGTCGAAAACTTCGTCCATTGGTCCCCAGGCGGTTTCAGTGGTAAATCGAAGAGTGTCCCCCTCGTACTGTAAATCGTACCAGTAACCACGACAATAAACCTTCTGCCAGTCAGCTCCAAGTAATGTGACCAGGCATCCCAGCCACGTCTTACCAAAGGTGTTGCTGACTAAAGGTTTCCTTCGCTTTTCAAGTCGGTTCATCCTGCTATAGAGGCTTTGAACCTCTTTTCGCTTACCGTCGATAGCATACGACGTATAACACCAGTTCGGCATAGTCCTATGCGATTGTGAAATACGTCAGAAGGTTGAAGTTCGTTGAGAATGGGCTTTTGGTTATCATCTTAAAGCCCTTCCCGAAACGTCCTTTGTACTTCTCGACATTCCAAAGTTTCTTACCAGCGTTGCCAACACCCACCGATGTATGGTGGGGCTTGAAACCACGCTTGATAAGATCAATGATTGTGGCTCTCTGCTCGTTATCGTAAATCAAAGCCTGAGCCGTTTTTGTCGGATGAAGAGTAACTATCGTTGCTCCACCCTGATTGTTAATGTTCTCGTTCATAATAATAATTGTTTTGATTGTTATTACTTATCTACGTTTATAACTTCCTCTTACACCGCCTTTCTTTTGGCGGCTATTGAGTAGATCTAGAGCTAGGTCTGCATCAATAACTATGATCTTCCCTGCCTGACTAATAGCTGCATCAATAACACCGCTCTTTTTTATTCGAGCCGCCGTTGACAAGCTGCAACCAAGCAGGTCACATAGTCCTTGCAGACCGTAAACCAAATGCTTCTTCACTTCCATTGGCTGAGGTTCGTCATACCCCAACATGGAAAGTCCAAGTCCCTCTCGTAACAGGTCTACAAATTCTTGACCTGTTAACTGAAGGAGCAATTTGTTTCTTGCGTCATCCATCTTTTTCTCTTAAATGAATTTCAATGTACTCTACACAGTTCTTAGCTAACGCCCGAATCGTGGCTCCCATGTGGGACACATTACCGGTTGTCAGCTTCTCACATTTCTCTTTGATGTCCTCAAACCAGCATTTTGCCAGTTCTAGAACTTCTCGATCTGTCTGTTCCATTGTTCTCGTTTGTTTGTACCATGATTAGCTTTCGGCAATACGCCATACCCAATCATAGTAGCGGTTAATAAGTTTTTTAATCATCAGTCCCATTCGTTTAAGTTAATCACTTCGATCTCATAGTTGACACTGTAGCCCTGAGTCTGGTTATTATCCTCCAGTTCTTCACGCAGTCGCCGTTTTACTTCGGCTTCTCGCTCCCTTTTTGTCAAGGGGATCATCTGGTGGATGTTCTCAAAAAGCTCATGGTCATCTATGCGATGGTTCTTTACGATGGCATTGACGGCAGTGGTCTTTGAGGTAAAAATACCCTTGAATTCCTTTGATGCCGTACTATGCCAAGCATCTGTCTCATAGACAGTGAATAATACTTTCTTGTTAGCCATCTTCTTTCTTTAAGTTATACCGTTTCAGCAGGACATAGACCTGTGACGGTCTGAAATCATATCCCTTAGAGGTCACGAAGCCCTCTTTGTTCAGGATCTTTGCCATTTCCGTCAGTGTCTTGCCCTGTTCTACCAAAACCTTCAGCATGGCCACAGCCCTTTTGTTGTTCGGGTTGTCCTCTGCCTTTTTCCTGTTGGTCTTGTTGCTATTTGCAATAGCTTCGCCATGCTTACCCATAAGATGCTCTGGGTTCCCCAGCTTGCATCCCCTGGACTTTTTGGCTGCTAATGCCTGTTTAGTGCGAGTTGAGATTAGTTCTGCCTCGTACTGGCTGATTGATGCCAGGATGTGCAGTACCATCTTGTTCGCTTGTGGGAAGTCACAAAAGACTATCTCCACGTCAGAATCTAAGAGAGCTGATAGGAAGCTCACGTTTCTTGCCAGTCGGTCGAGCTTTGCCACGATTAGCTTTGCTCCGTATGTCCGGCACTGTGATAACGCTTCTTTTAACTTGGGTCGCCCCTTGTCAGTTTTGCGTCCGCTCTCTACTTCAACATACTCAAAAATCGGCTTTCTCTCACGAAGGTAATTCTTTATGATTTCCCTCTGTGCCTCTAAGCCCAATCCTGAATATCCTTGCCTTTGTGTACTCACTCGGAGGTAAGCCACAAATCGCTCTTCGCTATTATACATTTTTTAACATGGTTTTCGTTTATTAGACGAGCGTCTTGTATTTGAAAAACCACTTCAAGGAAGGGGGATTATGCCAGAAACGGCACTTTCCCCTATCCGAGAATATCAGAGAATTATGATTTCCACAGGACGCACTTTCTCAGGATTTTGTGGGTCTGTCAGATACGGGTATTCCTCAGAAACCCGCTTGTCGTAGTCCTCCACTTTCTCCACAGCGTCGTCTATCGTAGAAATCAGTTCACCCAGGAAGATGGACTTTCTCGTTTCCTTTATTTCTCCAGAATCGGAAATCAGTGAAACTTCAAAATAGTCCTCTCCCTCATTCAGAGTCACATGCACCAAGCCAGTATGCTTGAAGCCTTGCACATGAAACTCGATACCAGCCTTGATCGGTTTGAGCGTCTTAGGGTCAAAGCCCCAGGATGCCACAATATCCAATCGGCTTTTGAGAATGGTTAGTATGTACTGCCCAATCTCTAGGTCATGCTTTTCAATCTTCTCCATTGTCCTAAAAGAATGATAGATGAAGGTAGTCACTGTCTGGATCTGCATGTTCCAGATAATACTCCAGCATGTGAATTACCTCGTCTGTTGTATTTGCCAGGTCATCAACTGCACCCTTGATCTCTTCTCGTTTATTTTCGTCGAGGTCGTAGAGGTGCTTTAGCTTGTCGATGACCTTCTTCCAATCTTCTTTAGTCACTTCAAAGTCTGAGACGTAAGATTCTCCTGTATATGTAGCGTCACACGCAGACAGGAGGTTGTGAAATTCTTCGACCTTGTAACTGAAAGCGTCGCCAAGCGCATATTCTACCTTATACACCTTGGCCACATGAAGTCTATAGCCCATGTTGTTATGTTTTTGATTGTTCTTTTATATAGCCCCTCAGTAGCTCTGGGTTATCCATGATATTACCGATGACATAGGCTTTCTGGCTATGAACTGCGTCATAGAGATTCCATTTGCTACTTGTCTCGATATTGTTTGGATCACTCGCCAATACATAGGAGCCGTTATGATACGCTACCAGGCCGATAATCTCCGAATGAAAATTCTCACGGTCTGGCATCCTCAGAATGTCACCCTCAAAGATTTCTTTGGTGGTGTCGCTTGCTTTTTCGGCATTTATATCTATGATGCCAGTCCCTTCCCCGATTGAGTCTGGATGACATGAATAGAACACCGTTACCCCTCGGTTCTCGATAGTTATTCCTACCCGATGGAGCAAAACAGTCTTTCGATGTTGCAGGTCGCCATAATGCCAACCGTTCACATCTTGCCCTCTGAATCTGTGTTTTCTCATTTCTAATCGTCAATTACGATGTCCGTTGCCAGTCCAACACTCTCATAGGTGTCATCAAGGAAGGCTCCGAACCTCATGTTATTAACCATCACGACCCTCGCTAATCGGAGATCCACACGATTGATGTTTTTTCTCACGATGTCCTTCAGGTCGTTTGCTGTCTTTATGCCCTTCTTGCGGATAATGTCAACCACATAGTCAACATATTCCTGAAAGAGCTTGTCATATAACTGCTGATCCATTGTTTCAATCTTCTGTTATACAATTCTCACGGAGGGAGTGGAGAATGTGCCTGACGATTCTCCTTTTTCTCCCCTCGTCATCTTCATCCACCAGATTTCTCAGGCAGACTTCGATATTATGATACAATGTTTCACTTATCACCATAGTATTGAAATGTGTCTTGTCGGTGTACTTTTCCGAAGGTCAGGGCAATGTCGTGGTAGTTCATGCCGTCTAATGCTGCATCACCACAATATCGCTCAATCCTTTCCTTCAGGGTCGGAATTGATTCACATATCTCAATGGTTGGATAGAGGATAATGAGAGGTCTGAATGATACTCTGCTTCCATCTTCATCACATTCGTATGCAATGCCGTCATAGAAGTCAAACCAGAGTTCCATTTCATCTGGATCGTAGTCTCGTCTGTCTGTCAGGTCAAAATCCAACTCTTTTGGATAGATAATGATGTCCTCGACGAAATGATCCAAAGTCTCTCGTTGCTTAAATGGTCTGTATCTGAACTCCGTCCTGCAAAAGAAGAAGTCCTTGTACTTACCATCAAACTTGCCACTCACGATGTAGTTGCCGTCCACGAAACGCTCTGCGTCCTCCTGGGTCAGTTTCTCATCCTGTGTGGTCATCTGAATCTCAATGGTTCTCTGAACCTTGAAATTCCTGAATGCTTTGTTCTGTTTCATAAGCCGCGATTCTGATTTAAGCAGAAAGCCATGAACTTATCCAGTTGTCTCTCGTCAATGAGTTCCACCAGAAAATGTATCTGTGCTTCCAGTTTCTTAATCCGTTTCTCTACAGGGCTTACGCCATCCTTGTAATTCCTATTTCCCATAGTATTCCTTCATATAGCAGGCTTCACAAAGGGAGCCATAATCGTTAACGTCACTACGGGTCATAGGTTTCCCACAATAGTCACAATGCCGTACCGTCTCATGGTGAACATGAAAGACGGTCTGGAAAAGTGGGTGCTTCGCATTCTTCTTGCCATAGAGGAATTCCATCTGCTGACGGCGTTTCCTCTGGGCTGGGGTTTCTTTCTTTGTTTTTGTAGTCATATCAATCTTTGAGTTTATCTGCATATTTGCTATACACATACTCCAGGAGAATCGACTTCATCACCTTTGCCTTGTCGGTCTCATCATAGCAGAAGTAATAAGTTCTGCCATTCCCAAAGCGGTCTAATCGTCGGATCTCCCCTCGGAAATTGCCACGTCGGAAGAAATCCTCATACTCCTCCGATGTGTTAGTATCGGTATTCTCGTACTGAATGTAAAAATCCAGAAAAAGTTTACCCTTAATCAGCTCAACACTCTCGACAGTAGAATTCCAGTTGTTGCCTTTACGTCTGTCATAGTCGATTCTGAGCTGCTTGTCCCTGCTCTTATAGAGCCTACTTCCAGCCTCTTTCACAATCTTGGTGATAGTGGCCTCAGTCGTTGCCATTAACTCAGCTTCCGAAAGAGAATTGATAATCTCCAGTTTCTTCTTCGGCTGCGTTCTGGTAAAAATGATTTGATTGATGTTTGTTGCCATAATTGTTTTGTTATTTAATTGTTCGTTAATCGTCCTCTTTGAAGGCTGCATGTTTCTCGTCCAGAAGCAAGTAGTAGTGACCGTTACCACAGCCCCTATACTCTTCCGAATACCATGCTCTTTCACCTTCAGGATTATACTCTACGCTGTTGTCGTAAGAAACAGTCCAACGCATAGAATACTTGCGTTTCTCATTTAGGGCTTCCAACCAGCCCCTCTTGATCCACTCGTTAGTAGCACCACCCCAGTTGATAGTGATGATGCCACGCTTGGAGATTAAGCTATAATACATGTCAGGTGAAATATGGCCGATGCCATGCTCTTGCATGAATGTATTATGCTCGTCGTACTCACACTTACAGAGATATTCCAAGTCCTCATCATTCAGCTGCTGTAGCTTTATCATGTTTTCCAAGAGGTCAGGCCACAGACCGCTTGCCGTGAGATACTTGATTATATTCTTAGTGTTCCGCTTGCAAATCGTGACTTTATCGGTGTCCTTTGTGGTAGGCTCTACCTTTCGCCACAATTCTTCAAGTCCAATGCACCTTCCTCTGGTACGGCTACGCTTTTTGAACTCGCATACATAGCCGTCCCTCGAAATGAACATTCTCTTTTTCTCCCTAGTTCCGTCTGCATACGTCACAAGGAAATTGTAGTTGCTGGAGTCATGGATTGATTTCTCCACGATCTCTTTGATTTCTGAATATCTCATAGCTACAACATTACAAAGAAGAAGTCCGGGTACTGGATAAACAAATTCCAGACTCCTCCATACATTTTGCTTATTACAGTTTTCATGCTGCTTGATATTCGGCAACTTTCTGTAGTTCGCCATTAATGAGCTTTCCATACCAGTTCTTGTTAACCAGGTATGAACAAGGCTCAATGGTGTCACCACTTATAAAGTCGCAATTCTCATAGAATCCCTCATACATGCAGAGTTCCTGCGATTCGGGCCAACTAACCACAACCACACCATCCTGATCGTCCACGCTGTTGTCAAGTCGGATATCAATTAGTGTATGGTCTGCACTCAGAGTTTCTAAATGGCCGTCGGGAATGAAGTTCTCGTCGATCCATTGTTCTGCTTGTTCTCGTGTTTCGGACTCGGACACGCTCAAAGCAATGTCGATAGTCCTTTTGATATGAATAGTTTTTCTTTCCATATCGCTATTTGTGAATAAAATACTCGATTGAAGAGTGAACCAGGATATAATGTGTCCTGGTCACTCTCGTCTGATTCTCGTAGGGATTGTAGAAATTCAAGCCTAATGCTTCGTAAAGCTCTGGCATGTGCTTCTTAATCCTTCGTAGTAACCACTCGTAATTAAGTGGCTTTGCACCCTTCATCAATTGGTTCCAACGGTCAATACCGATGCCTATACAGGTACATTCAAGTTCCATTGTTATATGAAGGGCAAATAGATTTCGTCGAGGATGCCACTCTCAACCATCTTCTTGGCTGCTTCATGGCTTCCCCGATTACGGTCATCAAACCCATAGTTGTCGCTTGCCATCACATGAATCATAGCGACAAAGGTTCTCATCACTTCTTGCTGAAGGGTACGGTGCTGAATAGCCATCCCCTTTGCAAACTTCTCAGGTTTCCATCCCATTGTGTTAACAGCATTAGTCAATGCTTCCGCTGCCTTGTACTCACGGGTTTCTTTCAAAGTTTCTAATTCTAAACAATCCAT
>Ga0256407_10005801_pt1 | contig 19488 bp, 19 predicted proteins | sample RumenRJG_04DNA_FD_193489 | JGI IMG/M metagenome (GOLD analysis project Ga0256407, IMG submission 193489) | Bovine rumen microbial communities from Lethbridge, Alberta, Canada - RJG_04 | ecosystem: Host-associated > Mammals > Digestive system > Stomach > Rumen | place: Canada: Alberta... | reverse complement strand
CGCCTTCGACAAGGTTCTGAAGGAGAATGGCATCACGGCCACTGCCGAACAGGAAACTGATGTGGTGCGCATGATGAAAACGAAGGTCATTGAGGTGACAGATAAACAGGGCAACACCAGGAAGCGTAATGTTTCCTTCCCCAGTGACCTCTGGCCGCTTACCAAGTTCTTCTTCGTGGCTCCTACCGACTTTGACCGGGAGGGCGACAAGTTTATCCGCAAGAACTGGAACGAGCAGACGGCAGATCAGATGCGTCAGATGCAAGCCGTGCTGGAAACCATCAACGACTGGAGCGTGGAAGGTCAGAAAGCCGTTGTCGACCCATGGGTGGAGCAAACGGGCTTCAAGCCTTGGAACGCATGGCGCATCGCCCTTGTCGGCACAGGTCAGGGCCCCGATATGTACGAACTCTCTGCCTTCCTCGGCAAGGAAGAGACGCTGCGCCGTATGCAGCGCGCCATCGAAGTTCTTGGGTAAGTAATAACGAAATAACGAAATAAATTGTATAATTTAATCATTTATATCTACCAGCTGGGCGTCATCATTACGAGCCTGTTTAATGAAAAGGTGCGTAAGATGTGGCGTGGCGAACGTGATGCCATCCGCATCCTGAAGGAGAAGGTCGATCCCAACGCCAAGTACGTGTGGTTCCATGCTGCCTCGCTGGGAGAGTTCGAACAGGGCCGTCCGCTGATCGAACAGTTGCGACAGGATCATCCCGAGTACAAAATCCTGCTGACGTTCTTCTCGCCTTCGGGCTACGAGGTGCGCAAGAATTATGCCGGCGCCGACATCATCTGCTACCTGCCGTTGGACACCATCACCAATGCCCGTCGCTTCCTGCGCAACATCCGCCCCGTGATGGCGTTCTTCATCAAGTACGAGTTCTGGTACAACTACCTGCATATCCTGAAACACCGCGGCGTACCCGTCTATAGCGTCAGCAGCATCTTCCGTCCGGGACAGATCTTCTTCCGCTGGTACGGCCGTCAATACAGTCACGTACTGAAGTGTTTCACCCATTTCTTCGTGCAGAACGAGATTAGCAAGGAATTGCTAGGTACTATCGGCATCACGAACGTCTCTATCGTCGGCGATACCCGTTTCGACCGCGTCCTTCAAATCAAGGCTGCCGCCAAACAACTGCCCATCGTCGAGGCCTTCCTTTCTAAGCCGAAGTCTGCCTCCGCCGAAGCGGTGAGAGAAGATCGGTCCGGTGCGGCGGAGTTCCGCTCCGCCGAAGCCCCGAAAGTCTTCGTCGCCGGCTCTTCATGGCAGCCTGACGAGGATATCTTTATCCCGTTCTTCAACGAACATCGCGACTGGAAACTCATCATCGCCCCGCACGTCATTGGCGAGGAGCACCTCAAACAGATTGAGTCCAAGCTCGCCGGCCGCAAAGTCGCAAGGTACTCCTCCCTAGAACATCTTGATCATCTAGATTCTCTAGAAAATCTAGAAGTCCTCATCATCGACTGCTTCGGCCTCCTTAGCAGCATCTACCATTATGCCGACGTCACCTATGTCGGTGGCGGTTTCGGCGTGGGCATCCACAACACCCTCGAGGCTGCCGTTTGGGACGTCCCGGTTATTTTTGGTCCTAACAACGAACGTTTCCAGGAGGCGCAGGGGCTGAAAGCCTGCGGCGGAGGATACGAAATCACCGGTGCCGACGATTTCCGCCGTATCATGCAGCGGTTCATCGACACCCCGCAGACCATCGCGGAGTCCGGCCGTCAGTCCGGTGCCTTCGTCCAACAGATGACCGGCGCTACGAAGAAGGTCCTCAGCGCAGTTGATTTATAAAAAAAGAACAATGGCTTTAATCAAGAGTTACCGTGGTCTGACACCCAAGTGGGGCAAGGACTGTTATTTCAGCGAGAATGCAACCATCGTCGGCGATGTCACGATGGGTGACGAGTGCAGCATCTGGTTCAATGCCGTCGTACGCGGCGACGTGGCACCCATTACCATCGGCAATGGCACCAACGTGCAGGACGGTTCCTGCGTCCACGTCACTCACGACACCGGTCCTACGCATATCGGTAACATGGTGACTATCGGACATAATGTCACCGTCCATGCCTGTACCATCCACGACGGCGCGCTCATCGGGATGGGAGCGACGCTGCTTGACGGTTGCGAGGTTGGCGAGGGCTCTATCGTCGCTGCCGGAGCCCTGGTATTACAAAACACAAAAATCGGTCCTCACGAGATTTGGGGCGGCGTGCCGGCGAAATATATCAAACCCACGCGCCCCGGACAAACCGACAACTCGAAGCACTACGTGGAATATGCGAAGATCTATATGGACGAGAATCCCGACTGCCGCTACTAAGGACGTTGAACATTCTCTCCTTGAGAGTGTGGCGTTGCAATGAGCATTGAACATTGAACGACAATAGATTAAAATATTGGAATATGGGATTACGAATATTTATACTATGCGGGTTGCTTTTTAACGTCGTTCAATGTTGGGCGCAGCCCGGGGACTACGAATGGAGCACGCCCAGCAAGAATTCCTCCGAGTCGATGCCCTGCGGTGGCGGCGACATCGGTATGAACGTCTGGGTGGAACAGGGCGACATCCTTTTCTACCTCTCGCGCAGTGGTTCGTTCGACGAGAATAATACGCTGTTAAAGGCAGGTCGCTTCCGTGTCAGTCTGTCTCCGGGATTGGATATGACGCATTTCCGTCAGATACTCCACCTTGCTGACGGCTATGTCGAGATTACTGACGGCCAACTCTCCGTCCAACTTTGGGCGGATGTCTGGAAACCTGTCGTTCATGTCGACGTGTCGAGTCCAAAAGTGAAGCAGAATATGGCGGTGACCTACGAAAACTGGCGTATGCAGGACCGCGAGATGACGAAGCGCGAATGTTTCCAGTCGAGTTATAAGTTTTCGGCACCGAAGGGTCTGAAGACACTTGCCGACAAGGTCATAACGACGAATAAAGGTGTCACTTTCCTGCATAAGAACGGTGAAGAGACCATTTTCGATGCCACCGTCACTCAGCAGGGCATGGATGCCGTGAAGGACCGCCTCTATAATCCGCTGAAAAACCTCATCAGCGGTGGTAAGCTGCAGGTGCGCGACATGGTACTGATGGATACCATCCGCGGTCGCTATGCCAGCACCGACTACAGCGGTTGGATGTATGTGACGAAATTTCCCAAGCGTACGCTGCACCTGCAAATCATTATGGCGAACGTGCAAGGTACCGAGCAGGACTTCTCCGACGCCATCGCTGCCACCGAAAAGCTCATTAGTCGTAACGCCGACCGTCAAGCCTCCCGCCAGTGGTGGAACGAATTCTGGCAGCGCAGCTACGTTGAAACCACGGTTCCCCGTGCTATTCCGTCGGCTTCCGCTACTCCTGCCGCCCTCATCCGCAATTACAACCTCTTCCGCTATATGCTGGGCTGTAATGCCCTTAGCCAGTGGCCCACAAAATTCAATGGCGGCCTGTTTACCTTCGACCCCGAATACGTCAACGAGGCCGACGAATACCGCCTCTCGCCCGATTTCCGCAACTGGGGTGGGGGAGTCCATACAGCTCAGAACCAGCGCCTCGTCTATTGGCCTATGCTAAAAAACGGTGACTACGATGCGTTGAAAGCCCAGATAGACTTTTACCTGCGCATCTATAAGAATGCCGAGGAACGTTCGCGACTCTATTGGGGTCATGAGGGTGCCTGCCTGACGGAACAAATCGAGAACTATGGTCTGCCCTGCTATCCTGAATACGGCACGAAGCGTCCTGCCGGTTTCGACCCGGGACTGGAGCGTAACGCATGGCTGGAATACGAATGGGACACCGCCCTGGAATTCTGCATGATGGCCCTCGAGTCCGAACGCTACCAAGGCGCCTCTAACTCTAACCTCTTACCTCTAACCTCTGACCTCTCAGCCTTCGTCCGCTCCTGCCTGCGCTTCTTCGACGAACACTACCAGTACCTCGCCAACCAGCGCGGTGCCAAGCGCCTCGACGCCAATGGCAAGCTCGTGCTCTATCCTGGTTCTGGCGGCGAGACGTATAAGATGGCATACAACTCCACCTCTACCATTGCTGCCCTGCATACTGTCGCGACCGCTGTCGGCGATACGGCACTGTTGAGTCGCCTTCCTGACATTACGATACGCAATGGTATGATTGCGCCGGCACTGCACTACGAACGCGTGCAGAACACTGAACCCACACAGCTCTATCCCGTATTCCCTTGGCGGATGTACGGTGTTGGACGCCCCGATATCGACATTGCCCGTAATACTTACCTCAATGACTCGCTGGCAATCCAGTTCCGCTCACATGTCGGGTGGAAACAGGACGCCATCTGGGCCGCCTGTCTCGGACTGACCGACGAGGCCCAGCGCCTGGTGACGCTCAAGATGCAGGACGGTCCTTTCCGTTTCCCAGCCTTCTGGGGACCGGGCTTCGACTGGGCACCCGACCATAACTGGGGCGGGTCAGGCATGATTGCCATGCAGGAAATGCTCCTGCAGGAAGTCGGCGACACGCTCTACCTCTTCCCCGCCTGGCCCCGCGACTGGGATGTCCGCTTCAAGCTCCATGCCTCCCGCGGCACGGTCGTCGAAGCAGAAATGCGTAAGGGAAAAGTCATCAATGTCCGTGTGACACCTAAAGGACGTAAAACCATCTATTAATTAATACATAAACATTATGAAAAAGATTGTAGTATGTTTTGTGGCCCTGATGGCCTTCATCGCCTGCTCCGAGCAGAAACCCTTTGCCTATCGTGGTCTCTCGTTCTCCATGCCCGCCAGTCAGTTGGTCGATTCGCTGTTGGCGCGCGGATTCCTCATCGACTCAGCCACGTCCGACAGTGGCAGCCAGTATCAGCTCTACAAGACCGGTGAACCCTATCGTGTGCTGGTGGCTTACGAGAACGACCAGTTGAAAGCCATTCAGGAGAACTATCACCTCTCGACCAACGACAGTACGCGCCGCCTGTGGCAGGAACTTCGCGACGGATTGGAGAAAGACCTCGATGCATGGCCCAACTGCCCCATCCTCAAGGATGATCACAAGAAAGCAGATTTCGAGACCGACGGCGGCTTCGTATCGGTCATTCTCGAGAATACCTACAAACCGACACTGATGGTGCTCTATCAGGTCAAAAAGGAGAAGAAGCAGTAGGATAATCTGTTAAATAATCATAAAACTTACGCGCGGGGCTCACTTCCTCGCGCGTATTTTAATAAAAAAGCGTACCTTTGCAGTCCGATTTAGGGGAAAACACTTAGAATCCCCGTGGACTAGAGTGTGAATAGCAACGTCTTTGGCCGGACGTCGTGGTTCGGGAATCGCTGGTTCAACCATCCGCAACAAGCCTGTTTACAGGCACAGCGGAGCGCACGTTAGACTAACAACCGGGAGTTAGACCTCGGGTGTTTATTTATGTGCGTACATTATTTATATTAATAAGAACTGTTTTTTAGTAGTAAAAATTTAAAAGAAATGAACACGTTAAGTTACAAGACCGTTTCCGTATCTAAGGAAGCTGCTCGTGAGCAGAAGGAATGGGTGGTCATCGACGCTACCGACCAGGTAGTAGGTCGTCTGGCTTCAAAGGTCGCTAAGATCATCCGCGGAAAGTACAAGCCCACATTCACTCCTAACCAGGACTGTGGTGACAATGTCATTATCATCAATGCCCAGAACATTATCTTTACTGGCAAGAAAGAAACCGACAAGGTTTACACCCGCTACACCGGCTATCCCGGAGGTCAGCGCTTCAACACCCCCGCACAGCTCCGCAAGAAGCCGTTCGGTACAGAGCGCATCCTGAAGCACGCTGTCAAGGGTATGCTCCCCAAAGGCCCGCTCGGCCGTGCGCTGCTCAACAACCTGTATGTCTACGAAGGCACAGAGCATCCTCATACCGCTCAGAAGCCCAAGGCTATCGACATCAACCAGTATAAGTAAGTTTATAGTTTAAAGATTAAAGATAATAGTTAAGATGGAATACATCAACGCAATAGGTCGTCGCAAGAGCTCAGTAGCTCGCGTTTATCTGTCAGAGGGTAATGGCAAGATCACGATCAACAAGAAAGATTTGGAAGTTTACTTCCCCTCTGCTATCCTGCAGTATGTGGTTAAGCAGCCGCTCAACCTGCTCGAGGTAGCTGAGAAATATGATATCAAGGTAAACCTCGACGGTGGTGGTTTCACAGGTCAGAGCCAGGCTCTGCGCCTCGCCATTGCACGTGCACTCGTGAAAATCAACGAAGAGGACAAGAAAAAGCTGAAGGATGCCGGTTTCCTCACCCGCGATGCTCGTGAGGTTGAGCGTAAGAAGCCAGGTCAGCCCAAGGCTCGTCGTCGCTTCCAGTTCAGTAAGCGTTAAAATAATCCTACTGGACTACGTTTAGTATCTAAACTGGCGGGATTCGTTCAACGTTCAATGTTCAACGTTCAATGACTACCCCCCAGCTGATCTAAAAAAAAGATTAAAAAGAAAGTAAACAATTTAAAAAAGACAAAGAAACAATGGCAAGAACAAATTTTGACCAGTTGCTCCAGGCAGGCTGCCACTTCGGCCACCTGAAGCGTAAGTGGAACCCTGCAATGGCTCCCTACATCTATACAGAGCGTAACGGTATCCACATCATCGACCTCCACAAGACAGTCGTTAAAATCGACGAGGCTGCTGACGCACTCAAGCAGATTGCCAAGAGTGGCAAGAAGATCCTGTTCGTCGCTACTAAGAAACAGACTAAGGAAATCATCGCAGAGAAAGCTCAGAGCGTTGGTATGCCTTACGTAATCGAGCGCTGGCCCGGTGGAATGTTGACTAACTTCCCCACCATCCGCAAGGCCGTCAAGAAAATGGCGAACATCGACAAGCTCATGACCGATGGTACTTTCAACAACCTCTCAAAGCGTGAGCTCCTGCAGGTGACTCGTCAGCGTGCTAAGCTCGAGAAGAACCTCGGTTCTATCGCCGACCTCACACGTCTGCCCAGCGCACTCTTCGTCGTTGACGTACTCAAGGAGCAGATTGCCGTCCGCGAGGCCAACCGTCTCGGTATCCCCGTATTCGGTATCGTCGACTCTAACTCTGACCCCAAGAACATCGACTTCATCATCCCCGCTAACGACGACGCCAAGGATTCAGTAGAGGTTATCCTCTCTGCTTGCTGCGCTGCCATCAACGAGGGCATCGAGGAGCGTAAGGTCGAGAAGGCTGACGAGAAGGCTGCCGACGAGCAGGAAGAGGCCGCTGAGGAGGCTAAGCCCAAGCGTCAGGCCCGCAAGCCCCGCAAGGCTGCTGCTGCCGACGAGGCTCCCGCCGCTGAGGAAGCTGCCGCTCCCGCCGCAGAAGAGGCTGCTGAGTAATTTATAAAGGTAAAAAAGTGAAAAGTTAAAAAATCAACGTTCAACGTTCAACGTTCAAAGTTTAAAGTAAATTATGGCAATTTCAATTGACGATATCAAGAAGCTTCGCGCTATGACCGGCGCTGGTCTCGCCGACGTTAAGAAGGCACTGACCGAGGCCGAGGGCGACTTCGACAAGGCCAAGGAGCTCCTCCGCGAGCGTGGCCTCGCTATCGCTGCCAAGCGTAGCGACCGTGAGACATCTAATGGTTGTGTACTCGTAAAGAAGGTGGATGGCTTCGCTGCCATGCTCGCACTCAAGTGTGAGACCGACTTCGTGGCTAATGGTGCCGACTTCATCGCACTCACACAGGCCATCCTCGACGCAGCAATCGCTGCAAAGGCTGCCGACATCGAGGCTGTCAAGAACCTCACCATCAACGGTCAGACCGCTCAGGAGGCTGTCACACAGCGTTCTGGTATCACCGGTGAGAAGATGGAGCTCGACGGCTACCTGACTCTCGAGGGTGAGAACATAGAGGTTTACGACCACATGGGTAAGCACACCCTCTGCACGATGGTACAGACCAACAAGCCCGCTGCCGAGCAGGGTCACCTCGTGGCTATGCAGGTAGCTGCCATGAAGCCTGTAGCACTCGACAAGGAGAGCGTTGACCAGAAGATCCTCGACGAGGAGTACAAGACCGCTGTTGAGAAGACCAAGCTCGAGCAGGTTGAGAAGTTCGTAGAGATGAAGCTCAAGAAGGCTGGCCTGAACCCCAACCTCGTTGATTCTGAGGATCACATCGAGAGCAACACCGCTAAGGGCTGGCTTACCAAGGAGCAGGCTGACGAGGCTCGCAAGATCATTGCCGAGGCAAAGGTAGAGGGCGAGGCTCAGCTGAAGATGCCGATGATCGAGAACATCGCCAAGGGGCGTGTGCAGAAGTTCCTGAAGGAAAACTGTCTCGTCGACCAGGAGTTCCAGTTCGGCGACGGCGACAAGGCTACTGTTGCTCAGTGGCTCGCCAAGCAGGACAAGGACCTGAAGATCGTCGCTTTCAAGCGCTTCACGCTCGTTGCCGACTAATCCGCAACACATTTACTTCCTCTATAATTAAAAAAAATCCGCAGCGCCTTCCAGCCTGCGGATTTTTTTTATCTATGAGGATTATGAGGATGACGACAGATTAGAAATCAGTGTCGAACTGATCCTTCATGCTCATGGTAACAGCCTTCTCTTTGTCGCTGACGAACCAACCGTTTTTGCTGGTCTCGCGCAACTCAACGAAGCGCAGGTCAGGATTCGATTAAACTATGGTTTATTAACACAAGTCATATTAAGTTGCGACAGATACGCCTTGATTCTGCGGTCGATCATTTCCTCGAATGCTGGCGTCATTTCCTGAAAACGTCGGTCGACGACACCCTGCACAAACTGTTCTTGGTCAGCCAGGAACTGCATGTGCTCACTGATGAGCCGGTGTGCTGCCTTTTGTTTGTCAGTCAATGGTTCCATCGCAACTGATGATTTCATCATATTAATAGAAGCCGAAGAAGTAGAACACAGCGGCTTTCTTCATATCACCCAGAGGCTCGACGCGACCAATGATGGATCCGCCCTGGCGAACGTCGCCAGTACGGCTGTCGATGCCACCCACAATGGAGCCGTTCAGGCGTACGGTGCCGTCGCTGTCGATGGTTCCCACCACATGGCCATTCTTCAGCACTTCGTCGTTGCGTATGCCACCCTCAATGTGTCCGCCAACGTAGATGTTGCCATCAGCATCTATCTTACCAGCGATGTGTCCCCCCACGTATACGGTGCCGTCGGCCAGGATACTTCCCACGATGCTGCCGCCTTTACGAAGCTGCATGTCGACCGCGCGGCCGCCAGTGCCACTCGACGCGAAACGTTTCTGCAGTTCTTTGTTGCTGCGGGCATAGAACTCCTCGTCGGTCTCCTTTTCCGTCATGGTGGCATCCTCGTATGCCTCTTTGCCTTTCAGCAGCCGCTCGTTGGTATTCATCACGCCAAAAACCAGATAGGCCAGCACCTCGCGCTCCATCTTGTCTGATGCATCGGCGTAGATATTGCCTTGCATGATAGCCATTTTGTTGTTTTGGATACTACCGACATTTTCCTTGCCGATGAACACGATACCAATGTCGTCACATCTCAACTTGTCGCCATGGGGAGTCGTCAGCTCCTCGCCGATAATACTTCCCACCTGAGTGCCATTACCGTCGGTTACCGCTCCGTCCTTGCCGAAGACATACGTCTTGCCATTGTGCGTCAGCGTCCGTGTTGCGCGGTCATACACGCCGATGACCTTGCCCGACTTGCGTTCCTTAATGGTCACTTCGCCCGACTCGGGAACACCTTGACTTTTCCTGTCCAGGATTTTGCCCTTCACTTCAGACTCCTTGGTGTCATTCTTGGCCTTGACAGCTTGCTTGGCTTTCTTCAGCAAGCCTCCAAACTGTGCGTTAGCCGTTGTCTGTACTCCAAATGCAATGGTCAGCATCACCAATGCCTTTACGATTGAATGATTCGTTTTCATAACTGTTTTGACTTTAATAATTTAAAAAGATGATAATGATTCGTAATTCCGGTTGCAAAATTACGGTAAAAACGGCTTTGGATGATTGATAAAAACTGCCAAAAAGTTGTTTTTTTCTTCCAAAATGCACGAAATGTGGAATTTTATTTATAATTTTGTCGTCGAAATAAAGATAAACCTTATGAAAAAGCTGTTTTTTCTGTGTTTTTTTGCTGTGTTCAGTCTTTTGGCTCGGGCACAGAATGTGGAGCGGACATTAGCGCGTTTCAACCAGCAGTCTGATGCCGCTACGGCTAATGCCTTCTTCGATGCCCTGCTGAAGGAAAAATTCATCGACGCCCCAATCGTGTTCGCATCCTCAGTGCCTGTCGACTCCATGCGACAGCAGGTGTGCTATTGGGCTGCTGAGTGGATGTACGACCAAGAACAGTATAAGGATGCCGAGCGTTATGCCCTCGAAGCACTGCCGAAATACCATCCCGCAAATCCCGAGAAGGCTGATTGTCTCAACCTTCTGGGCTGCATTTATGTACGTTTGGGAGATTTCAAGCAGGCAGCCAACTATGCCCGGCAGTGTGTCGAGATTGACGAACAAAGTGGCGACCACGACCGCATCGCGTCGAGCATGAACACGCTGGCGGGAATCTATATGGCTGGCTATCAGGCCAAGGAAGCCGAACCGATTATCCTGCAGGCCATCGAGCACATCAACCAAGTGGATAATCCGGCGCGCAAGGCAGTCATCCTGGGCATGGCCTCGGAGATTTACCACACCCTGGGCGACGACGCCAAGGCATTGCCGTATGCCGAAGAGGCGGTAGCCATCGAGCAACAGTTGGGCCGACAGCCAAAACTGGCCATCCGACTGTCGCAGAAGGGGTCGGCATTACTGGGCCTGCACCGTTACAAGGAGGCTGAGAACATCTACCGCCAGATACTGCCCGACCTGAAAGCCTCGGGCGACTTCCACGCATATGCCATCGCCCTGAACCGTCTGGGCATGTCGCTGCTCTGCCAGAAACGCCAGCAGGACGCTATACCTTATTATAAAGAGGCTGCCAGCCTGTTTTCAAAGATGGGTGACCTCTACAACGAGATTCATTCCCACCGCGGACTCTACGAGAGCTATTGGGAACTGAACCCCGACTCGGCCAAACAGGAACTCGACGTGTTCGAGCTCCTGAAGGACTCGCTCTACACCCACGCCACGGCCGACGCACTGGCACGGTATAATGCTGAGTTCGGCAATGACCAGCTTCAGCAGGAGAATGCCGAGGTGCGCAGCGCCCACCAGCGCACAATCATCATAGCCATTGTGGCCATATTGATTGTCTCGTTCGTCGGTTGGTGGTTTGTACGCCGTGCACACTTGAAAGAACAGCAGCACGTCGCCGAACTGATGGAGGAAATCAGTCGCCTACAGGAAGCTCAACGTCCGTCAGAACCGACGGAAGAAGCGGCAGAGGAACCGCAGGCCGAGCAATCGAACGAAGACCGCCTGTTCCTGATGCACGTCATTGAAATTGTCAACGAAGGTTTCTCAACCCGCGAGCTGGGTGTCGAGACCATTGCCTCGAAACTCAATATGAGTGTCCAGACCTTCCGTCGCCGCCTGATGAGTGCTGCCGGCGAGACGCCCAAGGCCTTCATCTCTGCCATTCAGATGGAGAAGGCTGGTAAACTGTTGAAGCAACGACCGGACATGCCGATTGTCGATGTTGCCTTCAAGTGTGGTTTCGACGAAGCCAGTTCTTTCGCCCATACATTCAAGCGCGTCTTCGGATGCACACCGTCGCAATACCGAGGATAAAAAAAAGTCCGCAGCGCCTTCCAGCCTGCGGATTTTTTTTCTCTGTGTGCTCTTAGTTAGAGGTGTCTGTTGCGCAGTGTCACGCCTAAGATGCGCATGTAGTCGCGGAACTGCTCCTCAGTCAATATGCGGTGCATCTCTCGTGCGTCTTTCCTCACCGCCTGATGAATCATGTGTCGCTGTCTCATACCCTGAACCTCCGATGCCGTCTGCATGTCGTCCGTGAATGTCTCGTGGATTGCCTCCACCTTGTCCATCTGCTCGTCGTTCAGTCCCAGCACCTCCGAGAGGCGGTAGATGTCACAGTTCATGTCGAATCTTTTGTCCGAATTTTTACTCTGTGTCTCAGCGAAGCTTGTTGTCAGTGCCATTGCGGCAACTACTGTTAAAATAATCTTTTTCATAATTTTCTTTTTTTTTTGTTAGTTATCCTGTTTGTTATCTTTTTTGTTATCCCGAACATCTTTGTCCTTGTTCTGCTTCTTTGACGCACCACAAAAAAGAAGGTTTAACGAAAAACCCATTTTTTTTCGCTAAACCTCCCTTTATACTACGTATAACTTTTTTTCGTTCGGCCACAAAAAACCCCGCCTTCGGGGCGGGGCTTCGTCGCGTTTTGACCTGCGGTCGAGCCTGCTTACGCAATCTCAATCTGGCGCGACAGCTTTACTTTCTCTTCCACTACCTTCGGCAGTTCCACCGTCAGCACGCCGTCCTCCACCTTCGCCGATATCGCGTCCTTCTTCACGTCGTCCGGCAGTATCAGCGTCTGCTCGTATTTCGAGTAGCTGAATTCGCGGCGCAGATAGCGCACGTTCTTGTTTTCCTCCTCTTTATGCTCCTCCTTGTGTTCCATCTTCACCACCAGGTTACCCTCGTCGTTGATGTGCACGTTAAAGTCCTGCTTGTTCATGCCCGGAGCGGCCAACTCCACCGTATAGGCCTTGTCCGACTCCTTCACGTTGATGGCGGGTGCAGTGCAGTTTGCCTTTGGCATCATGTCGTTGTAAAACAAGTCGTTAAACACTGCAGGAATCCAGTTGTTACTTCTCATTGTTGGCATCATAGTTGTTACCTCCTAATTTCTTTTTTATTGTTACACATATTGTTTTGTTTGTTCTCTTTTGTCGGCCTTCCGGTCATTTCCACCTTCCGGCCTTCACACTCCTTCTTTGCAACAACAATGCCAACCAATGAAATACAGACAAAATGACGCAATTGTATGTCATTTTGTCGTGTTTGTTGTTTGTTGGGGGGCTTTACTTCCGCAGGTGTTTCTTGATGAAGCCGTCGTCGTGACATGTCTTCGCCCGCTTTTTTACATTTTTAGTGTCAAGAGCGATATAACTTTCAGAAATATTTTGTACTTTTGCACCATGAGACATCTGCTGACCGTCATAGCCATCCTTCTGGCGTTCGCCTGCTGCACCACAGAGGCAGACCGCAGCCGTATGCGCGCCGAGCTGGACAGCATCAACCAGCGCAACCGTAACGACCAGCCCTTTACGGTGGCCGATGTAGAACCCTACGTCCAGTTCTTCGACAATCACGGCACTCCCAATGACCGCCTGCTGGCCCACTATCTGCTGGGCCGAGCCTATCATGAACATGGTGAGGCACCTATGGCCTTACAGTGTTATCAGGAGGCTACGGAACGGGCTGACACCACCGCTACTGATTGCGATTACAAGCAGTTGAGCAGGGTGTATGGTCAGATGGCAGATATATTCTATTATCAAGGACTATATAGGCAGGAACTGGTATATCAATTATTGGCAACAAAATATGCATGGAAAGGAGAAGACACCCTTGCAGCTCTGATGTGTCGTGAACAGGAGTCATTTGCCTATGCAAGACTTAGCAATACGGATTCTGCCATAGCCATTATAGATGATGTTGCTGAGAAATATTTGGAATATGGTTATCCATCTTATTCGGCTGTTTCCTTAGGAACAAATATTCTTCGTCTTTTAGACAAGGGTGATTACATGAAAGCGAAAAAAAATATGGATATCTATGAGTCTCAGTCAGGCTATTTTGATTCAGTAGGTAATATTGAAACTGGTCGCGAAATCTACTATAAGGCTAAAGGACGTTATTATCTTTATATAGGTATTCTGGATTCTGCGGAATATTGGTTCCGCAAAGAACTGCGTGACGGTAAAGACTTTGACAATCAGGATGCAGGAGCCAAAGGGTTAGTAGAACTCTATCAAAGGCTACATCAATCAGATTCTGTTGCTAAATATAGCGTGTATGCTTATGCCATGAGTGACTCTGCTTATGCTCGTAGGACAACAAAAGAAGTTGAGCGCATGCAGGCTATGTACGACTACACACGTCATCAGGAAATAGCACATAAAGAATCTGTGAGGGCAGATTTAGCAAACGACCGCTTGTTAATCAGTCTAATCGTACTCTTGACCGTTTTTCTTGTATCGTCATGGCTATATATTGCTCGAAAGAAAGTGATAGAAAGCTTAAAGAATGCCGAAATAGAACTAAATGAAATAAGCATTGAGAATCTGGCTCTGAAACAAGATGCTGATGCAAATCGCCAACTGATTACAGAAAACGAAAAGAGAATTAAGCAGTTGGAGAAGAAGTTAGGCAAATACGGTAAATTAATCTTTTTTGGTGCAGAGAGGATGGAGAATGATTTGAAAAAATCAGCTAACTATCAGTTACTTCAGGTTTTTGCCTATAAGGGTCAAAAACTATCCGAAAGCCATTGGGACATCGTTAATAACCTGATTAATGAGTATTATCCGGGCTTTTATGACTTCATCGTATTAAACATGGCAATTGATTCAAGAGAGTACAAGATATGTCTTTTGTTACGTTTGCATTTCAAAGCAAGCGAGATAGCCAATATGCTGGCTGTTACTCCACCTTATATATCAAAGACCTGTACGGAAATACTGGAGTCTCTTTATGGTAAGCAAGGTAGTTCAAAGGAGTTATCCAGAGAATTGTGCAAAATAAATTGATGTCATTCCGATATTTTTATTATACGTTTTATCGGCTAAACAACTGTATTTTAGTTGGTTATGTCTGGTTAATTTTTGGTTAATTCTTAAAATCAATATTTCTGGCATAGTCAATTCTTTCTTCATAATTTTGCAGTGAAATTTTCACAAATTACAAACAACAAAATTATGAAGAAACTATTTTCAATTGTATTCTGTGCCTTCATGGTTAGCACAAGTCTATCAGCTCAACAGTTAATTCCATTTACTGTCAGTATTGAGAATGACGATAAACCTATTGGTAACGGAAATCCTAAATCCCCCATTCAACCTCCTATAGTATATTTAGAGGATTACACCCTGACTTTTGTAGCGGGTCATCCCGATTATGAGTTGACGATTAAGGACGAGGATGGTGAGACTATTTATACTACTTTTGTAACCTCTGCCGAAACGCTGGTTACGCTGCCGTCAACTCTTACAGGAGATTATGTCATCGAGCTTAGGATGGGCTATTGGTTGTTCACAGGTTGGATAGAATTGTGATGTACATGAATCCAAATAGGATAAATCTGGGGGACTCTGATCTGCTCTTAATGAAAAAAGTGATGAAAGATGATACGGTGTTCAAATAATTATGTACCTTTGCTACCAATTAACAAACTTAAGAGTTAAGGAGGCTCAACTATAAAGCTATGAAGAGAATAAATGTTTATATGTGTATGTTATTGCTTCTGACAATTATTGTTGGATGCAGTAGTGATGATGAAGACGTTACTGCTATTTATCATCTTTTAGACATAAATGGACAGGAAACCACTGTTTTTAATTCGGGTGATGATATAGTGTTCGAATTAATAATTATAAACTCTACAAATCATACTCTAAAATATGCAGACGAAAGAGATTTTATTAATGGGGCTTTTATAGTATATAATTCTGAAGGGCAACTATTTAATCCAATACTCGCAGATGATTTAATGATACATCCAGTGTCAATTCCCCCTGGCGAGCAATTTAAGATAGTATTACAGTGGCCTTGGCTTAAAGTGCCTCTTCCTATAGGAAAATATTCTTCTACTTGTACTCTTAATATTGATGAAAAGAGAAAAAATAGCTATTCCTTAAATTTTGAAATAAGATAACTATGAAAAAGGTTTTCTTTGCTGTTATTATTTGGTGTATACCTTCAGTTCTATTTTCACAGGTTCTGACACAACGGTTCGCAAAAGGTGAAGCTGTTGAGAAGGGTGTGAAAATAAAAAAAGAAATCACATCTGGTAGCATAATTGAATTGCCCAAGGTTGATATAGAGAAATTATTAATGGAAGATGCTGAAGTTGCAGGAGAAGATGTTCCATATCGATTTGGGTATGGATTTGATACGTCTTATTCTCTTAAGGATGGAGAATGGGATAATGTCGAAGGTGGGCGGTTATGGTCTCTTTGTTTTAAATCTAATGGAGCAGTTTCATTAAACTTCATATTTAATGATTTTTCACTCCCAGATGGCGCATTTTTGAACATCGTTAATAGCGATGAAACAATAGTTTATGGTCCTGTAACATCAGACAACATACCCCAAGATAGGTTTTTCCTTTCAGACGTTATTCCAGACTCGATGGTTACTATTTATCTTTTTGAGCCAGAATCACAAAAAGGGAAATCCACTCTAATTATTAAAAAGGTTGTGCATGGATATCGAGACTATTATGAAATCAATGATGGATTAGGGAGTCCAGGTAATTCTGACACCTGTAATATCCCTGTAGAGAACGGATATCCTACTTATGAGCAGGAAGCTAATGCAATTGCACTTATAATAATGAAGGAAGGAACAAGCTATTGTAGTGGTTCATTAATTATGTCAACAGATTTATCCTTTAAGCCTTATTTACTTACAGCTTTTCACTGTGTTAATACAGAAATGTATTCATACTATCATGAACCGACTGATACGATAGCGTCATCAGCAGAACAAGCGGATGTAAATCACTGGGCTATCAAGTTTGGATTTAGACAACAATCTTCTTATGCAATAACATTTAATGGTGCTAATTATCGTGCAGGATGGTTTAACTCAGATTTTGCTTTAGTCGAATTGTATGAAAATGCCAAGCAATTTGCAAATCTTGTATGGCTAGGATGGGATCGAACAGGAAACTTTCCAACGAGTGGTGTTGGAATTCATCACCCCAAGGGAGACTATATGAAAATCGCTATTGACAATGATTGTTCCCAAAGTTCTATGTGGACATCAATATTATATCCAAGCAATATGACTCAACATTGGGTAGAACATTGGGATACTGGTATTGTTCAAAACGGTTCCTCTGGCAGTCCCCTTCTTAATCAAAACAAGCGCGTAGTTGGTCAACTTCATGGGGTGGTTTATGAAGCAGGTCACAACAATAATACACCTCCATGTGACATTAATTATGGTTATTACGGTAAAATTAGTATATCCTGGACAGGAGGAGGGAGTAATGATACAAGATTGAGTAATTGGTTAGATCCTATTGGAAGAAACATAACAACAACAGATAGTAGCCATCCTATTTTTATTAATGGTTCAGAAAAGCTTTATAACTCATCTGGCTATAGTGTCCAAAATCTACCATCAGGATACACAGTCTCTTGGAGCTTGACTGGCAGCAATGCTTCCAATTTCACTTTGCAAACAGACTCTCTATCAACTAACCAATGTACAATAACAAGGAAAGACCACGTAGAGTTCAGTGGTTCCACCTATCTTTTGCTGACTTCTCAGATTACACGTAATGATACCGTCATAACTACGTTGACAAAAGGATTAGACGCACTGTATATTTCTGGTGAATCGAATCCTTGTTTGACTGACGTGTATCATGTTGAGGGTCTTCCCAGCGACTATACAGTAACATGGAATTTGTCAGGAACGGGATATTCTGTTATAACGGATTTCGTCCCGACAAACACAGAAAACAATAATTATCTGGGAGTACAACGTGCATCATCACAGAGTTATGCTAGTGGAACAATTACGGCAACCCTCATGTCTGGAAACAATGTAGTGGGGACACTCACAAAGCGAATCAGTTCTGGTTGGGACTTTACAGGTACATGGTTTAAGACCTCCAGCATCTTTCCTCCATTTATTCCCGACTCAACACCCCAACCTTTGAATTGTGGTATGACTATCGTCAATACTAATGAGAGAATCGTACTTCAGTCAGATGATTTCATCGGGGCAACGATGAGTTGTACAAGTGGTAACGCAATCATTTTTCCACATAGTAATACTATCGTATTGACCACAGGTTCAGATCCTCTTACTTCTACTATCATTGAGGTTTACAAGTCCGGAACTTGCGAAGCATATAAATTTTATTTCCGTCCTATTGGAGAACCCATACCTTTAGAGTTTAGCATCAATGGAACAGGACATGAATATGTGTTCTCACTTCGTGAAAAGCAGAATAGCGAGAGAGGTGATGAACATTTGGCAGAATCGAAATCTCTCGGCCAATGGCAATTAGCCATTCTGCAATATGAAACAGGCCAGATTGTGTTTAAAGAAAATGTTGAAGACAAATCCCTCTCTGTCAACACATCTGGATGGAAGGCTGGGGTATATATCGCAGTGGCCATCATCAATGGTAAGAGCATTGCTCAAAAGTTAGCCATAACTGAGTGATTGATAGATCAGGGGACTCTGTCCCTGTGATTCTTAAGATACGAATAAGCGAGCAAAACACCAAAGGAAAGTTTACTTTTCTTTGGTGTTTCGAGCGGAAGTATCTTCTCGCGAAGCGAAAAGTTACGGATTTATTCTGAGTAAACAAACTTTTTGAGCGATTTTCCGAAAAAAGCAGGAAAAATCGACACATTATCGAAATCTTTTTGTATCTTTGCACCAACAAATATATATAATTATGGCAGCAACAGTATTGAATGAAGCACAACTGGAATTGTTGAGGATGGTGTCCGTCTTTAATACCCCGGAGGCCGTTACTGACTTGAAACAGGCCATTTCCAACTATTTTGCCCAGAAGACAGAAGAGGAAATCGACAGGCTGTGGGAGGACGGCACTTTGACCGAAGCAAAGGTCGAGAGTTTCCGTTCACTTCATGAGCGCACGGCGTACAAATAAAATCCGTATTAGGTATGGATAACGTCGTCATTGACACAAATAGCCTGATTATGGCTATATCATCGAGAAACGCCTACCATAAGATATGGCAATCGTTCCTCGCAGGCGACTATTGTCTTTGCATTTCAAACGATATTCTTGAAGAATATATGGAGGTAATAGCACGTAATATCAGTGTCAATGCAGCCCGATATGTCATCTATACCATTATGGAGCGCAAGAATGTCAAACTGATATCGCCTTCATATAGGTGGAATCTTATTACAGCCGACCCGGATGACAATAAGTTTGTTGACTGTGCCATTGCTGCCAATGCGAAATTCATTGTGACAGAAGACCACCATTTCAATGTACTAAAAGAAATTGACTTCCCATCAGTTGATGTAATAAACATCGACGACTTTCTAAAAGAAGTCATGTCGAGATACTCATAATTGTTGAACCCTAAAAACGATAAGGCCTATGGGCTGAGAAAGAAATATAAAAAAGACATAAGGACATATTGACATATAGTATGACTAGGGACTGGTACCTGTCATACGCCTACACCGCAGCGTTTCAACGCATCAACACGAATAACAGAAATCGCACAGGTAGTTATCAGTTTGAAAATTCATCCCCTATATTGAGGGAAGAAATCAGTGCCGGAGGTGATTATTCGTACCAAAT
>Ga0256407_10005798_pt1 | contig 19495 bp, 11 predicted proteins | sample RumenRJG_04DNA_FD_193489 | JGI IMG/M metagenome (GOLD analysis project Ga0256407, IMG submission 193489) | Bovine rumen microbial communities from Lethbridge, Alberta, Canada - RJG_04 | ecosystem: Host-associated > Mammals > Digestive system > Stomach > Rumen | place: Canada: Alberta... | reverse complement strand
AGAATCATTAAATCCAATAAAATTACCTGAAAATTCATATATAGTTTTCACATCAATTGAAAATTATTTTACTTTCCCAAAAATTTTTTTAAAAAGTATTTTTAATGCTCTTGATATAAATAAAAATAACAAATTATCATTTGATAATTATGTTAATGGTTTTTTAAAAATATATACAGGAACTCTTGATGAAAAATTAAAATTTGTATTTGATATGTTTAATATTAATAAAGACCAATTTATATATTATAACGATGTTTATTTAATATTAAATTATACAAATATATTTGATAACAAGAGTCATAATAATAAAATGAATTCTATTATTAAATCTTTTTTTTATAATAAAGAATTTATGGATTATACTTTATTTTCTCAAATAACTTTTCAAAAAAATTATGGTTTATTTTTAATAGTTCTTGCAATAATATTTGAACATTCAAATTTTAATAAAGAATTTTCATATATATTTGACTTTTCATTTCCATCATATCATCCAAATTCATCTTTAATAATACAAACAAAACTAAAAGAAACAAATCTAAATATATCAAATACTCAAATTCTTAATTCAAATTTATTATATACTCAATCTTTACTTAAAAATAATTCTACTTTATTATATCCAAACACAGGTATTAGAAGAGTTTTTAGTTCAAAAGGAATTAAACAATCAACAACAAATAATTTAAATCAAAATGAAATTTTTGATTATATTAAGTCAAATTATTCAATTGATATTTTTCCATTATTCTTAAATATAAATAATAATCAAAGTAATAATTTACAACAAATTAATTTAAATTATAATAATATATTAAATTTAAATTCTAATAATTCAAAAAGTAAATCTTTTGATTTAAATGAATTACAAGAATTTAATGAAGATATATTAGAATTAAATAAATTTGAAAATGATTATTTGAATGCAAAATCAACTTTATTATTTGAAATATCTGCAATGAATGAATATAAAATACCAATTGCATCAGGTGAATTTTTTTTAAAAAATGGTACAATTTTATCAAGTAATATTAAGTCAAATGCTAAATCAAAATTTCCAAATTCACTTTTTTATTTTTCTTCAAGAAAAAATGAAAATGAAGAAAAAAATTTATTATTTAATATGAGTAATGAAAATTCTCCTTTACCTGAAAGTTTATTAAGTAATTCTACTAGAGGAAATAATTTTACTGATTTATTAAAATCTACTCAAATTTCTCAAAATTTTAATAATAATATATTTGAAGAAGAGACTTTTATTTTAAATAAAACAAATGAAAAAATGAAACCTTTTTGTCTTTTTATAATTAGAAATTGTATTATTATTTCAGGAAAAAAAAATGAAAAAATAAAAATAAAACATTTTATTCCTTTAAAAAATTGTTATATAGCAAATAATCATGAAGTATTATATTTTAATACAATAAAATATTATAAACTTATTTTAATAAGTACTATTCAATTTCAAAGAAGAAAATTTCAATTATATTTTGAAAAAAAAGCAAAAATAAATAATATTACAAATTTAATAATTAAAGAAACAAAATATAAAGTTGTAAAAAGTGATTATACATTTATAAAAGATATAGGAAAAGGAACATTTTCTCAAATTAAATTAATGAAACATAATAAAACAAATAAATTATATGCAATAAAAAAAATAAATAAAAATGTATCATCAATAGAAGAATTTAAAACAATAAATTGGGAAAAAGATATAATTAAATTTTTAATGAATTATCCAAATGAATGTAAACATATAATAAAATTTTATAATATAATAGAAACAATAGAACATTTATATATAATACAAGAATATATTGAAACTGGAAGTTTATCAAATTTTTTAAAAAAAAATAGAATAGTTTTACCATCATTTAAAGTAAGAAAAATAGCAGAACAAATAATTTATGGAGTAAAAGAACTTCATGATTATGGTATAATTCATAGAGATTTAAAATTAGAAAATATTTTAATTGATGATTCAAATGAAAATGATTTTAAAATAAAAATAATTGATTTTGGACTTTCTGTTGTTTTAACATCAAAAGCAAAAACAAATGAAAATTATGGTACTTTTATTTATTCTTCTCCTGAAGTTCTTTTATCAATTCCATATAATAATAAAATTGATTGTTGGAGTTTAGGTGTTATTTTTTTTTATTTAGAATATACTTTTCTCCCTTTTAATATTATTGGAACTGAAAAAGAAAATGAACAAGGAATTGCTAAAAAAATTGTTGTTAATGAATTAAAAATTCCTCAAAAAAAAGATTATTCAAATAATGATGATATTTCTAAAAATATTATGGTTAAAATTATTTTAGAATGTTTAAAAAAGAATATAAATCAGAGAGGTGATATTAATTCTTTATTAAAAATTGTAAAAGGAGAAACAAAAATTAATATTTGATTATTATTATTTATCAATATTCATATATTTTTATATAGATTTGTATTTCTAAAATGTTAATAGTTTCAAAAAATGTTGTTAAATGAAATTATATGTAAAATGTAATTGATATTCTTTAAAAACTAATAATAATTTTATAGAGCATTTTTTAATTTTTTATTTATAATTAAAATGTATAAATAAATTAAATATTGAAAGGAATTCAATTTAAAATACTTTATTTTAAATATGAAAAATTAAAATTTAATTAATATTTTTGGATTTTTATAATATTTGAAGTAAAAAATTATATTTTATTCAATTAATTAAAATTGATTGAATTTTATTTATAAATTAACTATTATTTTACTATATTTTCTTTTTTTTTAAATCTTTGAATAGGAATAAGTTTTAAAGGTCTTATTTTTGCACTAAAATTATAATTTTCTCTATTATTAATACTTTCTATAATATCTGGTTTAATTGAATAATTCAAATTCCCAAAAATAGATTCATCACTTAAATTATATTTTAATCTTTTTCCATTTAATAAAACTTTAGGAATATATGGTCTATAAATACATCTTATATCTTTCATTTTTGTTAAACTTCTAGTATTAAATCTTTTATTTAATCCTTGTTTTTCTTCTTCATCATCTTCCCTATAAAAATATTTAATTATTAAACTTACTCTTCAATAATCATATCAATATTTCCTTTTTGTGATTCAAAAATATATTTATCTCTATTTAAAATTTTCAATTTTAAAGTTTTCATTATTTTTTCAACTGGATTTATTTTTTCAATTTCAATAGATTTATAATTTTTATGTTTTAAACTGTCTTTTCCTTTTAATAATTTAGGTATTTCTTTTTTATTATTTTCATCATTATATCTACATTTAAGAATAGGAAAAATTTTATTTGGAAAAGACATATTATTAATTTTTTTTTTCATTTCAAAAATTTTCTCAGATTCATAATTTGATTTAGGTAATCTTTTATTTAATAATTTTAACTTTTTAGGCATTCTAATAGTATCTAAAACAATTTTAGAATCTTCCTCATATAAATTTTCTAAATTATAATAAGGATTGTTATTATCATTACTTCTAATTAAACTATTATCAATATTAGATTCAACAGTTGCTGCAGTCATTGCAGTAAATCTTTTACTTTTAATCCCAGAATTAATTCTATCATTATATTTCATTTTTTTAAAAATATCATATTCTTCAATTTTTAAAAGTACTTCATCCATATTTAAAATTTCTTCTGTTGTAGGACGATTAGAAGGTTTAACCATTAATAATCTTCCAATAACATTATTTAAATCATCTGAATATTTAATATTAATTCTTTGATATTTCCCATTTAAAATTTTATTAAATAAACCTTCCATTGTTTCTGCTCTAAATGGTGTTCTTAACATACACATTTCATAAGTTACACAACCTAAACTCCAAATATCACTTTTTAAATCATATGGATTATCTTTCCAAACTTCAGGACTTGCATAATATGGTGTTCCTGTTTGAGTACAACCTAAACCACGAGATGATATTTTTGATACGTTTAAATCACCTAATTTAGCAGAACCATCTCTGAATAAAAATACATTTGCACTTTTCATATCTCTATGTAATATTTTATATGAATGTAAATCATGTAATCCTTTTGTAATTTGAATAAATATTCTCCATATATCAGCTTCATCGAAATTAGTTTTTATTTTCTTATATAAAGTTATTTTTTGAAATAAATCACCTTCATCTGCATATTCCATTACAATACATAATGTTGAATCTATTTCATCTATAAATGATTCTTTGTAACTTATTACATATGGACTTTTTACACTTGCTAATATTCTTACTTCATTTAATGCATTTTGTTTTTCTCTTTCACTTAAACCTTTTAATTTTACTTTTTTTAAAGCGTATAATTCATTATCTTCTATACGACGAACTGTATATACTGTACTATAGGCTCCTTCTCCTATTTTTGCTATTATTTTGAAGCGTTCCATTTTTATTATTTGATATTTTTTTTATATTATATTAAAAATTTTATAATTTACAGTTTTATTTTGTTTTAAATATATAATATTCTTTTTTTTTATAAATATCTATTTGAATATTAATATTTCATTTATAGTTAAAAAATATCAGGAAATTTTTCAAAATTTTTATTCTTTCTATCTTCCCAATAACCACCTTTATATTTATAAATAAGTTCTCCTGTAATATCATCATATGTTTCTTCAAAATACATAGGTTGAGGAATTATACCATCTTTTTTCATTTGTTTAGCAGTAGCTCTTTGTTTTTCTTCTAATCTATGTTTTTCTTCACCAGCTTCTTCAATTTCTTGATTTTCCATTAGCCTTTGATCAGGTCTGAATCTAGAATCAGTTCTAGGAAGAGCACTTTTCATTTCTTCAGTTAAATTATTTAAATCACAAGTTATAGGTTGAAAATAATAATTTTCTTTCCCTAAAGCAGGAATAACTTTCCATAAAATATCTTTTTTCTTACTAACAGGATCTTCTATATATATACTCTCAGTCCAATTACCACCAATATTATATTTTAAATTTCCTAATACATCTTTAATAGTACCATTTAATTGTCCTTTAATACCAGAAGTACATGGTATCATATCAACTTCACATATATCACCATTTTCATTATTAACAGTAAATTTCCCTTCAACATCAATAGTAATTGTACCAAAAATTAAATTTCTAACAACAACTTTTGGTTTAGTAAAACAAATATTATCATTAAATTTAGTAAAACAAATATAAGTTTTACCAATGGCATTTATTTCTAATCTTCCTGTTATTAAAAATTTTAAAACTGCATTTGTATTTGAATAAAAATTCCATCCATTACCTTCTGCATAACAAGCAGAAATTGCAGGATGATGTGAAACTTGTTCAGCATAAATTCTAAAATCTAAATCATTATCAACATATTCATAAGTTTCAAATAAAAGAGGATTAAAAAATTTTGCTTGTCTTGCATTATCTATTACAAATTCTCCAATACAAAAACAAGCACAATATGCTAAACGTAAAAATGGATTATTTTCATTTGCTGCTTTATTAAATAATTCTGCATATTGGAAAAATTCAACAAATTTTTGAAGTGATGATATTGGTTCATTAAAAAAAACTGGAACTGTAAATCGATTTAAATCTTTTCCTACTGCTCCTTTAAAAAATGACCAGACATTTAAATTTATTTCTTTTTTTGGAATTGGTAATTTTGTTCTTTTTTTATAATTGTATAATGGGTCATAATATATTTTTTTTTGATTATTATTATTAATTAAATTTTGACTTTGAGGATTATTTTCATTTTTTATTGAAATTATTTTATTATAGGAATTGTTTTTATTTTTCGATCTAAGAGATTGACCTGTTATTGGATTATTTTTTGTTATTGTGTCTTTTACTCTTATTTCTGTATTGAAATCATCATTTATATCTTCGTTTATATCATCTAAGTCAAAAAATTCTTCATCAGAATGAAAAACTGATTCTACTTGATAATTTTTTATTGCTCTATTATCATTGTTATTTAATATTTTTTTCTTTGATTTTAATTGTAGAGGTTGATGTTCATCTATTGATATAATTTCTTTTTCATTATTAAAGTTATTATTATTTATTATATTTTTTAATTGTTGAACTTCTTCTTTATATCTTTGTAAAAGAATTTGATATTCAGTTATATTTATTGATTTTTTTAACATTAAATTATCAAAAGATTGATTATCCATATCTAATTGTGTAATTACAAATTTTAATTTTTCATTATCAATAGAAACATTATTATTAATATTATCAATATTATTAATATTATTTGCATTTCTTAATTGTTTTTCTCCTTCAAATTTAGCTAATTTAATTGCATTTAACCAATTTTTTTTTTCTTCTTCTGAATGAGCTTGAATATAAAATAAATTTGAACCTGTATTTATTTCAATATATGCATCATTTTCTTCATAATTTATTGTTGAGATACCTAAATGAATTCTACCTCTTGGTTTATCATTTTTAACATAATAATAATATAATAATGGACCTTTTAATACAAAAAATCTTTCTTTCCATCCACTAAAAAAATTTGTCCATTTTAATAACCAACCTTCCATTTCTAATATTATAAAATTTTCATTAAAATTATTTTAAATGAATACAATAAATTAAAAATAATATATAAAGATTTTATGCATTTTAATGTATATAAATATAATTTATAAAAATTTTTAATTTTAATTTATAATTCTTTTTGATTATTTTTTTTTAAAATTAAATGATTTTGCATTCCTTATATTTGAAGTTGATGTAGATTTCATTAAATAAGTTGAATTATCTTTTAAAAGATAATTATTATTAATTTTCATTAATTTTTTATTTAAATTAATTGGAGTAGGAATAGATTTTTTATTTGAAAAGTATTTTAAATCTTTTTTTGGAGGATAATTTTCTTTAAAATCTGGTTTTAATTGTAAAAGAGATTTATTTACTTTTTGATATAAGTCTTGATAAAATTGATATTTTTCTTCTTTTCCTTCAGATATATTCATAAAAAATTTTTCTCTTAAAACTGGATTTGATTTTAAAATCCTGTTTTTAAAATTATATATTATTCTTACGGATTTAAGTCTCTTATATTACTTTTTATAATTTCATAATCAATTGAATCTTGATTTACAATATCTTCATCAATACTTTCTTCTTTATTTGATAGACTTCTACATTTTATTTTTGGTAAAAAATCATTATATTCTTTTTTATTTATTTTATTTTCATTTAATGTTAATTCATGTTTTAAATTTAAATTTCTTATTTTTAAAAAGTTATTTTTGTAATTTTTATTTTTTTTCTTATTAAATGATAAAGTTATTGTTTCATTATGAACAAATACTAAAATACTTTTATTATTTATATTTTGAAAAGATATAATATTATTATTTTCTTTATTTATATTATTATTGTTTTTATAAAGTTCAATTTCTTTAGATTTATTTATAGAAAATGAATTATTTTTTATTATTTGAAAGTTATTTTTTTTATTTTTTGAAAATATATTTATCTCAATTTCCTTTTGTTTTAATAAATTGATTTCTTTTTTATTTACAGATAAAAAATTAAAACTTATTTCATTTATGCTTGATAAATTTTCATTTTTAAATATATTAATTTCTTTATCTATTTTTTTTAAATCATTTCTTTATATCAAAAATTATATTTTACTTTATTTTATTATCAATTTCCAAATTATATTCATCAATGGTATAAGCAATTATTTTATAAAAATCATTATCATATAAAAATTTTTTTGAAAATGACATTTTTTATTACATATAATTTGACATTAATTAAAATAATGATAAATTATAGATTTAAATTTTATTGTCAAAAAAATAAAAATGGAGTATCATAATAATCGAATAATTCAATTAATTCTTCCAAATAAAAAGATAATTAAAATAAATATTTCAGGAGATGAAAATGAATTAAAAGAATTAATTTCAGAAATTGCTGGAATAAATACATCTCAAATTAAAGGAATAAAAGATTCAAAAGGAAATTATTATACTTTATCAGCAGCTATTAAAACAGATGATATATATTATTTAAAAGATAATTATTTTGAATTAATTTTAGGTAAAGAAAATATTAATAAATCTCCAATTAAAAATAATATCGGAACTAATAATATTATTTTTACTAATTCACCTAATGTAGGAAATTATATTGCTAATTATTATATTAATGGTGTTAAAAAAAAAAATAATAATAATAATTTATGTTTAAGTAAGTCAATGAATAAAATTAATAATAACGAAAATGAAAATAATATAATAAATTCTTATTTAAAACAATTAATTTCTAATGATAAAATTACTAAACAACAATATTCAGAATTAATTTATTTAGTTCATGAAAAATTATTAAATTATGTTTCTGGAAAACCTAACAATGATAATTTAGTTTCTACTATTACAAATTATATTAAATCAAAGAAAAAAATGAATTTAAGAGCTTCTACACCACTTATTCAATCAAAATTAAATAAAAAAATTGAAATTAATTATCCTAAATATATAGATTATAATATTAAAGTTCAAATATATGAAAAAATGAAAGATTATTTTAATGAAGAAGATTTAGATATAATTAGATTATCATTAAAATATGAAAATGAAAAAGTCTTTAAAGCTATTAAAGAATTTGAAAAAAATCAAATACTTTCTTCATTAATATTAACTTTTAAAAAATTTATTGAACAATATAAACAAAGAAAAAATATATTAGGTGATAAAATAAATTATTTATTTTCAACAAGAAAATTACATTTTGATAAAGAAAATGAAAGTGAAGAAATAATTCTTAAAAATAAAAAGATTTTAGGTAATCAAAATTTAGAACAAAATAAAATTGAAAATAATATGAAAAATTTTCAAAATTATAAATCTTCAAGTACTTCATCAAAATTATTGAATACTTTAAAAGATAATGATAAAAAAGGTGCAAAAAAAAATTTAAAAAAGATATTAAAAAAATATAATCAAATTATATTTGAATATTTTAAAAAACATAATAAAAAAGAATATAATTTAATTGAAAATATTTTCCTTCAAAATAATTCAGATAAAGTTTCAATAATATTAAATGAAAAATGTGAAAAATTTTTAGAAGATGAAATAAAAAAATACACAAAAAATATGGGTAAAAATTTAACTTTCTATGAAATTAACAATTTACATAAATTATTAAATGAATATAACACTGATACACAATTTATATTTAATCAATTTCAAATACAACAAAATTTATCTAAATTAATTAAAGATATTTATGATATTATAAAAAAAAGAGATGATGATAATACTTCAACTGAAGAATTTTATCAATATGATGAAATAACTCTTTTATTTTTAAATGATTTACCAAAAATTGAAAATAATGATAAAGAAAAATTAAAAATTAAATTTTTAATAGAAAGTAAAAATGAAAAAATGTTAAATATTATAAAACAATATAAAGAAACTAAAAATATTTTCTTATATCAAGATGAAATTAAAAATTTATTAAATATAAAACATACAGCAACAATTTTAGAAAGATTAGAAAATAAGTCATTAAGTCCAAAACATAATCATAGTAATAATAGTAATATTAAACATTCCTATTTTGAAGAATTGATAAATGATATAAAAGAAAAAGTAATTTTAACTAATGATCAAATTAAAATATTAGAAAATAATTATCCAAATGATGAACAGTTAAAAATAATTATTGATAATTATTTTCAAAAGAAAACTTCATTATCAGAATTTAAAATTGCATTAAATAATTATATTAATGTAAGAAATAATAAAAAGAAAAAAACAATTAAAATTCCAAAACTTAAAAGTGATAAAATTAATATTAAAAATGAAGATTTTTCAAAAACTCCAGAAACAATTAAAAAATCAAAACAAGGATTAAGTTGTTTTTTATGTAACAAAGAAAATAAAATATTAAATAAACAAAAAGAAATAATTTCACTTTTATTTAAAGAAGATTGTTTAGATGAATATACTTATTCAATAATAAATAAAAAAATTGAAAGAGATGATAAAGCATTAATCGCTGCTTTTGAAGTTTATGCAGTTTCCCAAGATCATATTGAATTTATTGAAACATTAAAATTAATTGCTGAATTATATAATTCACATAAGGAAAGTTTTTATATTCATTTAAATAAATGTTCTTTGAATACTTCTCAAAAAGATGAATTAGATAATTTATTTAAAGAAAAAAATAAAGAATTAATAAATGCTTTAGAAAAATATGAAAGTAATTATGATAAAGAATTAGTTTATGCTACTTTTAATAAGTTAGTCTCTTAAGAAAAATAATTATTTGAATAATTAATGTTTTTATATATTAATTTATATATTATCAAATTGAGAAAAAGTATAATTATAAAAGAAATATAAATCTAAATATTAATATGTGTATTGTGAAAATTATTTTTTAGTTACAATATCTAGTTTAATTAATAAGTAAAATTAAATATATAAAATGTAATGAATATAAAAAAATTATTTTAAAAACTCTTTTTCCCATTATAAATTTCCTCAAAAAAAATTTTTAAATTTAAATACATTAAAAACCAATTTTAGAAATTAAAAATTATAAAATTAAAAAAGAAATCAAATCAAAAAGATTAAAGATTTCTTACTTGAATAGTAGTACATTTTTTCCCATTAGTAACCAAATCTCCAACAAGTAAATATTTAGTAATATCTCTTTCTTTCATATATTCATCAACTCTCCTCATATTATTAACATAATCATCATTAATTTTTTCATCAAAAATTGATTGAACATTCCAAATTAAATTCATTTGATTACATAACATTTTATTACTAGTAAAACCAAACATAGGAATATTTAATCTACTAGCAGCAATATTTTTAATATATTCATCATCTTTATTACTAACAGCAACTAAGCATTCAATATCATCTGTTACAAAAGGTAAAATAGAAATGATATTTTCTTTAAAAGTATTAGGACTAACATCAAGTGAAGTACAAGAAAATTTTCTTTTAATAGAATCAGAATTTAAATTACTTTTTTTTTTTGATTTATTAGCATGTCTTCTTAAACCAACATTAGTCTCAAAACCACTTCTTTGTAAACGACCACGATGAAGTACACCAAAGCAATCATCACAATCTGGTCTTTCACATATTGAATAAATATTACTTTCTGTTTCTTTTGCAATTTTTGCCATTGTTTTAATAACTAAAACAGGATGAGGACTTTTAGTAGTTTCATCACTTGTCATTATAGCATCAGCACCTTCAAATATAGCATTTCCAACATCAGAAACTTCTGCTCTTGTAGGTTGAATATTTTGTACCATTGATAATACTAATTGAGTTGCTATTATAATTGGTCTATTATAATATGAACATAATGCTGCCATTTTTTTTTGCATTGTTGGTACTTCACCAAAGGATATTTCACATGATAAATCACCTCTTGCAAACATTACTGCATCACTTTCTCTAATAATTGCTTCTAAATTTTGTGTTGATTCAAAATTTTCTATTTTTGATATTATTTGAATATTTGCTCCTTTATCTCTACAATGTTTTCTAACTTCTGCAACATCTTCACCAGTTCTTACAAATGATAAAGCAATAAAATCTACTTTTTTTTCAATTCCAAAATCAATATCTTTCCAATCTTGTTCAGTTACAGTTGGAAGTGATACAGGTCTACCATGTAAATTAATATGTCTTTTAGTAGTAATATCACATTGTCCTTCAATAACTCTAAATTTAAGATCATCACCTTCTTTTTCAATACATTCAGCTTGAACAACACCTGAATCAATTACAATAACATCTTCAATATCAACATCATCAATAAATTCAGGATAACTAACAGAAATTTTTCCAGTATCTTCATATACTCCTGGAACTATTGTCATTGTAAATTCATCTCCTACTTTAACTGATAATTTATCTCTTATTTCTCCTGTACGAATTTCTGGTCCTTTTGTATCTAACATTATTCCAACGTTTAAATTAAGGGATCTAATTCTGTCTATCATTTGACCATGAGATTCATGAGTTCCATGAGAGAAATTTAAACGAAATACATTTACTCCTTCATCATAAAGTTTTTGGATTATTTCTGGGGTTTGGGAAGCTGGACCAAGAGTTGAGACTATTTTAGTTTTTTTAGGAAGGTCTAAAGCATTGTACATTTTTATATATTAATTATTTAATATTGTATAATTAATATTAATGTATTAAAAGTTGTAAAATATGAAATAATAAATTCATGATAATAAATCTTGTATCCATTTAAATCAATAAAAATTTTCATGATATATCATATATTTATTTAAAAAAAAAACAAAAATATAAAAAATTAAATAAAATAGTTTTTTTGTTTTCAATCACAAATTTTAAGAATTAAAAATATAATAAAAATAAATAATTATTAAACTAAATCCAAAACATACCATTAACCATGGAATTAAAAGTTTAATTTGAAATTTATTTTTATTAAGTAAAATATATGAAATAGGAGGGAAAATACAAATTAAAGGATTAGAAGCAATAGCACCCATTGCATTTAACATATTTATTAATTTTTCAGCATATAATGTTACAATTAATGAGCTTAAATAAAAAATTAAAGTAAGAAAAAAAATTAAATATTTATTCTCATTTAATTGAGTTTTATTCTCTTCTTTTGTTTTAATATTTTCTTTATTATCAAAGTCAATTAATTCTTTCCCTTTTTCTTCATCTTTTGTTTTAGGAAAGAGTTTTTTAAACAATAAAAATGTCATATTTAAATAATTTTCTTTTGCTCCAAAAAATAATAAAGGAATAGAAAATAAACCTCCTAAGAGAAAAGAAACAATTAATAAAAATAAAAATAGACTAATAACATATTGTTTTTTTCTTAAATAAAGAATAAATTCTTCTCTAATTATTTCAATAATAATATTATCAATTCTTTTAACATACATAATATAACCTAAAACTCCAGCAATAATATCTAATATACAAGCAGAAAAAACTGCTAAAAAACATAATTTTTTCATTTTATTTGAACTTCTATTTTTTAATCCAACATAAATAGGAAATAAGTTAAATTGATATAAAAAAGTATCTAATAAACCGCAAAGAGAAACAATTTTTTTAATCCAAGAAATTTTAGTAGAATAAATTTCAATTTCTGATAAATTAATTGAATTTTCATATTTTAATTTATAAACAAATAAAACAATTAATGATATTATTAAATTATAAGCACAAAAAACACCTATATAATTTGTAATATTCATTTCATGAATAGTTTTTTTAAACATTAAAGGAGATAAAATTATCCAAATCATTACAACTAACATATTAGGTGAAAAATACCAATAATCATTAATATTTGTAATAAAAATTTGAATAATTGAATTTGAAAGTTGTCCAAATATTTTAAAATAATAACATACTCCTCCATATAAACACCCACAAATAATAATTTTTAATAAAATGCTTCCAAAATTTCCCATTGTAATTCTAGCATAAACTGAATAACCACTTAAAATGATAAAAATAATATTTTACTATTTTTTTGTTATATCTTTACATTTTAATAAATATACTGTTCCTAAATGACTTAAATATCCTATAAAAAATATTGCAATAATTCCATATAAAATTCCAAATGTTCTAAATACAAAAGGTAATGCTATTGGTCCTGCTCCTAATAAATTTTTACATATATTTATAAAAATTGTAAATTCTCCTGATTTATCTTCTTCATTAATTTGATTTACTTCATCTTAAAGTTATATATTTTTAATTTTACTATCACTTTCATTTATTAATTCATTATATTGTTTACTTCTTTCTGTTTCTAGATCTGTTGGTTCATTGCTGTCAATTGTTGACCTACTTATTCTCATTCAAAAATTGAAATATTAATTTTTCAAATAATTTTTTTTTAGATTTTTAATTTAATATAATCAATTAAGATAATTTGATTTTATTATTTAAATTTTGAACATATAATTATTTAAATAAAATTTCATTTAATATAATTTTGATTTTCTTATAAAAATTAAATCAAAAAAATAATTAAAAAAAAAAAAAATGATTTATAAAATACAAATTACCTAATTTTCCTCAATTTCAACAATATGTTGAGCTCCATTATCCAAAGTATAAATTTTCTTAGTAATTTTCTTATTCTTCCCTTTAATCCTCTTAGTAGTTTTAACAATTTTAACAGAAATAGTATTATCAGGAGCATCAGGATCATCTTCCTGAAAAGCATTTTTATTTCTTTTCTTCCCCATAGTATTCTTAATATAATCATTAATAAAATCAGCAACATCAGTAGCTTCTTCACCTAAAGCTCTTAAACCTTTAGTATATCCTATAACAGTACAAATACCATAATCTTTATGAGGACCAACTCCAATTCCAATATAACGTAAATCAGGATGAAATAAATTTTTCCTTTGATATCTTTCTTTAACTCCATCACATACTATAAGATTTATTATTATATTTTCTGGATTTTTAAAACCAAAATCAATACTTTCTGCTACAGCTCCATCCCATTCACAATATTTTTCTATTCTATCTGATATATTTTTATTATCACTTCCTATGTGAGTTGTTAATCCTTTTGGTCCTATATCTTTTACATGGTCTATACATGCTTTTGATATTTCTTCACTATAATCTAATTCGTTTGTTGGTTTTTGAGTTTTTAAAAATTTAATTGCTTCTTCAAATGCTTCTTTACCTTCGTATGTTTGAATTGGTTCCTCTCCTGGACGATGATATATTTTATCACGGAAATTGTTTAAACATTCTTTTAGTTTTGGAATGTAACTTTGAGGATTTTTTCTTACTTTGTTTGTTTCTTCGAAAATTGAATCTGCTATGTCATCGTAATCAATATTTTTTGACATATTAATTGTTTAAAATAAATAAAATTTAAAATAAATAAATTTATAACAAATAAATATATATTTAAATAAAATCATAATTTAGTTTTTTTAAAATGTTTTTAAATTTATATAATAATTAATTTTTATATTTTATATATTTTCAATTTACTTATCTCTAATTGAATTTGTTAAATAAAAGTTTTTAAATAAAATAAATAACTATAATTATATTTTACAATTCTTGAAGTTCTGTTCCTCTTAAAATTTCTCTTTGTTTTTTCTTAGGTAAAAAAACTCTTAATATAACACAAATCCAAACACAAATTGCAATAGTTAATAAAATATATTTAAATAAAAACAATAATTTATTACCAGTAATATCATAAGCTGTATTAGAAAAAATTCTAACAACATATAAATTAAAATCAAAATCAAGTCTATCAATATTTAAAGTATCTACACCTAAATACCAATAAGATAAAGGATTTCTTACATCATCTCCTAATCTCATTAACGATCTATAACCACCAGGTTTTTTTTCAGCAAATTTATATTTATAACCAAATGTATTTAAAATAATTGAAGTAATAACATTATTATTAATATTATTAAAATGAACATCAGTAAAAAATTTTTTTGACTGTGGTAAAAAATAATATGAAGTATTATATTTTATTAATTTTGGTATATATGTAAAATTCATCCAACAATATCTAAATTTAGGAGCAATTAAAACTGGTAATAAACCTAAAACTGCATCATCATTTAATTTTTCATAATCAATTTTTCTAGTATTTTTATCCATGAAAGATATAGAAGATAATTTAATAAAAGTTTCAATTTTTCCTTCTTTATGATATATTGGAAGTATTACTGGATTACTATATTCTCTTAATGGAATTTCTCCTATTGTTAATAATTTTTTTTTCTTATCATATGAAAGTAATTTTTTCATTTTGAATAAAGAATGAATTTTATATAATACACTATAAATATTCGATTCAGGATATCCTGGATGATAACCTAAACCAAATACACCATCAACATGGAAATTACTTTTTGTTTTTAAAACTTTTACATATCTTAATTTTATATTGAAAAATGGATCATCTGATAAGAAAAAAAAATCATTTTGCCATTCTCCTTCATATGTACCAAAAGCATTTTCAAATATTATTGATTCTAATTTTTCTGTTGTTTTTGATTTGAAATTTTTAAATATATATGTCAATGGTGTAATTGGATCTATTAATAATTTAAATTCTGTTTGTGGATTTCCTATTCTTATTTTTATAAAATCTTCATCTATTATTTTTAATTTTAAACATTTTGAAATTTGGAATATTAAAAAAAAATAAAAAATCTTGTTATTCATTTTTTAATCAAAAAATTTATTTTTTTCTTTTAATTTTAATTTTAAATTATATGAAAGATAATGAAAAAAAAGATAAAAGTGAATATGATTCTTTAAAAAAAGACAATGAAATTAATATAAGTGAAAAAAAAGAAAATATAATAATTAATTTTGATGAAGAATTAAATAATATAAAAAATAAAGCAATAAGTATATATGAATGGAATGATTTAAAACAATATTTTATTGAAAAATATAAATCAATAATTGAAGAATATAATAAAATTGAAAATGAAATTGAGGCAAAAAAAAAAACAAATGAAACAAAAAATGAATTTCCAGATATTAATAACATAAATAAAATTCAAAATATTGATGAAGATATTATTTATTATTTAACAAATATGAAAAAAATGCCTTTTACATTACAAAGAATGTCAGAATTATTATTAGAATATAATATATATTATAAAAGTGCTTTTAAATTTAATTTTGCTTTTAAAAAACTTGTTAATATTGATTTAGATTAATAAATAAATTTTAAATAAAATATATAAATTAATTTTTTTATAAATGAAGAATTGAAAATACAACCTAAATTATAAATTAAAAATTTAATATTTCACATTAAAATGAAAAAGGATATTAAATATTTCATTTTTAGACAAAATATCAAACATTATACAAAAAATAAATACATTATACATCTTTTAAATTTTTTAGAATTAATAATGATTTATGTTCCACTTATGAATATTAGTTTTTACTTATCAGTGTATAAAACAACAAAAAAAAAAAGTAACAATTATTTTTTAATATTTTCTCCTTATCATCATTTACATACATTATATGATATCTCATCTTATTTTAGATATACTTTTTTATCATTAATTACTTTTCTTTTTATTTTATATCATATTTTATTTAGTCTTCAATTTGAATTTAAAAATTATTTCTTAAATGATATTTATATCAATTTATATAATATTCTTTTTTGTAGAGCATTCTCAATTTGTTCTATAGATGTTTTTATTTATAATTTTATTAATTTTTGTTATAATGAAAAAAATATTGTATTTCCACTTTTATGTCTTATTTTTTTAGTTATTGTTATTTATTTCATTAGTGATAATATTATTAATTTATATGTAATTAGTACAGGAAATATCAATTATCCAGTAAATTCAACAATGAGAAATTCTGATATATATTTTTTTTATTTAAAAATTTTATTATCTTTTTGTCGAAATATAAGTGATGTATCAGTATCAAAAGATGATAGTATTTTATTCTTTTTAAATGTTATTACATTAGTTTACTTTTTTATAGGATATATTTATTTTATATTTTCAATATATTTTAATCCAATTTATTCAATTATTATTAAAAATAATATACAATTAAGACTTTTTTTTACTACTTTTTCTTCTTTAATGATAATATTTACGTTATTATTTCATGATAAAAATTTTTTTATGTATTTTATTGTAATAATTGGGACAATTATTTTATGTTTTATTATTTCATTTGATTATAATCCTATCAATTTATCTTTAAAAGACTTGAATTTTTTAAATTATCAAAATCAAATTTTACTTATATTAAATTTAATGCAAACCAAAGATAAAGATTTATATTCAAAAATATATAATGAAAAAATAAAATTTCATTTTTTATTTTGTAGAAAATGTGTTTTTTGTAAATTTTTACAAAAATATAGAGAAGAGAATCCAAAAGACAGTTTTGATTTTAATACATTACATAAATTATTTTTAACATTAATAGAAAAAGAGAATAAAAGAATTGGTCATCATAAACCAAATTACATTCATGATGTATATGATTTATTATCAAACTTAAAAGAAAATGCATGTTATAATTTAAAAATACATTATTTATTTAAAAAATTAATCAAAAGATATAAAACAATAGATAAAAATATTGAAAATAATATAAGAATAATATATGAAGATTTCTGTTCAGAAATGAAAATTCCTGAAAATATAAAATGGAGACAAATAACTTTATTAGATTTAATATTAAAAGAAATAAAAGATATTCTTGAAAGTATAGATGAAAAAATACAATATTATTCAATTATTACTCCAAGTGAAATTACAAAATTATCAGAAAAATTTTCAAAAATGGAAACTGATCAAACTTTTGTTTTAAATGAAAAAGATAATATGCAATATTATGGTTTAGTTATTATGAGAATATTAAATGAAGAAATATTAAATATTCCTATTAATAAAGATGAAGGATTAATTAGAGTAAATAAAAATTATAATGAAGAATTTTTAAATTATCATTATAATGAAGATAAACTTTTAATAGTTAATATTAATTTATTTAATAAAAAATATACTGTTAATTATTCAGGAAAAGACTTATTAAATTATAAAGGAAAAGATTTTTCTTTTTTATTCCCAGAAGAATTTCGTTCATATGCAATGAATGAATTTTTAAAAGAAATAAATAAAAATTCTGTGTCAAAAACGTTTCAATTTATTATAAAAGGAAATGAAAAAAATGAAAATACTTATTTTCCTTTTATATATAATTTTTATTTAACAAATGGATTAGGAGATAATGATTTTAGTATTATTGGTGATTATTCAGTATTAAAAAATAATTTAGTAATAACTGAATCACATAAAAATAATCAAGGAGAATTTGATATAATTTATTATATGGGAAAAGAAATGACAATGACTTTAAGTTCTACTAATCATGGAATAGAAAAAAAACAAGAAAAAGGTATTTTTAGAAGTTCCCTTATATTATCAAATTTATTTAAAAAAGTATCAGATAAAAAATATACTATTATTAAAAAAAATAAAAGATATATTTTAACTTTATTTATTTCATTTTTTAATGAAGAAAAAACATTTAAAGTTTTTAATTGTCAACAAAAAAATTATATTTATACAAATACAAAAGAAATGTTAGATATTGATAATGATGATGAAGAAAAAAAAAACGAAAAAGAAAAAAAAAAATCTGCAAAATATGTAGTTGATGATTCCAGAAGTATAAATACAACAAGTACAGTAAGTGTATTAACTAAAAAAATAATTTTAAATAAAAAAACATCAAGTTTTATTATAGGAAATAGTGAAGTATTAAAAAAATATCAATCAAGATTTCAAAATACTAAAAAATTAATGATTTATTTTAGTATATTCCTTATTTTATTTAATATTACTTCTTTGATTATTGAATTAAATCAAAATTCAAAAATTATAAA
>Ga0256407_10005797_pt1 | contig 19497 bp, 14 predicted proteins | sample RumenRJG_04DNA_FD_193489 | JGI IMG/M metagenome (GOLD analysis project Ga0256407, IMG submission 193489) | Bovine rumen microbial communities from Lethbridge, Alberta, Canada - RJG_04 | ecosystem: Host-associated > Mammals > Digestive system > Stomach > Rumen | place: Canada: Alberta... | reverse complement strand
GATGCACTTAATGAATTGCGTACTGGAGAACTGTATGGTCCAGGCTATGGAAAAGGTCAGAGCGTATAAAGAATTTAGCGAGCCTGTATCTACCCAATGGCTCGCTAAATAGGTTTTGCTCGTCTTAGATTTCGTCTAATCCCGTCTAAATTATCGTCTAAGCTCGTCTAAATCTCACGTAATGCCACGTAAATTTTCTTATTGAGAAATGCCCTAAACAAAGGGGATTCAGAAGATTCTCGCTTAAAATCTCGCTTAAAAGTCACGTAAATCTCGCTTTAATTCCCTGTCTAAGCTCGTCTAAATTCACGTCTAAACCCGTCTAAATTCGTCTAAGATTCTTTTCGATGCCACATTCTGTCTTCGTCAAGCCAGATTTCATCGTTCTTATGCATCTTGTAAAGCAGGTTCTTTATCTTGGCCATCTTTTGCTCTTCGGTGAAATCTACAGGCAGCTTATTCCAGAGCAGTTCGTTAATCTGCTTTCTACTCAGCACCTTGTGGTCGTTAAGGGCTTTCATAATCCACTCCTGACATTCTGCATCGTTGAATCCCTTTCTCAAAGTTTATTCCACCTGCGTATTAGTCGCCTTTGCAATCTGCTTTGAGACATACAAATGAGGTTTCCTGCCTTCTATCAGTCCTTCCTTCCTCAGTTTCTTTATGGCATTGTCATTGGTATATTTGTCTTTTACTGCAAAATTACACAATTTTATAAGAAATAATTAATTGGTTAGGCAGCAAATAGTAAAGCAGTAATAGCTCCAACCCCTTCTGCAGCAATCTTACCGAACCAATTGCCATCTGTAAGTTTGTGCTCTACAATATAGTTACGAAGCTTTATCCGCCATTCCTTATTTTGGAGCAAAAACCAAAGATCATCATCAAGATAAGCATATGATACATTCTCAATCAGCCAACCTTTCGATGGAGTGTGTCCTTTGCTAAGTGATTCGCCAGGGTACTGCAGATGCCAAAAGCCATCCGTCTCCATATGCCAGAAAGGCTTTTCTATTCCCGTCAAGTCATCGAACTTAGATGGTTTGGCATACTTTGACATTAGCATTAAGTAGCGCCTTTCTATCCAATCGTTAATGACGAATCTGTTATCTATGAACACCTTGCCATCTATACCGTCAATGATTGCAAGCAACAGTACAGGCTTAGCCACGATAACCTCACCGTGTATCTTTGCCTGTCTTATATTCATTATCCGCTTCGTATAGTGAGCAAAACATTGCTCATAATCGTAGAACCTAATGACCCTATTCATCGCTCTTCGTTATTGATTTGTGGCGACAAAGATACGAAAAAGATTGGAAAGATAGTCTCTTTTTATAATAAAAGCGGTAAACTCCTATGTTAGTTTACCGCTTTTCCTGAGTTTTTATACTCAGAACACATCAAATCTTTCGCCTATGCGTCAAAATTTAGTTATCTACTTTTGGAACCTAAAACATCACCATAATAGTCATACCATACCCCTTTTACTTTAACCTTGTTCTCTTCACGTTTGTTCCCCTCCACAAAGTCTTCTATATCATCGATAAAGTTTGAACTGGAAAGTTTGGGATATAATTCTGAATCCGAATAAGCAACGAGCATTTTATCACCTTTCACCCATTGGCCATCCACTCGCTTTACATCCTTTACTGTCATACATACGGACTTCTTGTTGAAGCGGTAGATTTTATCATTGAATACTTTGAGAGGTGCGTCGTCGGTATATATAACCTTGCCTGACTTGTTAATAACAGTTCCTCCATTCTCCGTATTATTTACCGTTACATTTAGTGGCATCCTTATCAGTCCTAACTTTGACAGTTGATATTGAACCGAATAGAGAGACTTTCCCAATCTTTCTGCTAATTTAGAGGGTTCCATGCCATGTTTAAAGAACAAAGACAGTCTTTCAATTTCATCTTCATCCCAGGGTTTCTCTGCTTCTGCACGCAAAGTTTCTTCATCTATGGCATTATCTTCTAATTCTTCATCTCCAAATGACTCTATATCTTCCTCAAAATTTTCTATATCATCTTCTTTTTTGTTATCTTCACTAATAAATGATGTGAATATTTTGAGAAAGGCAGATTCCTTAAACAAGCTATTCGGGTCATCCTCTAACATATCTTCAAGATAATGAAATCCATAATTTGCATACTCTTCCATTTTATGTTTTAGGGAATTGGCTGCGTCGTTAACACTTATTTCCCCTTTCTCTAACGATATGAAGTCTATGTCTGTTTTTGCAACAAGAGCAGCAAACATGTACTCCTGTATCTTTTTGTACGATGTGCGGCCTAATTTGAGTTTGCCTTCTTGGCTACCCCAAAACATTATCGGATGCCCAAAATCTTTTCGTTTAGATTTGTCATCAGGTAATTTCCTTGTCTTATCAAAATACAATCCGATGAAGAATCCAATAATAAACATTTCATATCCTGCACCAAAAATTTTACCTCTTGATACAGTGTACTGGCTGGTTCCTCTACCATAGTCGGTAAAAGGCTCCATCAGTAACTCTGCGTATTTTTTCTCCCATTCTGGGTTCTTTTTACCCCAAGCATCAAATAAAGATTCCATACTTAGTCCTCCGATTTAATTTCTTTTACTAATGTTCTTACTGTAGACAAATCTGAATTATTGAATCCGTCTGCTTTTTGTATTCGATAAACACGGCATGTAAGTTTATCAACATCGTTCATTCTGACTTTTCCTCCAGAGATAAAGTCTTTTGTAATTACAATACATTGCTTTTTAACATCATTGATAATGTTATAGAAATCTTCTTCTTTCGCATCACCAAATGAGGAAGTAGCAGCATCGAATATGAGAGGATATTCTTCATCTGTCTTTTTATAGGCGAAATCAGAGACAGCAAATAATATAGAAATATACATTACTGTTTTCTGAGAATCTGATGGTTTTTTGATATATGTTCCATTGGAACTTTTTAACCTTATACCAGCCTCTTCTTTGTCTTTCTTATAGAAAAGACTTACTTCTCCATGGAAGTCCTTGGTACTCAAACGATCCATGTACAAATTGGCGCCTTCTCTTAATGCATCAAGAAAGTTATACAGGTTCTTTTCTTTTGCTCTAAATGAAGCCTTTGCAATTTGATCAAATGCGAAATGTACTTTCTGATATAATCTTGACAAAGAATTTCCAGGTTTGAGATTATCCATTTTCTCTTTAATCTCAGCTTGACGATCCAATTTACTTTTAAGTTCAATTTCGAGGTCTTTGATCTCTAATTCGGGTCTGCTGAATTATTATCTATTCACAGACAGAGGGTAGCAGACGTAATCCCTCATGGTGACTAAGTTGATTAAAAACCTCCATATTTCGGTCAGGACAAGACAAAGTTCCCTTAGGAACTTCATCACGTTTTTGACGAAGTAGCACATTCCCGTCCAGCATCGTGCTGTATCTGGAAGCTTGGCTCTTATATTGTTGGCTCGATATATTCTCTTGCCAGTACCGAATGAGCATTCGATTTCGTTGCGCTCCCCGATGGCTTTGACCATCCTGGATTTCATTTCATCTGAAGGAGAATCCTTCGGCGGTCGCCCTAAAGGTTTGCAATATGAATGGATTTCAAAATCCTCAAGTATATCTCGGTTCGCTCTGTTAAGGTAAATCTTATCTGCAAGTATGGTGGCCGGAAGGTAGCCGAAGCGTTCTTTGAAAAGTTGAATCTGTAGTAAGAGGTCCTGGCTCTCGTTGTAGGCTTCCCAGCTGTGGTGGTCTATAAACGTATAGCCCTCGACTATGCTTGCACCTATCTTTGCTCCGAACTCAGTCCTTGCCTTGGCCTTTCCACGGACAATGGCACGGACGTGTGGCTGAAAGATGCTCAGTATGCGGTCTGCGCAAGTATGAGTCTTTGACCTGAACATCTCCTCCTGCTGATGGTACATCCTGAGGATGGCAGTCAAGGTGCGTTTCTCATACAGGAACAGACACTCGTAGTACGTCTTGTTCTTTGCAAGCAAGTCCATCAGGATGCGGATATCCTTGTGCAAGTAGTTGAGCATCACCGCGATAGTCTCACGCACCATCCTGCCTTTCTTCTTTGCTTTCTTGACAAGCTGAAGATATGCCTGACGTGCACGCTTGTAGTTCGTGCATGGCTTGTGAAGCTCAAACATCTCGCACACCTTCATAATATAGTCGGTAACCTTGCGGCAGCCGTCATGTATTATATCAACATCAACAGGATAGCGCATCTCGGCATCGGCACAGGTGGCATCTATCTTCAGTACACCCTTGTGCTCGCGGCCTTGTGAGTCGGTGAAGGATGCAGAATTCAGATCCTCTGGTTCCGGCATCGGTGGTTCCTCATCATTCTTCTTCGCCTCTTCCTCCTCACGCTTGCGCTTCTCTTCAAGAAGACGCTTCTGCTTGTTGAGAAGCTTTACCGTCATCTTGTTGAGCTCATCCTCAGAGATTCGCTTGCGTATCGTGACGAACAGGCTTGGGTCGAATATAGGCTTGTCGGTGAACTCATGCAATCCACAAAAGTACTGCATGTAGGGACTCTCTCTGATAATCTCGATGGTCTCAGCATCACTCAGGTTTAGCTTGTGCTTGATGATCATTGCACCGAGAATCATGCGTGCCGGCTTGTTCCCTGCACCTTTCTTCTGATTGTCCAACCTTGAGTTGTATTCCTTCTCAAGCTCAGTCCATGGAAGAAGGTCGCCGAGAGCTACCCATCGGTTTGTCTTGTCCAACTCATCAAGGGATGAACGGAGCAAACCGAGGTCAAGTTGCTTGTATTTAGGAGCGTAAAACTTCATCTTGCTATGGATTTAACTATACAAAGGTACGAATTTTTCGTTAAATAAACGAAGAAATAAAGTTATAAAAACCTAAATGTCAGAGCGTTATAAATTATTCAGCGAACACTAATTCAGCTTCACCTTTTTTTCTGAACATATTATTAACATCAGAATTGTTTTTCTTCATCATTTCCTCGGATATATTACCCGCCTGTATTAGTAGTCGAGAGATATCTTCTTCTATTTCCTCAATTTCCTTTTTGACTTGTGACAATTCTTCCGACTTTCGACTTACAACCTCAAGTCTATCATTGATATCATTTGCAATTCCTGAGATAAAAGCCTCTTCCGGTCCTGACAGTCTGTTTGCCAAAACGTTGATTTCGTCTATGAATTCTTCTGTGAAGAGTTGTTTCTTGCTTAACTTAACTTGTTCTTCTTTTATTCTTGCCCGTTCATTGATGTGCTTCTTATATTCTTCAAGCTTACTGACCATGAAACGATATGCCTCTGAACCCTCTGGAGCAGGAGTATTGCACACTTTGCATCTGTGCACCTTAATCATCTCCTTCATATATTTATCGTTTGGAATATACCACGGCAATTTAGCATCGTCGTTTAGCAGTGCTTCATTCTCTTTTTTCAGTGCGTCCAGTTCACCTTGTTCTTTGCCTCTTTCTAATATAAATTCATCGTGTAGTCTTTCCTTCTCTCGTCTCAACTGGGCACATTTGTCCTTGAAGGCAGAAAGGATATCAGGGAAAGCACACATTATCCAATACTGATCAAGAAGGCTTGTGTTTAGGTTCACTTTTTCAATGCTAGCTTTTAAACTTGATGCATTATCTTTTTTCGCAGCTAAAGCTTGCGACAGTTCATTATATCTGTCTCGCGTGTCTTGATTCTGTTCCAAATCTTTTAGCATAGCTTCGTAAGAGTTTACTGCAGTTGACAATTCCTTGATTTGCTTACGAATATCCTGTATTTCTCCACTCAGTTTTGTCAACTCATTATCGAATCTAATAGCTTCACTTCTTGTATTCTCATCATTCTTGCTCTCTTTACGAAAAGCTTTATCTGCAGAGATTTCAAAGTTTGAAGTCAAGTTCACAAGTTCATCAAAATACTTTATATCAGAGTATTTGTCGACAAGCATTTTCAATGCTTTTGGTCCATCAAGCACATCAAGTCGAGACTCGCCCTTAAACATTGAAAAGTGTTGCATTTCGGCATCAAAGCAACGGGCTATCAATCTTCTTCCGTCAGGAGAAAGTCTTCCTTCGGGGGTATCTTCCGTGCCTTTGAACTTTATGTCGCTTACGTCGTAATAATCCTCACCTTTTCTAGTAATGACAAACTTTTTCTCTACAGATTTACGACCATCATGTTCAAAGTCCATCTTCACTCTAAGATTGGCTGACTCGCCTATTTCTAGTTTCGATTTTTTCATCTCAGAAAAGTTGTCTAATGCATGACTTTTCTGAACATCGTCCGTGTTAGATATGTCAAGTAGCCACTGAAGAGCCTCAAAAAATGTTGACTTGCCATCGCCGTTGTCACCAATAATCAAGGTAAGGCCATCACCGAATTCGAATGTGTTTTCGTTACCATAATAGCTACGAAAGTTTTCTATTTCTATTCTACGTATTATCATAGTTTCTTTTTGAGTAAGTCGTTTACAGTGTTATATATTTCTTTTTCTGACATCTCTTCACTAAGCCCTTCAATGATAGTTGCAACAGCGCTTACAATAGCATTTTTAGAACCTAGAGCATATTCAAGAGATGAAATCTCAGAAGGTTCATATTGGGCGTACTCCATTAATTTCTCGTCAAGAAGAACCGCCTCTAGAATTTTGTTGTAATTCTCGTTGTATCTTTTATTTCTTGCCATAGTATGTTATTTATGAATTAATCTAAAAGTGGAACATTATAGAAGTTCAGAACCTCTTCTAATTCTGTGTAAGAGTAGTCGAGATTTCTTGATAATGAGGCGAAATCTCTTACTCTTCTAAGTTCAGAAAGAATAAGTTTTCGTTCCATTTCATAATCTACGCAATCCGCTCCAATATCAGGAACAACCACAAGGTCGTGAATATAAGCATATTTCTTATCCTTGTGCGTTCTCAGAATACGCCCTCTACGTTGAATAAACTGCCGTGGGTTTCCTGTGCTTGCACAGAAAATCGCCATTTCACTTCGTGGCACATCAACACCTTCGTCAAGGCATTTCATTGATGTCAAAACCTCAAGGTCTCCATTCGCAAAATCTTCAAGGATGGATTCCCTGTCTTTTTGCCCTGAAACAAATTTCCTGACCGTTGTCGTTTTGCTGACATTCATCACTATCCGCGTATATTCATCAATTAGTTTATCTGATTCTGCATCATCTTCAACAAAATCCGAGCTATCATACACGTCAGCAATAGAATCTGGCTTTAGACCCTCAGGAACATATACCAATGTATATTTGAGATTTCCTTTTTCTTTGTAACGCTCTTCAATGATGTTTTTGAATGCATCTTGCTTGTTTCGTGCTTTATGAATTATGCGCCTTCTTTTCAAGAGTAGAGCTCTGACTATCTCATCTTCCAGATCAAGATATCCACCGTTATACCTATAAATTTTGCCGAGCTTTTGTGATATTTCCATGTAGTCATACATCTCGTCATCGCAAAGTCGCACGACATGTGGGAAATAGTAATATTCACAAAGAAATTTATTCTTGATAGCTTCCTCCATTGTATACACAAAAGTATAGTTATCTTCCGAGTTGAAGAAACGTCGAAGTTCCCTATTGCCTTTATCATCAAACTGACGTTCAGGAGTTGCAGATAAACCTATACGTCGCTTAAATCTTTTACCGACACCATCTAACCTGTCAAGGATTCGTTTTGATCCCATGTTGTGTGCTTCGTCTGCAATAAGCAAACATTTCTTAGAAAGCGACATCAAATCATGAAATACATTATCTCTGGCAAATGACGCATATGTTGAAATGACAATATAGTTGACAGGCGAATTTGTCGGGTTGAAATTCTCTTTCATCGTGAGCCTATCTATCTCGCCTTTCCAGTCCTTGTTCCTTGAGCAAACCTTTACAATGTGCTGAAAGTCGAATTTCCTACATTCTTTTTCCCATTGTTCTACCAAGGTAACTGTAGGAACAAGAATTATTGCCTTGTAATAGCCAAACTGTTTGTAGATTTGCAACAGACAGTTAAGAGAGGTCAGCGTCTTACCAGTTCCTGTAGCCATGTTGAATAAACCACTTTGACTTTTTTTCCAATTGTTGAACGCTTTCTTCTGATACTCACGTGGGCCTGAGGGATAAGGGAAGTGGGGCTCTACTTCTTTTGTTTCTTCTGCAACTATCGAGATTTGTAAGTTCTCCTCTTCCTTCCGGCTTTTATATGTCTTCAGTTTTTCCTCCACATCAAGCAATTCCTCAATATCAGAATCACCATAATTGGTACTGATTGCTTCTACCAAATCTTTAGGCGATAGATAATCTATTCCCTTTTTCTCACCAGACATTATGGCATCAAAGTCCTTTTTCTGTTTGGCGATTCTATTCTGCACCATTCTGTCAACAGAATCACTTCTGTCAATCTTGATTTCTTCAATGTTATTGAAAAGGCCACTAATTGTAAAATTGGCAGAGCCTGTAAAGGCGGTTATACTGTCACCATCCCTGAACTGCCCAGACTTGGTATGAGCGATTCCTTTTTTACCTCGTGGTTTGATTATCCGGATGTCTATGCGCTTTTGTGAAATCATGTAAGCAAGACAGCGGAAAAACTGTTCTTGATACTCATCAAAAGTGGACTTCAAATACTGGAAGTTAGAGAGGTCTGAACAGTCGATTATATTACCCAGCATCCCATCTGATATTGCCTCTTTATCTTTCTTTGAGACAATATGATTAATGATTAGGCGCATATAGCCTCCTTTCGAAATGAACGTGGCAAAACCTTCTGACAATACGCTGATAGCGGCAGAACTAAAATAGCCAAGTTTCAAATCAAACTCTGTGCTATTCATTAGACCGTCATTGAAAAAACGCTCTGGAGAATATTCCTCACCAGGTACATACGTTCCGTCCTCTGCCCAATCTACTTCGTACAGCATAATCTTATCTTATATAAAGCAGTTCGTACACATAATATCATCGCCAAGGATGTCCACCAGCGTGGTACCCTTGTTCTTCTCCTTATTCTCTTTCTGACGGCGGATGATGTCGAGCTTAATCTGGCGGATGCGCTCTGGACGGATGAGGTCGGCAAGACTTTCATTCTGATTCCACGTATAGCCGTCTTTTTCAAACTCCATCGCTTTGGCATAGAGGTCTGGGTGTTGCTCGTAGAGCCATATCCATTCTATCTTTTGCTGGAAGAAGCAGAAGTAGCAGCCTGAACGACTGCGACAATAGGTGCCCATTTCGCCATCTACCTCAAAAGGTATTTCTTCGTAATAGGCAGGTACTCCGACACCACTTTCACGCAACAGGCGGAAGATGTCTTCTTTTACCAGCACATCGGTATTGTCGAGCAATGGGAATGATTCCAGCTTACCCACAGGATAGTCAGTAGTTTTCAAGAACTCGAATACAGCATGATTGTACAACTTAACATCGTAATCCAACAGCGCATTCATCTTCTTGGAATAATAGAACTGCTTGGTAATAGGCTTCTTTACCGTCTCTATGATTTCATCGCGCAGGAAACCTTCTGGTGTAAGCCGTTCGTAAATATCGACAATCTGCTCCAAGTTCTCCTTGTGCAGGAACTTGTTGATGACATCGATGCTCCAGATGTTCTTGCGGAATGGGAACACGGCCTGTATATTGGGCTTCGATGAGATATAGCCGTCTCTGTCCTCATCACCACGAATACCTACGTACGACACAGCATAGTCATCGCCCACATACTCCTCAAACTTATCCAACTTCATCTTTTTCGTACACCAGCGGGCTTGGGGCGAGGGCAGGAAACCACCCATCGCTTTCAGAAAGTGGTGGAATGGCGTTGGCTCTGGGCTACCTTCTGCAGCACGCAGTCGTTCTATTTTGCCGAGATAGGCTTCCAGACGATTAATCAGCGTTTCCGTTTCAGCCAGTTCACAGCCGGTATCAGAATTGTAGTACTCAATCTTCAACGTCGGGTACGTCTTCTTCAGATAGATGGCGAGGGCTGCGCTGTCCTTGCCGCCTGATATGCCTAATATATGTCTTACCTTTGTCATCGTTTCATCTTCTTGTTGAGTATCGACAGTAGCGTACAAACATCCACGTTGTTGTCGCCAGACAGCAGTTCGCTGATTTTCTTTTCCAGCGCATCAGCCTTCTGCTTGTCTTTCTCTGGCAGCACGTATGTTTGTGTCCTTACGCTTGTGCCCTTGTTGGTCACCATATCGAAAGAGTAGGCATCCGTCTTTTCGCCTTCACTTACCTGCTCAGAGATAGAGGAATACTTCTCGCACTCTCGGAATAGATACAACAAGTCATCAGCCAGTTTATCTTCCTGTTCATCCTTCAAGGTGTCAAGTCGCTGCTCCAGAATGGTATAACAGATAGACTGGTACCACTGAGTGCGATTGTCGTACTCTGTCATCACATGATGATAGAACTCACGCTGTTTGTCTGTCAGCAGATAAGCTTTCACGTTGGCCAGTCTGCTGCGTATCTCTTTTACATATTCGTTGTATTCATACGATTCCAACCCAAAGCCCTCTACCAATCGTTCTTCCAAGCGGTCTATCAGTTTGCTGTAACAAGAGCGTAACTCCTTGATGGCTCGTTGAATGGTGTTGCCGTATTCCTCTCTGAACCGCTCCTGTTTCAGTTTCTCGTCATCGAAACCAAGCGCCTCCGGCATGTCTTCCAAGAAAGCCTTCTCTGGGTCTTTTGCTTTCGCCAGCACATCGCGGAACTTCATCGTGGAGGCGTGGTCAAACTTGCGAGTATGCTTCGTATAGTCGTTCAGTCGCATATAGAAACTGAGGAATGGCTTGATGGTTTCGATAAAACTGGCATTGGTGATGGCCGACTCCTCGCCAAGATTGATAAAGCGACGATACTGATTGAAGAAGCCCAACTTCACGCCATCACCAGCAAACTTCTTCACCTCGAAGTCGCCAGGATGCTTCTGCAACAGGTCGAAGAACTCCATGTTTACATTTGGCATGAAGGCTCCCTTTGAGGCATCATAGAGTGCAAAGTCCTGGCGCTTGATGAAGAGGTAGGTGGGAATCCAGAAATCCAAGAAACCTTGCTTCAGCTTATAAGGCTGGGCAGACAATAGCTTTATCAGTTCTGAAATCTTCCTCGCCTTGTTTTCTGAACTCTGCAGGAACTCCTCGCTGGCTCTCCATAGGGGCATGAAGCCTTCATTGCTTGGAGCGTCTGCAAACTCTCCATCTACATGCAGTCCAGTATTCTTCAGCAGCGAGAAATAGATGGTCTTTTCTGGCGGAAACTTGTCAGCTGGGAATCCAAAGTCCTCCTCGTTGCTGTGCTCCAAAAGATTAGTGAGATAGTTCTTGCGAGCCAAAGAAATGCTACTACTCAGTTTGTGCTTGTTGAACAGCTCATTGTTCATCACGGGTGTCTGATGGTAGATGGTGTCGCACACCTTGGAGAGCAGACGGTTGAAGTTACGATGCGACTCCACCTTTTGCTCTTTTCCATTGAACACCCAGACTACACGATTCTTGTAGGCAAAGAGATTGTCGCTAATGGCTTTGTTCAGCAGCGCCTCTTCATATTCTTTCAGTTTTTGTATCTCTGTCACGGCAACACGGTCATTCTTGTCGAGCACCCGCTCCAGCAGGTACATGTATTTCTTGATGTTGTACAGGTGGTCAACAATCTCTTCCGTGTTGTTGAAATAGGCGAATATCAAGGCATGCTCTGAGTTGGCGCTAAACTCCTTGATGTCTTTCAGCGCGTCTTTCTTTGTCGAGAATATCAGTTCGATGTAACCATCAGTATCACCTTTGGGCACAAACTCCACGGGTTCCTCACGTATCTCATAGTCGAAGAATCGCGGTGTTCCCTTATGGTAATAGTGGGCCTTGACGGGCGATATACGTTTGTTGAAGAATACGCTCAGTTCATCGACAAAGGTTACAGGTCGTGACACCATCAGTCCTGCCTCTCGAATCTCTGCCTCCAAGTCAACGTCCGTTCCCTCAAACAGCATCAGGCGTTCCTTATAGGCGGCATAGCGGATAATCTTCTTCGCTATCAGTTTCTTGATAATCGTCTCTGCATCGTCGATAGCCATCGACAGACGGGCATATTCTGCCATCTGCTCTGTTGACAGCTTGAAGCCAGCCGTTCCAAACAGCGTCATCATACCAATGGCTTTCACTATCTTGACGGCCTGCAGCATTTCTTCTTTTGATGCCCATTCCTGTCCTTCCACTCGTTCTATCGATACCTGCATACTGCTCCAGTTCATCGAGTCGGCATTGGCATCTTTCAGATAGGAATAGAAGTTGTAGAGCACGTAGTCATAGACGTTCTGCAGGTTGTAGGTCTCGTTGGCCTTTGGTTCAAATTCCATGATGGAATTACTGCCTCGTGCTGCCAGGAAGGTAAACAGCGAACGCTCGTTCTGCCCGTAACGCTGTATGGCTGAAGTGACCGCATAGGCAGAGAAAAGGTCAAGCGGATAGAGTTGCAGGGCTGTTTCGGTAGAGAAATCATTAGCCACATAATGTGTCTCTTTCGCCAAATCACAGAGTGGTTCTGCATTCTCGCCAACTGTGGTCTTTCGCTCTTCCTGTAGTTGTTGTGAAGCCAACAGCAGCAACTGTTCGATGGGTTCAACGAAGGTGATCTCCTTGAAGCGGCCTTTCACCTTTGTCCATTCGTTGACCTGTTCCTCCGTCATGCCTTTGGCGTATGCTGAGAAGTTCTGGTGCAGCGTGGTAAGCAGCAGTATCTGTCGTTGTGGGTTGTTGACCACCTCGCATAGTTTCTGTAGGAAGTAGAGTTCTTTCTCTGGATTGTTCTTGGCAGCATGTTCCAGCACTTTGCCAAACTCGTCGATAATGATGACGAGGAATTTACCCTGTTTCTGACAGCGGCTGTAGTAGGCTTTCAGCTCATCGAGTACGCTAATCTTGCTGCTTTCCACGTTGAGGCTTCTCTGCAGCAAGATAGACATCTCGGCATAGTCGCCCACTATCTTCAGTATCTCAAACTTGGCGGTCTGATGCAGACTCTTTGGATTCAGCAGGTATTGCTGCTTCCGCTGTTTTTGTAGGTCTGATTCTAAGGCCAGCAGAAAACTCGACTTTCCTGTGCCGTAGGTGCCAATGATGGTAAACGAGTGGATGCCTGTCTGGTAGTCGCTCACGATGCCGTGGATGGCATGCTGGGCATTAAGCGTTACGATGTACTGCGCATCTGCAGCAAAGCCGTTCTCGATGTTGGCTGAAAGACTAAACGTGTGCTTCATAATAATCGTCTAATACCTGTTTGTAATCCATATCTTTCGTGAACTGTACCTGACGGATGCCTGCCACTTCGTTGTACGACATGCTGCCGCCATACGTAGTTGCCAACTGTTTCAGCATCTGCACCGTCTCGTGGTCGGTCATGCAGAACGCCAGCCCCACTTGGTCTTGTATCGTCTCAAACGAGATGGTGCTGTCGCCCGTCTGTTCCTTTAGCATCAAGAGTCCGTACATGAATACTTCCGGCGTCACCTTCCGTTTGCCCTCCGCGTTGAAGTAGTAGCCCTTGCCCGTTGCGTTCTGGCGAATCAGGTCGAGGTCTATCAACAGCGACGAGAAGTCTTCATTTGATTGAGACTTACGGGGCAGCGCATAGTTCTGCAACAGCACGCCGATGTCTTTCTTCACCGTGTTGTCGTTGTAGGCATACTGCTTGCCAGCCTCTGCCACTTTCAGTTTTACGTAGGTCTGCACCTGTTCGCGCTCAAACTGGCTGCGCTCTCGCTGCACGCCACAGAAGAAAATGTTGTAGAGCGTAGCCTCACGCAGGAATACCAGATGGAAGTGCAACAGCCACAGCGTTGCCAAGTCTTCCATATAGCAGTCCTTTCCCTTCGCGTCATCGAAGAGATAGTGTCCTAACCAAGTGGCTCCGTCAGCATCCATCACGCCAAAGGCCTTCAGCCAGAAGCGGATGCTGGCCACCATATTCTTCCCGACTCCCAAGTCTATCACCGCCTCAGGCGAGTTGAAGTCCTTGCCCTTCACCAGGAAGTCGTAGCCTTTCTTCAGCCACAACGTCTTGCAGGGAAACGACTCATGCCCTGAGAACGTATATTTCTTGTCCTTACTATTGTTCGTACTCATTGTTTTAAGTTCTGTAATAGGCAAAAAAAGAACGTACCCTCCTCTTATAGTACTTCCTTACTGCGCCTGTCCTGGAAATGAGGCTTGGAACGAAATACAGAGAAAGGGTACGCCTATTACGGCGTACCTAACTTCCTCCAGGGTTCGTTCCAATAAAGTTTTTCCAGGACTTTGCAGTTTGGAACCCCTTCAGATAGTTGATACTATCAACTTTGCCAATAAGTTCTTGCACCGCATCTTTTTAAGCCACCCGACTGTCACTACAACATGAGCAGCGGACACAATGCAATTGCAAAGGTACAAAAAATATTCGGAACTGAAACATATTTCCACAAAATTACACATTATTTAATATATGACGTAACTTTGAGTGGGATTTATCTCATATACAAAAGCCCTCCCCTGCAAAAGCAGACGCAAGGGATTACCTTATTATACTTTTAGGTTTAGTTTACGAGAATAAGCTTGTTGTTGGTCAAATCATATGTGACAGGGTGGGCGAAACAGATAACATGCCCGTCATATATACATTTGGTGTTAATGCCTCGTCGTTGGAACTCGTCAATGAGTGCATGGTCGTGATAGGCACGCATACCAGTCCAGCCAGTGTTACCGACCTGACGATTGAATACTGTTACTAACTCGGGAATCTGCATGTCTGCAAACTGCAGGGCATACTTTGTGTAATAAATGTACTGTTGCATAACTTTTTGTTTTTGAAGTGAATAATAATCTTCCGCATCGTACTGACCACCGTGGCTAAGTTAAAGCTCGGTTGGCGAGTCCATCCGAAGATGACTGCTCTTGATGCAATTCCGATGTAAAGGTACAACGAAAAATTGTAACCACCAAACAAAATCGATTTATTTTGAATGAGAGTGATATGGATTACTCCCAACTCATGCGTGGCTGTGCATCTATCCTAATTTCTAAGCAAATGTACGAGTGGCTGGCTTATGTGCAAGGTCAAGCCTACGGTTCGTCTCGAAAATCTCCACACCTATGGGTAGTATTTTCGGCCGGAACTTTGCACTAAAGCCCACCTTGCCTCGTTCCCCTGCAACGAAATTAGTGATAGACACCCTTACGCCCCGGAGGTGGGAGGGAAATATTTTAAAGTTTTAAGCAATGATAGACAGTATTTACAGAGAGTTAACAGCCAATGAGGTTGAACAGGCTCGTGAGCAGAAGGAAAAGCGCACCCATAGTGAGAAGGTTGCGTATAGGTTGTTGCCTTGGAGTATGAGGCAGAACGTAGAGCGTAACCCGCCAGTCGCTTTTGTAGGATGTAAGTCAGCTTTCTTTCCTGATTTGTTCCTTCGAAACGAAAAGGTCTGCATAGAGATTGATGGTGGATACCACTTTAAACGTGAGCGTCAGGATGCTCATCGTGACAAAGTGTTCCGTGAGCATGGCTTTATCGTCATCCGCATCAAGAACCTCGACACCTGTATTAACGTAGCCTTTTGGGAACGATTACTCGAAGGATTAAACAAAGTAGAGGACACTGTTCCTCATCCCCACCTTGCAGAAATAAAAGAAGAATTGCGTCAAATGATAAGTGATGAAATATGTAGTTGGACACGTATCGATACAGACCCAATATGATTCATATGGAGCCCGCAGTGGACATTGTTTCAGTCCGTCACATACTAAAAAAGGTAAAACAGTGGTAGAATTAAAATATAATTTGTATATTTGCAGCAAAAAATTGGTTTCGAGAATATTCGAAGTTCGGGTTTGAATCGTAAAACAGCTGAAAATCAGAGCGATATGACAACTGCAAATATAAAGGGAAAGCGTTTGGGGCATGACACAACGATGTGTGGTACCTCCAAAGTTTGTTTCTCGACGATAGTGAAATATTTGCGTGACTCCAAAGTGAAGTGTAAGTTAGGCCAATTTGAGTGTTAGATGCTGGAGAGTTGAAAGAGTTAAGATTGAGAGTATTTTTATTGAATAATAAGGACTGGCAAATAATTTGAAACATTAGATTAATAACTTAATATGATAAAGTTAGGATACATAGATGGTTTTTACAGCATTGTGCTGTTAGGTGGCTTTAATCCAATGATTTTTCATCCGTTCTGGTTGCTTCAGAAAAAACTAATAAGCGAGGCTGACGTAACAGAAAAGAAGATTTTCGTAAATGATCAATTATCCACTTATCATGTTGGCGATTGGCTGGAGATGACGGTGACACCTAAGAGGTGTGAATTTAAAATAAAGAAAGCTGAAAGGGTCGTGATGATGCGGGATCTGATAGTAGGCACGCTTAATGCACTATCGGAAATGCCAATCGTTGCAATAGGTATCAATAGGGGGTGTGTATATAATCTGGGGGATGAGAAATCGTATTATGAGTTTGGTGCGAAGTTGGCTCCTCTTGGTATGTGGGAACCATCGTTTCATGATCCTCGTCTAAGGAATATCGCCATCGAAGATATTGGCTCAGAAAACTTTAAAGAAAAGAGAAGAATGATACAGATAAAACCTGCGGAGGTAAAAGATGCTCCTTATTGTGTGGATGTGAATATAAACAACCATTATGATTTGGAGAAAGTGGGTCAAACAGTAGGGAAAGCACTGTCTGTGCTGGCTGAAAACATGGATCAAGATTATGAGACCTTCCAAAGTATTGTAGACGGACTTGTGGCCAAGATGAATGAACAATGAGCAGAACAGATGACTTTAAAGAAGAAGAAACAAAGACTTCATACAAAGACTATAGTCTTCGTGTCTCAAGTTATGAAGAACGGCAGCGGGTGCGGAAAATCCTCAAAGATATTCCACAGAATACTACATTTGACAGAGATGCGCAGGATAGAGGTTTTGAGTCGGGTGATACCAGAATCAGCCAAATTACTGTGCGTGCTCAAGAGTATTTCAAACAGTGGATAGGACGCGTGGTGGAGATAGAGGATAGCGACAATTTTGTTGCCAAGATAGAACTGTTGAGGACCAGAGGGGCTGAACAGAAGATAGTTCGTTTCAATCGACATAAGGTCACGATGACCAATTTAGAACAGTTTGAGGAAGGTGCTGTATTCTACTGGACAGTAGGTGTTTTTCAGAACGAACAGAAGATGATGGTGAAGCGGTCGGAAATACGATTTCAGATGTTAAACGCACCATCGCCTGTGTTGATTAAGGAAATGGAGGACGAGATAGGCAAGGTGTTTGATGGTATATCATGGTTGGAATAAACGAAAAACTGACAGCACCAGCTGCGAATGAAGCAGAAGTGACATTGATAGGTGGCACAGCAGGATTTGGAGAAACCGTTATCATTCATATTGGTAACGGTATATGGGTTGTCGTTGATAGCTGTACGAATCCGCTTAACGGGGAGTGTGTTGCTCTGTCATATTTTACTGATATAGAGGTGAAGGTGGAGGAACAACTACGATATGTGGTGTGTACTCACTGGCACGAAGATCATATCATGGGGCTGTCGAAACTGATAGAAGCTTGTTCTGGGCAGACTGTTTTAGCGATGTCATGTGCCGACGACAGAGAAAAGTTTGTTTACGAAATGATGGAAAAATGTAACTATACAGGCAATTCAAGGAAACTGACAGAACTACGAGACAGCATTAACAAAGCCAACAAGAAGGGAATTAAGATAAAGAGGGTTCAGCAAGACCAAATGATATTCAACAAGAATGGTACTGAATGTTTTGCGTTAAGTCCTTCTTCGAGTGAGATTGATAAGTTTAGTAGGGAACTGGCCTGTGCTCAAGAGAAATATCACAAGGCTATGGGGCAAGTGGCCAAATTGAAACAGTTAGGTGTTGCTGCCATAGAGGAAGCGGCTGCAGTTGAGGAAGATATCTTTGGGGCATTTGCTGACCTTATCACTGAAAAACTTGACGAAGATTCTAAATCATTGGAAGAGGTAGACGATTTGTTAAAGTATAAGGATGCTAAAAGGGTTGAGACAAATAATCGCTGTGTAGCCATGCTGCTGAAAATAAAGGGGCATAATGTGGTACTTGGTGCTGACTTGGAACACGATGCAAAAAAATCGCCAGATGGCGGATGGCAGAGTGTTTCGGACAGTGAATGTATGGAAGATGTTGAGGCAAACTTATATAAGATACCCCATCATGGTTCGGAAACAGGGTATTATGAATATTTCCTTCATAAGCATATTAAACCAGATGCTGTGTCGAAACTTACATCATGGATTATCGGGGCAAAAGTTCTGCCAAAGGCTGAGATGCTAAGAAAGTATTACAATCATTCGAAGAATCTGTATGTTACTACAACAAGTTTACTAAAACGGAAAAACAATGAGGAGAACCGTACATTCAGGAAGATAATGAACGAAAGTACAGAGGAAATTCTGGAGTTTAAACCACTGTTGGGAATAATAAGAAGTAGGATAAACATTGATTCGGAGGATGATACCTGGCGAACTGAGTATTTTGGGTCGGCAAAATTAATAGAAAAGGATTATTTGGATTCTTTGGAATAAAAAATAGAAGAATGGGTGTTGCGAAACGTTAATTGAGGTGTCTTTTAAAAGTGTGCCTACAATGTGCCTACAACTTTGAAAGGTTTAGACGTGAAAAGTCCCGTAAGTTGTTTACTTACAGGACTTTAACTTTTGGGTGCCCGGACGGACTCGAACCGTCGACATTCAGAACCACAAGCAAGTTGTCGAATCTCTTGGAACCCCTGTATTTATCGGCATTTCAGCGTTTCTGCATTTTGCTTTTGCGCCAATTTTGCGACGAATTTTCGCAGAGTTGATTTTTACAATATTTCAAATACGTTGTGACTTCCTCTTCTCTTGAGGTCGTCTATTACCCTTTTTGGGGTGAACGATTTTTAAATCTGATGCAAAAGTAGGCAAAATTTTCAATATAAAAAACGATTTTGCTGAATTTTTTCAAAAAAAAACGTCCGCTGTTCATTTTTTGATGAATTGCGGACGTTTCCAAATAAGACGATAGTGAATGTTTAGTCTTTCTTGATGTCTTCAGGAGATTTAGTCCCCTTCTCTATTTCAAGAAGGGTTAATATTCTGTCAGTCTGCTCCTGAGATTTTGAAATTTGTTCCTGTGACTTTGCTATGAGTGAATGTGCGACGGCAATTTCATCAACCAGTTTGTCAATAGTCGTACTATTGTTGAAAATCTGGTCAACCAAGCGATCCAATGTTGAGGAGTTGGATTTGGATGGTATATTCTTAACATCCTCTTCTTCCTTTCCGTAGAGTCCGATTCTTGACTTTCTTGGCTCGCAAATCATTTCTCCTTCACCGGTTTTAAGCCATCTCTCATCGAGGTCGTTGTACACTGCTAGAATTCTCTGGACGGCCTTCTTAGATAAGTCGCGTCCTTCGCCCCTAGACTTTCCTATTGTTCCAA
>Ga0256407_10005796_pt1 | contig 19504 bp, 18 predicted proteins | sample RumenRJG_04DNA_FD_193489 | JGI IMG/M metagenome (GOLD analysis project Ga0256407, IMG submission 193489) | Bovine rumen microbial communities from Lethbridge, Alberta, Canada - RJG_04 | ecosystem: Host-associated > Mammals > Digestive system > Stomach > Rumen | place: Canada: Alberta... | reverse complement strand
GTGATGGCCAGCTCGTTGCCTCTTATGAACTCAATCGTCTCGGTGTCTTCGGCGTAGCAAACCCAGCTGACGTTTTTTTTGATTCCTTGGCGGCCCGCCAAAAGTTTTAGCTTGAACGGCGTTTCAGTAAAGTTAATTATTGTCTGTAGGGAAAGAGCCATGTTGTTCACCCCCGCGTTTGTCAATTTTCATATAAGAAAATAAAAAAAATTGTGCATATTGTCAACAACCAAAAAAAACATTTGCGCTAATTTTAGTTCATTCGATGAATATGGAGGTCATGTTATGAACGCAAGCGAAATAGCGCAAACGCAAACGTCAAACGTTTTGCTGGGATGGAGCAAGCAGGGCGGCCTTAATCCGATTGTTGTCGACCATGCGGAAGGAATTTACATTTACGACACGGAAGGAAACCGTTACGCCGACATGTCTTCCGAGCAAGTGAACGTGAACGCCGGTTACGCGAACAAGGAGATGAACGAAGCGATAAAGGCCCAGTTGAACAAATACGCTTATGTCCAAGGCTCGTGGGGAGCGGAGCCGAGGGCGCTTTTGGCCAAGTCTATAATCGACCGGCTTCCAAAATCTTTTGGAAAAATATTTTTTACCAACGGCGGAGCGGACGCCAACGAAAACGCGATTAAAATGGCCAGAATGTACACGGGCCGCTTTAAGGTGATGAGCCAATATCGCTCTTACCACGGCTCCACTTTTGGCGCCGGAAACCTTACGGGAGAGCCGCGACACTTTGCGCTTGAGCCCGCGATTCCGGGCTTTATCCATTTTAGGGGGCCCTACTCTTACCAGGAAAAAATAAAATTTGAGTCGGAGGACGACGAGTGCGAGTATTACGTTGACAAACTTCGCGAGCAAGTGATTTTTGAAGGCGGCGACAGGGTCGCGGCGATTATTTTGGAAACGGTAATCGGCTCTAACGGTGTGATCATTTATCCAAAGAATTATCTTAAAGGCGTTAGAAAAATTTGCGACGAGTTTGGCATTGTGATGATTTGCGATGAAGTCATGGCGGGCTGGTACAGGACCGGCAAAATGTTCGCCTACATGAACTTTGACGTGACTCCCGACATCATAACTTTTGCCAAGGGCGTAAACTCCGGCTACATTCCGCTTGGCGGCGCGATTGTGAAAAACGACATCGCGCATTTTTTTGACGACAAATATTTGAGCTGCGGCTTGACTTATTCGGGCCATCCGCTTGCCTGCGCCGCTGGTGTGGCTTGCCAAGAATTTTATCTTAAGAACGACATAGAGGCTCACGTTCAAAAAGTCGGAAAGCATTTGGGCCAAGTCCTTGAATCGATTAAGGCAAAGCACAAGTCTGTCGGCGACGTTCGCTATATCGGCTTGTTCAGCGGCGTGGAACTGGTTAAGGACAGAAAGACGCGCGAGCCTCTTGTTCCTTGGGGGCAAGACCCGCAAGGCATTATGGGTTCGATTGTAAAAGAGTTGAAGAGCCGCGGCTTTTTCACCTATTCCCACGAAAACGTCATTATGGTCGCGCCGCCCCTCATCATTACGGAAGAGCAAATCGACGAAGAGCTTGCTAAGCTGGACGAAGTTTTGACAATCGTTGACGAAAAATACGTTTTGTGAAAGGATTGGGGAATGAACTTTTCTTTTAGCTCTGTTCCTAAAATTTATTTTGGTGACGGCGCGCTAAAAAACGCCGCTCCCGAAATGGCCGTCTTTGGAAAAAAGGCTTTGATCGTCACTGGAAAAATCATCACCAAAACTGGCTTGGCAAAAGAGGTTTCCGACCTTTTGGCTTCGCTTGGAATCGAGGCGGCTTTGTTCAACGATTTGCCGGGCGAGCCGACCGACCAAATGATCATGGCTGGAGTGGACGTCTTTAAATCCGAGAAATGCGATTTTATCGTTGGACTTGGAGGCGGAACGCCGCTTGACACCGCCAAAGCAATTGCTGCTATGGCCGTCCTTCCTGGAAAACTAGCCGACTACAAAGGCAAGGAGATAAAGGGAAATTTCGCGCCCTTGGTTTTGATACCAACGACGGCCGGCACAGGTTCCGAGGCGACAAGATATTTTGTCTTTACCAACACGGCGACGGAAGAAAAGCTGCTTTTTAAAGGCGACGCGCTTTTGCCGAAAATCGCCGTAATCGATTACAAGTACACATGCACGGCGCCGCAAAGCGTCACGATGGCCACCGGCATGGACGCTCTTTGTCACGCGGTAGAAAGCTACACCAGCCGCGCCGCCAATCCCGTGACCGACATTTTTTGCCTTGACGCCGTGAAAAGAATTTTTGAATATCTTCCAAGGGCTTGCCAAGACGGCGGCGACGAAGAGGCGCGCGAGAACATGAGCTTTGCGGCTTATGAAGCGGGCGTCGCCATTAACGGAGCTCCCACGACAATCATTCATGGAATGAGCCGTCCTATCGGCGCTTGCTTCCACGTTCCGCACGGAATTTCAAACGCGATGCTAGCCGTTGAATGCCTTAAGGCTGTTATGGACGGCTGCTATGAAAGGTTTGCCCAGCTTGCCGTTGCGATTGGCGCCGCCGAAAAGGGCTGCGCGGCAAGGGATGGCGCCGAAAAGTTCATCGCGGCTTTGGAAGCGCTGACAAAAACTTTGCGCGTTCCGACGCTTAGGGAATACGGAATTGACTTGGAAAAATTCGCCGCGCTGGAAGACAAGATGGCCGGTGATTCCGTCGCTTCCGGCAGTCCCGCAAAGTGTTGGAAAATTCTTTCAAAGGACGAGCAGGTAAAAATTTACGATTTGTTGAGGAACAAATAGGCAAAAAATGTATGGACAAAACGCACAATAAAAAAATAAATAATTTGTGCGCTTTGTACAGTGCAAAAAAAGCCGATTTTTGTTAGGTTTGCATCATCAGAACGTCAGCAAAGACGCTGTGCATGAAAAGATGTCGTATGGCATCTTAATCTTTCGCGCAAAGATCTTTGCTGTCTTTTCAGAAAAGCTCTTTGCGAAAAAACAAGGAGCTGAATATGAAGAGACTTCAGACGGCAATTGTTCTTGGAGTTGTCGCTCTTTTTGCGACGACGAGTTCTTTTTCTGCCCCTAAGCAGAAAACAATCAAGCTTGGATTTAACATTCCTCTCACAGGCGATTCTCCCAAAGTAGGCGAGAGCGCCAAATTCGCTGGCGAAATCATTAAAAAAGAAGTCAACGCAGCCGGCGGTTTGGACGTTAAGGGCGAAAAATATCTTCTTGATTTTGTTTATGTTGATAACGAACTCAAGTCGGATTCCGCCATCAACGCCGCCAACAAGTTGATTGACATCGACAAGGTTTTGGCCTCAATTGGTCCTGAAGGTTCCGGCCGCGCGATTCCCGCCGGCGAAATCTACAACGACATGAAAGTGCCGATGATCACTCCTTGGGCTACAAACCCCAAGGCCACGGCCGGACGCCCCTTCTGTTTCCGCGCCTGCTTCCTTGATCCTTTCCAGGCTCCTGTAGCCGCAAAGTTTGCGAGCGAGACATTCGGCGGAAAGAACGTAGCCATCGTCTACAACCTTGAGGACGACTACTCAAAGACTTTGGCCGAACTCTTCAAAAAGGAATGGGAGTCAAAGTACGGAAAGGTTGTTGTTTTTGAATCCTTTGGACAGAAGGACCAAGACTTTAGCGTCCAGCTTACAAAGGTTGTCAACTCAAAGGCGGACTTCCTTTATCTTCCCGACTACTACAACTTTGTAGGATTGATCACTTCGCAAGCCAAGGACTTGGGTTGGTTTAAGCCGGTCATGGGTTCCGACTCGTGGGGTTCCGCGGACTTGTTCCCGCTTTCTAAGGGAGCGGTTGTCGGCGCTTATTTTACGACCCACTACGCCGCCAAGGGAGCCACGGGAAAGACAAAGGAGTTCATCACAAAGTATCAAAAGGCTTACGGATACGTTCCTGACGACGTTGCGGCCCTTACATATGACGCGACTTATATTGTCCTCCAGGCAATTCAAGACGCGGGGCTTACGGGCAACTTGAAAAAGGACCGCGTGGCTATCAAGGACGCGATGGGAAAAATCAAGAGCTTTGCCGGCGTAACCGGAAACATGAAGTTCACTCCTGACGGCGACCCGATCAAGGACGCGGTTGTAGTCAAGGTAACAAAGGACGGCGAGTTTGAATTCGTAAAGAGTTTGCAACCGTAACTTTTCTTAAGTTGTCGGGGGCTGGCCAAAAGATTTTGAATGAGATTTGGTTGGCCCCCAGTTTTCACGATGGAGGCGTCTATGACCTTTTTTATACAAAATATTTTCAATGCCCTTCAATGGGGCAGTTTTTATTCAATGATCGCTCTCGGATACTGCCTTGTTTACGGCGTTTTGAGGCTCATAAACTTCGCTCATGGAGACATCTTCATGACGTCAACCTACATCGCGTTTTTTGTTGTCGCTTTTATCACGGCAAAAATTTCTGGATTGGTTGGAATCCCCTTGTTTGTAATCACGCTTGTTAGCACGATGGCGCTGACAGCTCTTTTGGGCGTGGGAATAGAAAAGGTCGCCTACAAGCCGCTTAGAGCAAAGGGTGCCAACAGACTTTACGTTGTCATCACCGCTTTGATGATCGGCTTTATTCTTGAAAACGGAAACCTTGCCATTCTTGGCGCTTCGGCAAGAAGCTTTCCGGACATCCTTCCAAAATATGTTTGGAACATTGGTCCTGTCACAATCACAAGCCTAAAGGTTTTGGTAATTGTCAGCGCCGTTTTGATTTTCGCGATTTTGCAGTTCATCGTTCAAAAGACCACTTTGGGAATGAGCATGCGCGCGATTTCCTATGACAAGTTCGCGATTCCTCTTATGGGAATCCCTGTAAATACAGTAATCACTTTCACATTCGCGCTTGGCTCCGCGCTGGCGGCTGTAGCCGGAATTCTTTTTGGAATGTCGTACCCTGTAATGGACCCTTACATGGGAATGATTATCGGATGGAAGGCCTTTATCGCCGCGGTTGTCGGAGGAATCGGCGACATCAAGGGAGCCTTTATCGGCGGATTCTTGCTTGGATTTATCGAGATTTTTGTTACGGCGTTCTTGCCGTCAAGCTACAAGGATTTGGTTTCGTTTGTAATCCTTTTGGTTATTCTAACAATCAAGCCGACAGGATTTTTTGGCTTGGCCAAGAGCACAAAGATTTAAGGAGCGCTTATGAATAGAAAGCTGATAATGCCTTTGACGACAATCGCGATGATTTTAATCATTACGGTTCTCGCCAAGTTTGAAATAATAAACAACTACTTTCAGACAATCATCGTGACGATTTGCATTAACGCGATAATGTCGGCGAGCTTGAACATCGTAAACGGCTACATGGGAGAATTCAGTTGCGGCCACGGCGGCTTTATGGCCACCGGCGCTTATGTCTCAGCCGTCGCGTCGCTGATTTTGTTCAAGGACGGAAACTCAATCACCGGCAGCGCGCTTTTGCCAGAAAACCTTGCAGTAATCGGCTTTCCGATTTGCATTTTGCTTGGAGGACTTGGCGCGATGCTGGTAAGCCTAATCGTCGCCATTCCTTCGTTCAAGACGCGCGACGACTATCTTGCGATTATCACGGTGGCCGCAAACTTTATCGTCACGACGGCGATAAACAACATTCCTTTGGTTGGCGGAAGCCGCGGCCTTATGGGAATGAAGAGCGTAATGAACAGCATGGGCGACGTGTTTGACATTCCGTGGATTTTGATTTGGGCGCTTGTCTTTGCGGTCTTTGCGATTGTTTCAATTCATTTTCTTATGAATTCAACTTTGGGAAAGGGAATCAGCGCGGTTAAGTACGACGAGATTTCGGCGGAAATAATGTCGGTCAACACCAATAATATGAAGCTCATCGCCTTTACATTCAGCTCCTTCTTGGCCGGAATCGCAGGCGGCTTGTTCGCGCACTTGCTTGGCTTTATCAATCCGGCAAGCTTTGGAATCATGAAGTCAACCGAGTCTTTGGTAATGGTTTACCTTGGCGGAATGGGATCGCTGAGCGGCTCGGTTCTTTCGGCGGTTGTGTTTACGATTTTGCTGGAACTTTTGCGCCCGGCCCAAATCTTAAAGTGGGTAATCATTCCGTTAATCTTGATTTTGATTATGGAATTCCATCCCGAAGGAATCATGGGCTCAAAGGAATTGACGCAGGTTTTCCCGCGGCTCAAGAAGCTCTTCCCTGTGGACAAGAACCTAGTTAGGGAAGCTAACGCGGCTTGCGAAGGAGGCGTGGCATGAGCGAAACATTATTGAAGATAGATCATCTTACGCATCGCTTTGGCGGCTTGCAGGCTTTGACGGACATCAACGTTGACATCAAGAAGGGTTCGATAAACGCATTGATCGGACCAAACGGCGCGGGTAAGACAACCGTGTTCAACTTGGTGAGCGGCTTTTACGTTCCGTCCGAAGGCGACATTGTTTTTGACGGAACTAGAATAAACGGCATGAGGCCGCATGTCATCGCCGACTTGCAGATTGGACGAACGTTCCAAAACATTCGCCTGTGGAGCGACATGACAGTTCTTGACAACATTTGCATCGCGCAACATTCGCGGCTTGGCTTTGGCTTGAAGGACGTTTTTCTTAGAACAAAAAAATACAAGGAGCGCGAGGCGCAAATTCATAAAGTGGCGTGGGAGCTTTTGGAAAAGTTCAGCCTTGCGGACAAGGCTTTGGATTTTCCAAAGAATCTTCCGTACGGAATTCAGCGCCGCGTGGAAATCGCCCGCGCCCTTAGTTTGAATCCAAAGCTTTTGATGTTGGACGAACCGGCCGCAGGCCTCTCGACTTCTGACCTTGACGGATTGATTTCATACATTAAATGGATTCACGACACGTTTGGAATAACGATTTGGATGATCGAGCACCAAATGCAAGTTGTAAACACCTTGGCGGATAATGTTAAGGTAATCAATTTTGGCAAGGAGCTTGCGGAAGGAACGCCCGAGCAAATCCAAAAAAATCCGGCCGTCATCGAGGCTTATCTTGGAAACGCGGACATCAGCATTAAGGACGCGTATTCAGGATTACCTTCAAAGAGGGCAAAGGAGGTTTGATTATGTTGCTTGAAGTTAAGAATTTAAAGGTTGGTTACGGAAACATAGAGGCCTTGCACGGCATAAGCTTTACGGTGGACAAAGGAGAGATTGTCACGTTAATCGGAGCGAACGGCGCGGGAAAGACTTCGACTTTGCTGACGCTGTCGCGTTTGCCAAAGCCTGAGGCTCCGACCGTTCTTGAAGGAGACATTCTTTATGACGGCCGCAGCATTCTCAAAACCGAGCCGCAAGACTTGATTAAGAGAAAGATGATGTGCCTTGTGCCTGAAGGCCGCCATATTTTTGGAAACCTCACGGTGGAAGAAAACCTACAAATGGCTTGCTACGGCCGCAAGAACGAAGACCATCATGAAATGCGCACGATGGAATTGTACGAACTGCTTTATGATTTGTTCCCGCGCCTTTACGAGCGCCGCAAGCAGCGAAGCGAACTTTTGTCGGGCGGCGAGCAGCAAATGCTTGCGGTGGGCCGGGCGCTTATGACTGACTGCGACTTCATCATGTTGGACGAGCCCAGCATGGGACTCGCGCCAAAATTGATGTTCGAGATGTTCCGCGCCCTTAAGCGTTTGAACATTCAAAAAAAGATGACGCTTCTTTTGGTCGAACAAAACGCCAAGGTCGCGCTTGACTTTGCCGACCGCGGATATGTTTTGCAAACCGGCGAAATAATCGCGAGCGGAAAAAGCGAAGAGTTGGCCGCAAACCCAGAAGTGCAAAAGGCTTATCTTGGCGGGAATTAATGGATGCGGCGAAGATTGTCCTTGCAAGCGAAGATTCTCTGCAAATTCAGTTCGAGCAAAAAATTTGCCCGGAAGTGAACAGGCGAATATCCGCTTTTGTCGAAGAGTTCTCCTCTTTGACAAAGGACATGCCGGAAGTCTTTGAAATTGTTCCGACTTATTGCGCCGCGAGCGTTTATTTTGACCCACAAAAATGCGAACCGCCCTTTCTAAAAAAAATCGCGTTTGAAGCCCTTGAAAAAACTTGCGGCGCTGAAGCGGGCGGCGTTGCTTGCGGAAAGACAATAGCGATTCCCGTTTGCTACGAAGGCAAGGAATTCGCGCCTGACCTTGAGCGTGTTTGCGCCAACGCAAGGCTTTCGGAAGAGGAAGCGGTTAAGATTCACTCTTCCACAGACTACTTGATTTATATGATGGGATTTTTGCCTGGCTTTCCGTATTTAGGCGGAATGGACGAGCGGCTAGAAACTCCCAGGCTTGAAACGCCGCGGACAAAAATTCCCGCGGGAAGCGTGGCGATCGGCGGAAAGCAAACCGGCCTTTATCCGTCTGAATCGCCCGGCGGCTGGAACATCATTGGAAGAACGCCGCTCAAAGTCTTTGACCTTGAGCGCGATCCGATTTTTTTGTACAAGGCTGGAGACAAAATCCGCTTTGAACCCATCAGCAAAAGCGACTTTGAGCGTTTTGACGAAAAGAAATGGCTTGGAGAAATGGGCTTGGGAGGAGGCGCCGCCAAAAGCGCGTTAAAAGAAAAATACGAGTGCGGCGGCGGAATAGAAATTCTTGAAGCGGGCTTGATGACTACGATTCAAGACGGCGGCATTATTGGATTCCAAAAATACGGAATCTCGCAAAGCGGCGTAATGGACAAAACGAGCTTTGATTTGGCCAACGCGCTTTGCGGGAACGAAGAGAACGCCGCCTGCCTTGAAACGACATTGTTTGGCCCGAAGATTCGTTTTACGAGCGACTGCGCTTTTGCGATTTGCGGCGCGGCCTTTGAGGGAGCGGCTTTGGACGGCGTTCATATTGAGATGAATAAAAGAATTTTCGCAAAGGCAGGCTCCGTCCTCGAATGCGGTTCCGCCTCAAAAGGCCTTCGCTCCTACATCGCTTTTGACGGCGGCGTTCTAGCGCATAAAGTTTTTGGAAGCGCCTCCACAAACGTAAAGAGCAAAATTGGCGGCTACGGAGGAAGGCCGCTTGCTGCGGGCGACGCGCTTGCCTTGGGATACGGGAATGCCGCAGCGCTTCGCAGCTCGGTCAGCGCGCTCAGTGGAAACGGCGCTTTTGGAATGAGCCGCGCCTGCGAAGAGCCGCTAGTGTTGGAATGCGTAAAGTCGTCGCAGTCGGATTTTTTTGGCGCGGAGGGCTTGGAAAAGTTTTCCGCCGCCGTCTACACGGTTGGCGCTCAAAGCGACAGGATGGGAATCCGTTTTGACGGACCAAGCCTTGATTGCGGAAAGACCGACATAATTTCCGACGCGATTCCTTTTGGCGCCGTGCAAATAACTTCGGCCGGCCTTCCAGTTGTGATGGCGGCGGACAGGCAAACGACCGGCGGCTACGCCAAAATCGCCTGCGTGAAAAAAGCGTCGATGCATAAGTTGGCGCAGGCGCTTCCTGGAACAAAAGTAAAATTCAGAATAGACCGCCGCTCTAATTTTTAATGAAGGCGAAAGGAGGCAAAATGCAAAACGTAAATCCATACAAAAACTCAAGTCCATTGGAAGTCCGCCGTCTTATACGCGAAGGAAAAATCACTGGGCAAACATCCGGCATGTGCGACGGCTGGGCGCAGGCCAACCTTTGCATTTTGCCGAAAAAATACGCCTACGATTTTTTGCTTTTTTGCCAGCGCAATCCGCAGTCTTGTCCGCTCTTGGAAGTGGGCGACGAAGGCAAGAGGTTTCTAAACAGTTCCGCCGCCGACTGCGACATCGCGAAGGATGTTCCCAAATATAGAATTTGGAAGAACGGAATTCTTGTTGACGAATGCGAGGACGCGAGCCGTTATTGGCGCGACGACCTTGTGACTTTTGTGATAGGCTGCAGCTTTTCGTTTGAGGCGCCGCTTATGGCCGCCGGAATTGACGTGCGAAACATTTCCGAAAACCACAACGTTCCGATGTACCTTACGAACATCGACACAAAGGCTGCGGGAATTTTCAGCGGAAAAATGGTCGTGTCGATGCGGCCCATTCGCCACGAGCAAATCGTAAAAGCTGTTACGGTTACGGCCAAGGTGCCGAAAGTCCACGGCGCGCCAATCCATATAGGTTCGCCCGACGTGATTGGAATAAAGGACATAAACAAGCCGGATTTTGGCGAGCCGAGCGGCATTAGGGAAGGCGAGGTTCCGGTTTTTTGGTGTTGCGGAGTCACGCCGCAAAGCGTTGTGATGAATTCAAAGCCCGACTTTTGCATCACGCACGCGCCGGGCCATATGTTGATAACAGACATTCCAGAAGCGCAATTGCAAAATTAAATAGAACGGAGGCAAAAAATGAAGAATGTTGCGTATTACAACGGAAAGATGGGTTTGCAGGAAGAGATGACAATTCCCTTTTTGGACAGAGCCATGTTTTTTGGAGACGGCGTTTACGACGCCACTTACTGCGCCAATCGAAAAATTTTTGAGACGGATTGGCACGTCGAGCGTTTTTACAACAGCCTCAAGGCCGTTAAGATTCCGTTCAAGCTGACAAAAGAAGAGCTTGTCGCCGAATTGCAAAAGTGCATAGACGCGATGGACTATGACGGCGTTTGCTTTGTTTATTGGGAAGTCACAAGAGGAACGGCGACCCGAAACCACCTTTTTCCGAATGTTGAGCCAAATCTTTTGATCAATATCACCGAATCAAAATTGACCGACTTGCGAAATCCCTGCAAGTTAATTACGGAAGAAGACACGCGCTTTTTTCACTGCAACATAAAAACATTGAACTTGTTGCCCAGCGTTATGGGAAGCCAAAAAGCGTTTGAGGCTGGCGCCAAGGAAGTGATTTTCCATCGCGGATCGCGCGTCACTGAATGCGCGCACACAAACGTCAACATAATCAAGGACGGAGTTTTCATCACGCCGCCCTTGGACGAATTGATTCTTCCAGGCGTCACGCGCCGCCACTTTATTTCGCTTTGCCAAAAGCTTGGCGTTCCTTACGAAGAAAGGGTTTTTACTTTGGACGAACTTTTCGCCGCGGACGAAATTTTCATCACTTCGGCCGGAACGTTGGGATTGGCTGCATATGAAATCGACGGAAAGAAAGTCGGAGGAAAGGCGCCCGAGCTTTTGAAAAAATTGCAGAAGGCGGCCGTCGAGGATTTTGAAAAAGAAACGGGATACAAGGCCGACATAATTTAATTATGGAATCGATAGAAGACATAGTTTTGCGGCATTCGGGCAGAGGAATGGACATTCTGCGCGGCTACAAAACCGACAGTTACGCAAAGAAGGCCGCTCAGACAATTCTCAACTGGGAAAAGGGAACTGTGTTCCTGGCCACAGGATTTTATGTGGCGGGCTTTGCGGAAACTGACGGGCCGGTGGGAACTTTGTTTCTTGCCAAGGCTTTGCAAAAGCTAGGCTTTAAGCCGATGATTCTTACCGACGATTTTTGCAAGGGCTTTTTTGAATCGGAGGGAATCGATGTTTTGTACATGCCGATGAACGCCGATGTAAGCTGGTGCATGGAGTTGCTTGGAAAATACACGCCGGTAGGGATGATTAGCATTGAGCGATGCGGAAAGAACGCCGCCCGCGAATACGCCAACATGCGCGGCGTGAGCATAAGCGACAAGACCGCCAGCGTCGATTTGTTTTTTCGCATCGCTTTTGGAATCGTTCCAACAATCGGCGTTGGCGACGGCGGAAACGAAATCGGCATGGGAAACGTAGCCTCGATCATTGAGGAAAAGCTTTCGCTAAAGCCTTGCGTCATCACGGTGGACGAGCTTGTGATCGCGACGGTTTCAAATTGGGGCGCGTACGCAATCATCGCCTATCTTGAAAAATTGAGCGGCGTGAAAGTCTTTATGAATTTTGAAGAGGCCAAGGCATTTATAAGAAAGACTGTTGAAATGGGAAGCGTTGACGGCGTTTTGAAAAAGCAAAACCTCAGCGTGGACGGATTCAACATGGACACAGAAAAAGAAATTATTGATTCACTTGGAACGGCTATATGAAAATTGATTTGAATTGCGATTTGGGAGAAAGTTTTGGAAATTACAAAATCGGAATGGACGAGGAAGTAATTAAATGCATCAGTTCCGCCAACATCGCGTGCGGCTTCCACGCTTCCGACCCGCTAGTGATGGAAAAAACTGTCGCGCTTGCAAAAGAGAATGGAGTCAAAGTCGGCGCTCATCCTGGCTTTCCTGACTTAGTGGGCTTTGGCCGCAGGAACATGAACGTTTCGCCAAAAGAATTGAAGGCGATGGTGGTCTATCAAATCGGCGCTCTAAACGCTTTTTGCAAGGCAAGCGGAATCAAGATGAACCATGTAAAGCCGCACGGCGCCATGTACAATATGGCGGCCAAAGACGAGCGTTTTGCCCTAGCCATCGCCGAAGCCGTGGCGCAAATGGACGACGGTCTTTTTCTTGTCGGCCTAAGCGGAAGCGAGCTTCTAAAGGCCGCAAAAAAGGTTGGCCTAAAATGCGCCAGCGAAGTTTTTGCCGACCGCGCTTACGAAGACGACGGCTCACTTGTCGCTCGTACAAAAATCGGCGCCGTGATTACAAACGAAGAAGAGGCTTCTGACCGCGCCGTTCAAATGATAAAATTTGGAAAGGTAAAATCGATAACGGGAAAAGAAATTCCCATAAGCGCGGACACAATATGCATTCACGGCGACACGCCGCAAGCCTTGCATCTTGCAAGAATAATGCGCGCCAAGTTTGCCGATGAAAAGATAGAAATACAGGCGTTGTAAAGCGCTAAAACCGGAGGCGACAATTGCTGGTGACTGACAAAAGATGCTGGGCCGAAATAAACCTTTCCGCGATAATAAACAATTATAGGGTTTACAAAAAATGTCTTCCGGCGAACACAAAAGTCATGGCGGTTGTAAAAGCCGACGCTTACGGGCACGGCGATGTTGACGTCGCCTCCGTCTTGCAAGAAGAGGGCGCCAAAGATTTTGCGGTGGCCACGATTGACGAAGCGATAAAGCTTAGGCTTGCTGGAATCAAGGGACAGATTTTTGTCTTGGGCTACACTCCGATTTTGCGCGCGGAAGAGTTGGCGGAGTACGACATAACACAAGCGGTTGTTGACGAAAGCCACGCGCAAAAATTGAGCGCGGCGGACAAAAGGATAAAGGCGGTTTTCGCTCTTGACACCGGCATGAACCGCATTGGCCTTGACGCCGACAATCCTGATTATTGCGAAAAAGTGATTCGCGATTATTGCGGAAAGCTTTGCGTTCAAGGAATTTTCACGCATCTATGCGTGGCGGATTCCGCCGACGAAGAATCAGTTGATTTTACTAACAAACAAATTTCAAAGTTTGAAGAAGTGGCCAAGCGTATTGAGGATTTAAAAAGGCCTTACGTTCACTGCCTAAATTCCGCCGGCGGCTTGTGGAACAAATCGTCCAAGTCCGCGTTCGCGCGCTTGGGCATAATTCTTTACGGATTGAAGCCCAGTTATTTTAACCGCTTGCCCGCTGGAATTGTTCCCGCTTTAAGCTGGCATAGCGTTATCTCTATGGTCAAGAGCGTTCACGCAGGAGAAACGATAAGTTACGGAAGGACCTTTAAGGCCGAGCGGGACATGAAGGTTGCCACTGTGTGCGCGGGCTACGCGGACGGCTACAACCGCCTTCTTTCAAATAAATTCTACACGCTTGTCAACGGAAAAAAAGCGCCTGTCCTTGGGCGGGTTTGCATGGACCAATTTATGGTTGACGTGACGCATATCGACGGCGTTGAAATGGGAACGAAAGTCACGCTGATCGGACAAGACGGCGACGAATGCATAACGGCGGACGACATGGCGGCGGCGATTGGAACAATAGGCTACGAAATTGTTTGCGGAATTTCAAAAAGGGTAGAGCGAAAATATATAAAAAAAGAAAACCCCAACTAATAAAATTTTCCGCGCGCGTTCCGAATTTTGTTGTATAATAAAAATATGAACTCGATTCAAAAAACGCTGCGGCAAATGGCCGACCCCAAAACCGCCGCCTTTACAAGCCGAATAATTCCCAACGTTGACCCTAAAACTATTCTAGGCATAAAAACGCCGGAACTGCGCGCTCTGGCCAAGGAACTTTTGGCAGGCCAAAAAGGCGCCGCGCTCGCTCCTGCTGCCCAAAAATTCCTCTCCGACCTTCCGCACAAATACTTTGAAGAAAACCAGCTGCACGGCTTTGTCGTTAGCGGCATAAAGGACTTTGACCAGTGCGTCGCCGAGTTGGAGCGCTTTTTGCCCTTCATCGACAACTGGGCCACTTGCGACCAGACCTCGCCAATGTGTTTTAAGAAAAACCGCGCGGCGCTTTTGCCGCTAATAAAAAAATGGATAAAGAGCAAGCGCGTTTACACCGTCCGCTTTGCGATCGGAATGTTGATGAGGCATTTTTTAGACGAGGACTTCGCGCCTGAATATTTAGAGATGGTCGCCGCCGTCAAGTCCGACGAGTATTACATCAAGATGGAAGTGGCGTGGTATTTTGCCGAGGCTTTGGCCAAGCAGTGGGACGCGGCACTTCCGTACATAAAGGCAAAGCGCTTGGAGGCGTGGACTCACAACAAGGCGATTCAAAAAGCGCGCGAAAGCTTTAAGATTAGCGACGATCGCAAAAAATTGCTTGCGGGGCTAAAAGTCGCGGGGGCTGCCAACCAGTCTTAGGCTTGCGACCAATCGCCGCGCTAGACCAGCGCCTTGTTCATCCAGCGCTTGCTCTTCCAGCGCAGCATCATGACAAGGCCGCGGGTTGTTTCGTCCGTTCCGATGCCAAGCCAAAAGCCGGCGACGCCAAGGCCAAGCTTTAGGCCCAGCAAGTAGCTGCCGCCAACCATGATGACCCAGTTGGAGAACATTCCGTAAAGGACCGGGAACTTGATGTCGCCGGCGCCTTTTAGCGCTCCGATGTAAATCAAATTTTTTGAGCGGCCAAACTCCAAGTAAATCGAAAGCAAGAGCAAGGTTGAGACAAGCGAGGCCACCTCTTCTTGTCGGGTAAAGAAGCCGATGATTGGTCCGCGGAAAAGGTTTATCAACAAAATGATAGAGACGGAACAAGCGGTGGCAACGGCTCCGTACTTGTAAACCTTTTTGTAAATTTCTTCTTCTTGGCCGGCGCCGACGCTCCAGCCTGTTTTGATTTGAACGGCGCTTCCGATTCCGATTGCCATAACAAAAACAAAGCGGCAAATTGTGGCAGTGTAAACTTGCGACGACATGGCAAAGGTTCCCAAGGTGGAAATCATAGCCATGATTACAATTTGCGAAACGTTGTATGAAAGGCTTTCGCTGGCCGTCGGAACTCCGACAGAAAGAATCAGCTTGAAAAAGCGGCCAGGAATTTTTGCCTTGCAAAAGAGGTTAAAGCAAACGTCTTTTTTTCGTTGAATGATTATTTGCAAAATAACGCAAGAGGCGACCATCGCGATTACCGAAGACCACGCGACGCCCTTTACGCCAAAGACCGGAAGGCCAAAAAGTCCGTAAAGGCTGACTGCGTTTCCGACGACGTTGATCAAGTTTGAAGTAAGGGTTACGATCATCGCTTCTTTTGTATAGCCGTAGGAACGCAAGATCGCGGACTGCAAAAGGCTAAAGGCGATAAAGAAGGCTCCCGCTCCGCCAAAAATCAAAAAGTATTCCGCGGCGTAATCGCGCACTTGCGCTTCCAAAGTGTAGCGCGAGAGCAAGGGGTTGATTCCAAAAACTACCGCAAGGCCCAAAATCACTGCGGCCGCCGTCACCATAATCGCGCTGGATTTTGCGATTGCGTTCAAGTCGTCCTTGCCTTTTTGCGCGCCAAGGAACTGCGACAAAACGATGGACGTTCCGATTGCGATTACGTTAAAGAGAATCGTGATGAAAAAAACGTACTGGGTCATCATTCCGACGGCGGCCACCGCTTTTTCTGAATAAAAGCTTAGCATTACGGTGTCGATTGAGCCGACAAGAATTCTAAAAAATTGTTCGACGATTAGGGGAAGGCATAGCTTTGTCATTGGCAAAGCGCCGCGCGACTTTTTGTTTTCCATAACAACAGAGTTTGTCGGAGCGCGGACAAAAAGTCAAGTGGCTAGTCGCGTTTGATAATTGTATTTATCAAACGCGACTAGGAACGAGTCAAGGCCTTGAGCGGAGCGTGCCTTGACCGTTCCTAGTCTAGGCGTTTTTCAAATTCTTCGATGGGAAGCGGTTTGTCAAAGAAGTAGCCTTGGGCCAAAAAGCAATTGTTTTCTTTGAGCATTTTTACGTGCTCGATTGTTTCGACGCCTTCTACGATTGTGTCCAAGCCGATGTCTTGCGCCAAAGATATGATGTGCTTAAGCATCACGTACTGGCGGTGGTCGTTTTCGCTTCTGGGCAAAAAACATTTGTCGATTTTAAGAACGTCCCAAGGAAGGTCTCGAATCAAGTTCATCGAGGAGTATCCCATTCCAAAGTCGTCAACACTGGTCGAAACCATTTGTTCGTGAAGCGCGTCGATAAGGTGGCGCAAATCGGCAAAGCCTACGTCGGTGGTTGTTTCGGTCAATTCGATTTCTATGTATTCGTGCGGAACGTTGTGCTTGTCGATTGTTTGTATGATGCGCTCCACTAATTTTTGGTCGCGCAAGTGGGCGCGCGAAAGGTTTACGCTGACCTTAAAAAGACGGCGGCCTTGGTCCAGCCAATGGCGCAAGTTGGCGCAAACATGGTCAAGCATGTAAAAGTCCAATTCGCAAATCGCGCCGTCTTTTTCCAATGTCGGAATGAATTGGTCAGGGAAAATAAACGAGTCGCCGTGCTTCCAGCGGACAAGAGCTTCCGCTCCCGCCAAGCGATAGTTTCTTAGCGAAACTTTTGGCTGGTAATAAACGAGGAATTCTTCATTTTTAAGAGCGTCCGGAAACAGCGCCAATACGTCAACTTCCAAGTTCTTCCACCTCAACTTCCAACTGCGGGATTTTTATCAAAAATTCCATCTCGGAATCGGAAATTATTTCAAAATTAATATTGCCAAACATTTGCTGAACGATTCTGGCAAGGGTTCTGTAACCCATTCCCTTAACTTTTGTGTCTTCAAGATAAGACTGGTCGCCGGTTTCTATGAACATTTGCAAGGCTTCAAGTTCTTCTTCTTCAAAACCATAGGTGGTGTCGTTAAACTTAAAAATCAGCATCGTTGAGTACGAAGATTTTTGGGCTGTGACCAAAAGGCTGGACTTGCCGCTTTCCAATTGCCTGGCGCTGCTTTTGAACAAAAGGTAAACGATTTGCGAAATTCGGTCGTTGTCTCCAAAGAGATACAGCGGAACGGATTCGTCGATCGTGAATGAAAAATCCGGAGATTTTTCGCCCATAACTTTTTTGGCTTGTTCAATGTAGTGGGGAACCAATCTGTGCGGGCTGTATTCCGTCTCTACCAAGTGGGTGGAGCCGATTTTGTCTTGAATGTTTTGAACGGAATCGCTTACCGCGGTGTACACGTCCGTTCCTGTTTCCAAAATTTGTTCGACTTGTTTTTTAATCAGTTCAAGGTCGTTGGACTCAAGCGCTTCGCTCATAACCTCGACCCATTCTTGCATTGACTGCTTCATCTTAAGGGCGGTTTCTGTCACCGCGGCGGAAGCGCTAAGCGCGCTTTGTTGCATGGCGTGCGAGTTGTTGAGGGACAAGCTGCTTGAATAGGCCATTTGCGAAAGAGCCTGGGAAATCGAAGCCAAAAACTTTGAGCCGTGAACGACTTGCGCTTCGGAAATGTTGGCGTCGCTTTCGGAACCCGCTCCGCAAATAAAGAGGCCTATCAAGTCGCCCTCAAGCAAAAGGGGGCTGGCCGCGTCGGAAGAGCCAAATTCATTTTTTAGCGTTATCGTTTTTCCGGAGCGGAGGATTTGCAAGATTTCTTTTTTAAGAATAGGCTCGTTGGCGTCTTCGTTGTAAACAAGGAGTTTGCCTATAAAGTCCGAAAAATCGTTTCCTTCTGTTACAGGATTTGCTGTGGCGTCAGTTACAAGCGCGTTTAGGCCGGTAAAGCGGCTAAAGCCTTCTTGTATGATTTGAAGAGAATCTGGATCCAATAAGTCAGCGATTGTAAACTTAAGCAAAATAAACTACCTTAATTGAATATTATATCATACTTTGCGCGATTTTGCTAGTAAAAAAAGAAAAAAGGCGGGCCCTCAATAGGGTCCGCCTTCTTAGCCTTGAGTGTTTTTTACGCCTGCGGCTTGTTCCATGTAAAGCGGAAGCCTACGCTTTTGAACTGGCCCGAAGCGTAGTTTAGCTCCTTGTTGGTGCATTTTCCGGCGCGGGCGGCGTCAAAGAAGCTTCCGCCGCGGTAGTAGCGGCTTCCGTCCGCTCGCTCGCTCCAAACCCATTCAAAAACGTTGCCTGACATGTCGTAGATGCCATAGCCGTTGGGCTTGAGCGTGGCCACTTGGTGCGAATGGTTGCCGCTGTTGCAGTCCGTCCAAGCCACGCTGTCCAAGTCGTTGCTGCCGGAATAGGTGAATTTTTCGCCGCCGCGGATGGCAATGTCCCATTCGTCCATTGTGGGGATTCGGTAGCCGTCGGCGCTAAGGTCAAGCTCCACCTTGTCCTGGATTTTTGTTCCCTGGTGGGGAACGTAGCCCCAGTCGTCGGGGTTAGCGCTGCCGTTCACCTTGTAGCAAGGAGTTTTTCCAAGCAAGGCGCTAAGCTTGTTGCAAAAAACGATCGCGTCGTAGTAGCTAACCATTTCTACCGGGAATTTGTCGCCTTTGTTGGCCGAAGGATTCTGGCCCATAACCGCTTGGTAAACGTCCTGGGTTATTTCTGTCTTTGTGATGCAAAAGTTGTTGTCGGGAATCTGAACGACATCGATTGAAACGCCGTTTCCCAAAGAGATTTTTTCGCCGCCGCAAGAAAAAAGCGCGAGCGAAAGACCAACCGCAAAAATCGCCTTGACAACATTGACCATAACTTTCATAAAAGACCTCCTTTTTGTCTTTCGATAGGTCGAATTTAGCGCGAAATTGGATTTTTGCAAGCGACGATATTGGCTTTAAATAGGTCGATATTGATATTTTGGTCAAAAAAACTAGCAAAATATGCAAAAATAGTGTAAAATATTGATATGAACGAGTACAAACACGAGAACATCCTTCACAAAAGGCACTTTGACCTTCAATTTTCGATCCGCTTTGAGGTCGTTGACGACGTGAATTTTTATTCGCCCTTCCACTGGCACAACCACATCGAGGCGCTTTACGTCTTGGACGGAAAGATTGACTTTAAGGTGGAGCAGCGGAAATACCTTTTGGAAGGCGGCGACATGATAATCGTCAATTCCGAAAAAATCCATTCGTCAAAGCTGAACGGCCGGGCAAAGTACATTTTGCTGCAAGTTCCGCTAAGCGCCTTTGAAGGAATCTACGAGGATATGGAAAGCGTCGCGTTTAAAGAAGCGCTTTCCTCCGACGACGGCAAAAAGCTTTTTCCCTACCTTGAGCGAATGCTTGAATGCGTCGACTCAAAGGAGCCGGAGCA
>Ga0256407_10005795_pt1 | contig 19506 bp, 13 predicted proteins | sample RumenRJG_04DNA_FD_193489 | JGI IMG/M metagenome (GOLD analysis project Ga0256407, IMG submission 193489) | Bovine rumen microbial communities from Lethbridge, Alberta, Canada - RJG_04 | ecosystem: Host-associated > Mammals > Digestive system > Stomach > Rumen | place: Canada: Alberta... | reverse complement strand
TGATTGGTAAGTATCACCATTTAACTTTAATCCTTTTTGATTTAAAACATTTTCTATGATATTTCTTATGTTGTTGTTAGCTTTAATTAGCTTTTTGTCTATATCATTAAATTTGCTTTTACGTCTAATAGAAGAAGGAATATAAACTCTATTATTAAATAAGAATTCATAAGCTATTAATATAAAATATTTTTCAAATTCTTCTTGAGATATATGATTTTGGGATAAATGATATAAAGTAGTGTTTAAATAATTAGTTAAATCTATTATTGCCTGCTCCTTACCGCAATAAGCGCCATAATTGAAATTATCGAAATCTGGAAGTGCTATTTTATAGGACTTACATATGTTTTCTAATGTTGAAATAGCACTGTAATTTTTAGCTACAGCACTTTTTAATGTTGATTCAGGAATTTTTTTATCGAGACTCATCTTTTTAAATGTAATTTTATTATTTTGCATATATTTAATTATGTTAGTTACCATAATGTTGGTTTTTACATGGTTTTTAGCACTAATTAAGGCAAATTTGTTCATTTGTGATTTCACTTCCTTAACTCATATTATATGTTAAATCAACAATATTATATATTAAATGCAACAAAAAAGCAAAAAAAGTGTTCAGGTCGGGTTTTGACAAAGGATTTTGAATATGATAATATTAGGCCGTAGTCGAGACTAATATAACTAAAAAGTATACAAAAATGATTAAGGAGATGGTGATATGAGCGATAAGTTTGATAAGAATAAGGTGACGATTGTTATTCGTGACCAATCACTATTTAGTAATTTGGCAAAAGGATATGAAAATAGTAATGCAATTAATAAATCTCAGTATATTTGTGAGTTATTAAAAGCTGGTCTTAAAGTTGCGGGGATTATGAGCAGTGATGACCTTATGACGAAAGAAGAATTACGTAAATTATTAATCTTCATTAATAATAATTATAAAAGTATTAATTCTAAAATGGATCAGATTGATAAAATAATAGAAAATGGTTATAGAACATTAATAAAAGCTGGAATAGTACGTAATGGTTAATTTATCTAAAGCAATCATAATAAACATAAAATCACATTACAATGATGATTTTTATAGTTGCAAAAAACAAGATGGATTTAATTGTGTAACATACTTATCACGCGAAGAAGCTGTAGAAAAGTCTGTTGATAATACAATCATTGGATATACAAAATATAGACCAGGAAGTACTGGATTATACAATTATGATGGTGAAATAACGGATGATAAATTGCCTGAATTAATGGAAACTTTAAATAATCATAAAGGGCCTATTTGGTCTGGAGTTTTAAGCTTTTTACCTGAATATGCTCAAGGTAGACTTGAAACTCCAGAAGATGCACATAAATTAATGATTGAAAACTTTCCTGACATGTTTAAGAAACTCGGTTTATTACCTGATAACGTTAATGCGTTTATAAGTTTGCATAAAAACACATTACATCCTCATATTCATTTTATCTTTTGGGAAGAAGAAAAACTTAAGGTTAATGGTAAAGGTGAACATTGTTTTTCGAGTGCGTTATTTTCAAAATCTCAATTAGTAAAAGCTCACAATTTTATAATTGATTCTATGGAAAAGAAACCATTTGTTAAAGAATTAATAGAATTAAGAGGAAGATGTGTTGCTGGTATTTCTAGATTATCTAAAGAGATGGAATTGTTAGATGACTTCATGGTTACTGAAAAACAGTTATCTAAAGAGCACAGCTGGAATTACATGGAACTAGAACCTAAAGATAAACAATTAATAAATGAGTTAACTAAACATTTCTTTAATTGGAAATATTCTAATAATAGTCCATATATTCAATTTACTAATTATGCATTAGCTAGGGCAAAAAAAGAAATAGAATATAATAATTTAACACCGGAACAACAAAAGAAAATGCTGACAGCTCATTATAATTATCATATGGCAGATTTAAACAAAAGATGTGGTAATAAGATTTTAAAATTTATGAAAACAATAAAAGAGGATATGTCTAAGAATGAACTTAAAAATTATTTTAAAGGTAGAGATATTCTCAAAAAGAAAACTATTACTAAAGGTGATGTTAAAAGAAATGAATGGGAAGAAAGACGTAAAGAAGTTCATAAAACTAATGATGCTTGTTGTGAGTTATTTAGTACACTTGCTAAAGGATTTATGGGCATATTACAAGAAATTGCTTATAATGAGTCAAATATGGGTAATGCCAAACGTAATCATTGGCATGAGGAGTTAGATGATACATTAGAATATGAAGGATATAATTTATCAGATAATGATTATTACAATTTAATGAAGAAAAAAAGAGAAAGGGAGATGGATCAATAATGTCTAAAAGAATAAATGGTACTGGTACTGTATATAAGCTTAGTGATGTTAAAAGAAGAAGACCTTGGGTAGCTAAAGTTACTAGAGGTTTTGAAGAATCTAAAAAAGAAAATGGTATACCTAAATTTAAGCAATCATATAAGGTTATTGGTTATTATTGTAATAAAAAAGAAGCTGAAGAAGCTTTAAATGATTATATTGGTGTTAGTTATGAAAAAGATGTTTTAAGATTATCATTTAGTGATGTATATACTCAATGGATAAATTCAAATGAACAATTATCTAATAGTTCAAAAACATCATATAATGCAGCATTTAATGCATTGTCACATCTTCATGATTTATATTTTGATTCTATTAAGACAGCTGATATAGAACTAGCAATTACTAAATCTAATAAGAATTATCCAATGATAAAGAAAATGCAAATACTATTAAATCAATTATATAATTATGCAATAGGTAATGACATTGTTGATAAAAATTATTCAAAATTTGTAAAATTTGATAAATATAAAAAAGCATATAAAAAGAAAATTAAAAATGTATATAAAGAATCAGAAATAGAATATATTTGGAAGAATAGTGGTGAATTAATTTATAGAATTCTTTTAATGCTTTTGTACACCGGTTTACGTATAAATGAATTATTACAATTAAAGACTAAAGATCTAAATTTACAAGAAAGATATATAACAATAACTAATTCGAAAACAAATAATGGTATTAGAAAAGTTCCAATTCCTAGTTGTATTTATCAAATGGTAAAACACCAATATAATGAGAAGAAAGAATATTTTCTATATGATGGTGCATATAAATATAATTATGGCCAAATAAGAGTTTTATTTGATAATTTTAAAAAGAAGTCTAATATGAATCATTCCATTCATGAAACTAGACATACATATATTTCTAGATTAAGACTAAGAGGAGTGGATTCAACATTCACAAAGAAATTAACAGGACATAGTGCTGGTAATGTGGATGAAGATACCTATACTCATATTGGTATTGGTGATTTATATAAAATTGTTAATGATGCATTTGAGGAGGATATGAAATATGTGGGGTAAAAAGAAAGAACCAGATCGTTTATTATCCGTCAAAGATGCAGCAAAGATATTACATATTAATGAGCAATCTGTTAGAGAATGCATTAAAAGAGGATATTTACCAGGTGTTGCGATGAGAGTTGGAGATAATTCTAGATTGACCTACTATATAATTGCAGAAGATTTTTATCAAAGATTAAAAATAAACCCTAAAAAGTTGAAGGTTAAGTAAGAATTAGAGTAATAGTTAGTCCTTTTTGTATTTCAGTATGATGACAAATATGGTAAAATATAAATAATGTTATCGATGTTGGAGGGATTCGCTATGTACAATAAAATTCAAGAGGATATAGCACAAGAATATTATCAAAAAAATTTTCCAAATGATGGGCAAAGATTTGTTGCATGGTATTTAAGAAATATTCATAATTTAGATATTCATGAGACAAAGGATTGTATAACAGATGGAGCCGGAGATAAGCAAATTGATGCTATTTATATTGATAATCAGACTAGCACAATATTTATAATTCAAGGAAAGTTTTATAGTGGGGCTACAGTTGATGCGGAACCATTAAGAGAAGTACTATCTTCTTGGATTCAAATAAAGAATTTAGAAGCGTTACAAGATGGTGCTAATCCTCATTTGAAGATTAAAATAAATGAAATGTCAGCTGCTCTTGATGATGATTATGAAATTTGTTTCGAATTAATAACTACATCTAGTTTAACAGAAGCTGCTCAACATGATTTATTTGTATTTCAAAAAGAACTTGCTGAAAGTGATACTTTACAAGCTAATTTGGTTCTAGTTGATAATGAAACTTTAAAGTTCAAGTATGATGAGGCACTTAACAAAAATAGACCATATATTAATTATGAATTTCCTGTAGAAGCTGGAAAATATATGGAATTAATGGTGGGAAATACGAAAGCTGTTATTGTTGCTTTACCACTAAAGGAATGTATTAAAATTCCTGGGATTAAAGATGGAAGTTTGTTTAGAAAGAATGTAAGACAATCGCTTGGCATTGGTAATAAAGTTAATAAAGGAATTGCAAAGACAATTAAGAATTCTCCTAGTGAATTTTTCTTTTTACATAATGTAATTACGGCTATTTGCTCAAAGATGACTATTAAAGATAATGTTTTAGCTGTAAAGGAATTAAATGTTGTTAATGGATGTCAATCATTAACTACAATCTATAGTAGTAGTGAATCTGCTAAAAAAGCTGATGATGCTTATATAATGTTTAGATTCTATGAGATTCATGAGTCAGATAGAGCAGATAGTATCAGTACTTCAACAAATAGTCAAAGTGCTGTAAAAGCTAGAGATTTAAGAAGTAATGATAAATCTGTTTTAGCAATGAAAAAAATGTATGAGTTATGCTATCCTGAAGGATATTTTATTACTAAACGTGGTGAAAGCTATGATTCAACTAAATTTAATCCTACATTTGTAGTTAATCTAACTGATTTAGGTAAACAATTGATTGCATGGCAGTCTCAAAGACCAACAATTTCATATAGTGAGACAAAAATATTTGATAAGTATTTTGATCAATTATTTCATAGGGAATATTCACCTCAAAATATTCACAGTCTAAGTGTAATGTTTAACTCTATAATTGAAAAATGGAATAAAGATAATCCGATGGGATTAAATGAAACGTTACTAGCAATGAAAGCATATGCACCATATCATCAGTTATACGCAGTATCAGCAATTATTTGCGATATAAATAAAATGAATGATTCTGTTCCAAGTCCATCAGTTTCACTTGAAAAGATGAAAACTAGCGGTTTACTTGACAAAATGATTGATATCGCGGGCAATTGTTTAAATATGGCTATGGAAAATGCATCAACAGAATGTGCTGAAAGTGGTAAAATGTTTGTTCCGCAAAACTGGATAAAATCAAAAACATCTTTAAAGGATATAAGAAATGCTATAAGAAGCTATTTGTCCACAGTTAAAATTATGCCTAATGGTAAAGAATTAATAGACAGTTTAAATAAAGGCTTAAGTATGGAAAAGGAAGATTTCGAATCTCGTTGGACTGCAGACTAAGAGCGTTTAAGTACCAGATTGTATATCAGTCTGGTGCTTTTTTATGAAAAAAATAAGATTAAAATATTTTAATATTTTAGAGAAATAACAAATATGATAAAATAAAGGAAGAGTAATGTCTTTTTATAAAATAAGTAGGTGTTTTTATGGTTAATATCGATATTAATGAAAATGAATTATATAAAAAATATCCTAGAGTATTGGATTTGTTATTATTTGACAATACTACTAAGAAAAATATAATATGGGCAACAGATTCATATTCAAGAAGAGGATATAGATTTAATGATAGTATTATTCCATACAATATTATTAAAACAAAAATAATTACACCTCGATCAAAAAAGAGTAAAGCAGAGCAAAATCGACGTTCTAAAGATAATGGAGAAGTTTTTACACCATCGTGGATGTGTAATATTCAAAATAATCAAGTTGATGAAGCTTGGTTTGGAAGAAAAGTAGTTTTCAATATTGAACGATCAAATTCATGGGAAATCGTCGACGATAAAATAGAAATGCCTGCTGGAAGGACATGGATAGATTATGTTAAGGATGTTCGTTTAGAAATATCATGTGGTGAAGCACCATATGTTGTTAGTAGATATGATACAGTGACAGGTGAATATTTAATGCCTAAAAATAGAATTGGGTTTTTAGATAGAAAATTTAGGGTATTAAAAGAAAACTATAGCAGTAAAGAAGAATGGATAAAGTATTCTTTAGAGGCACTAAAAGCGACATATGCTTTTGAGTGGCAGGGTGACAATTTAATATTAGCAAGAGAAAATATCCTTTTTAGTTATATTGATTATTATAAGGAAGAATTTTATGAAGAACCATCAGAAGAACTATTGATTGAAGTGGCGACAATCATTTCATGGAATATATGGCAAATGGATGGTATTAAAGGAGTAATACCTAATAGCTGTAATGTTAAAAAAATAGAAATTTCTAATCTATTTGGGGAAATTGAAGAAGTTGAATCAGGGTGTGATGGTTGTTGTAAAGGTGATATAAGATTACATAATGGTATTAATTGTAAAATAATGGATTGGGAAAAAAATAAAAAAATCTATTTTAAAGACTTGTTTACAGGAGGCTTTATGATATGAGCGAAGTAAAGAAATTTAATTCAACATTTGAATATAAACTTATTTATGTTTTTAGAATAAATGATGGTAGCCATTCTGGATGTCTTAAAATAGGTGATGCGACTATTCATACTAATAAAGCATATTCTGAATTAACTCCAAATTGCCATGATTTAAATTATGCAGCTAGGGAAAGAATAGATTCATATACAGCAACTGCTGGAATTATTTATGATTTACTATACACTGAAATTGCAGTTTATAATATAAATGGAAAAATCAAAGCTTTTAGAGATCATAAAGTACATAATGTTTTAATTAGAAGTGGAATTAATAGAAAAACATTCGATACTGATTCAAAAGGTAGGGAGTGGTTTAGAACAGACTTGCAAACAGTAATCAATGCAATCAAGGCTGTAAAAGAAGGAAGAATGGCTCTAAATGAATCTCAAATTTCAAATGAATTGAGTCCGATTGTTTTTAGACCTGAGCAAAAAGAGGCAATTAAGAAAACCATAACTAGATTTAAGACAGATAATAAAATGTTATGGAATGCTAAAATGCGTTTCGGTAAAACATTGTCTGCACTTCAAGTTGCAAAGCAAATGGAATTTGGTAAAACAATAATCATTACACATAGACCGGTTGTAAGTGAGGGTTGGTTTGAAGACTTTAATAAGATTTTCTTTGATAAAAAAGAATATCATTTTGGTTCTAAAACTAAGGGCGAAAATATAACTACATTGTTAAAGAATAATTCAAAATTTGTTTATTTTGCTTCAATGCAAGATTTACGTGGTTCAGATGCAGTTGGCGGTAATTTCGACAAAAACGATGAATTATTTAAGACTAATTGGGATTTTGTTGTGGTAGATGAAGCTCACGAAGGTACTACAACTGATTTAGGAAAGAACGTATTAAAAGCAATCATTAAAGAAGATAATAATTATAAAACATATGTACTTGAACTATCTGGAACCCCATTTAATTTGTTAACCAATTTTGAGCCGGAAAGTATTTATACATGGGATTATATAATGGAGCAAGAAGCAAAAATCGCATGGGATGAAACACATTTTGGTGATTCCAACCCATATGAAGAATTACCAAGAATGAATATTTTTACATATCATCTAGAGAAAAGTTTACCAGTATATATCGATGTTATGGATAAAGCATTCAACTTTAGAGAATTCTTTAGACTATGGACTGGAGATATCAAGAAAGATGGTAAACCAATCCCTAAAGGCAAAGAGAAAGGCGATTTCGTTCATGACGATCATGTAAAACAATTTTTAGATTTAATATGTAAGAAGGATGATAAAACTAATTACCCTTATGCAACGTCCGAATATAGAGATTATTTTAGACATTCATTATGGGTTGTTCCTGGTGTAAAAGAGGCAAAAGCATTATCTGCATTATTAAAGAACCATCCTGTATTTAGAAATTTTGAAATTGTAAATGTTGCTGGAGATGGAGATGAGGAGATAGATACCTCTAATGCATTAAAGGCTGTTAAGAATGCAATGACCAATAATCCTAGTGAAACATATACAATTACATTGTCATGTGGAAGATTAACAACAGGAGTTTCTGTGCCTGAATGGACTGCTGTCTTGATGCTTGCAGGTACATATTCAACTGCTGCATCTCAATACTTGCAAACAATATTTAGAGTTCAAACCCCAGCTAATATAAATGGTAAGATAAAAGAAGAATGTTTTGTTTTCGACTTTGCACCTGATAGAACTTTAAAAATGGTAGCAGAGTCTGTTCAATTATCCGCAAGAGCAGGTGCCTCAAATCCTAGTGCCGAAGCTACATTAAGTAAATTTTTGAATTATTGTCCAGTTATTTCAATTGATCAATCTAATATGAAAGAATATAAGGTTGCTGAATTGCTTCAGGAATTGAAAAAGGCATATGCTGAAAGAGTTGCAAGAAATGGTTTTGATGATCCGAAGATTTATAATGACGAATTATTGAAATTAACAGAAGTAGAGTTAAAGGAATTTGAAGACTTAAAGAAAATTGTTGGTGATTCGAAACAAACTAAAAAACCTGGAAATATTGACATAAATAGAGAAGGTTTTGATGAAGAAGAGTCAGAGGAAGAAAAAGACTTAATTCAAAAGAAAAAGAAACAACAATTATCTGAAGAGGAATTAGCTAGACTTGCAGAATTAAAGGAAAAAAGAAAAAATAGAGATTCAGCAATTTCTATTTTAAGAGCAATTTCTATTAGGATGCCTATGTTAGTGTATGGAATGGATATAGATATTGAGGCAGATGTTACAATTGACAACTTTGCTGATTTAATTGATGGCGCATCATGGGCTGAATTTATGCCTAAGGGTGTAACTAAAACAATATTTAAGAAATTTTCTAAGTATTATGATAAAGATATTTTTATTGCTGCAAGTAGAAGAATAAGATTTATAGCTAAAACCGCTGATGAACTTGAACCAACAGAAAGAGTAATGAAAATAGCTTCTTTATTTGCTACATTTAAAAATCCAGATAAAGAAACTGTATTGACTCCTTGGAGAATTGTAAATTTACATATGAGTGGAACGATTGGTGGTTGGGACTTCTTTGACGAAAAGCATATTAGGGAGTTGCAAGAACCAAGGTTTATTAATCAAGATGGTATTACTAATAAAGTTTTTGATGATAAGTCAAAAATATTAGAAATAAATTCAAAAACAGGACTATATCCGTTATATATGACTTATTCTTTTTATAAAGAAAAATCAACAAATGGGTTAAGTTTCAAAGATGAAATAAAAATATGGGATTCTATCGTTGCTAATCAAATATTTGTTATATGCAAGACTCCGATGGCGAAGTTAATTACTAAAAGAACTCTATTAGGATATAGAAAAGGCAAAGCAAACATGCATGCTTTTGATGATTTGATTATGCAAATAAAGGATAAACCAGATAAATTTATTGAAAAAATAACTAAGAAATCATTTTGGAATTTAGGAGGAAATGGTGATATGAAATTTAATGCTGTCGTAGGTAATCCACCATATCAAGAAGAAGTTGCTAAGCAACAATCTGAATTAAATGGGCAAACTACAAGAATAAACATTTTCCATTATTTTCAGCTGGTTTCGAATGATATTACTTCTGGCGTTGTCTCTTTGATATATCCAGGAGCTAGATGGATTCATAGATCTGGAAAAGGAATGGCACAATTTGGTTTAAATCAAATTAATGATAAGAGATTACAAAGACTTGACTTTTACCCAATTTCACAAGAAATATTTAGTAATATATCAATTGATGATGGAATAAGTATAGTTCTTATTAATAAAGATAAAGAAAATAATGGATTTATATATGGATATCATTCAGGAGATACAAATATAATTGTAAATGTTGAAAACCCTGGAACTGAATTATTACCTCTAAATCCTGCCAATAGTTTAATTATAAGAAAAGTATCTGAGTTTATTAGTAAATATAAATTGAATTATTTATATGAGAGAATATTACCTAGATCATTATTTGGTATTGAAAGTACATTTGTAGAGAGTAATCCGGATAAAGTAAGAATATATAGTAAAGACTTGAATATAGATTATGAAAAAGAAGTGAAATTGTTTACAAATGATAAATCAGGACCGGCAGGAAGAAGTCAGTGGTATGTAGTTAATAAGGATTTAATCACACAAGGTAAAGACTATATTAGTAAATGGCAAGTAGTTGTTTCTAGTGCTCATCCAGGTGGACAGGCTGGACGTGATAATCAAATAGAGATTATTGATAATCATTCTGTATTTGGTAGAGCAAGAGTTGCTTTGGCATCTTTTGATACAAAAGAAGAAGCAGAAAATTTCTATAAATATGCTAATACTAAAATTGTAAAATTTATGTTTTTAATGACAGAAGAAGCATTAACATCTTTAGGGAAAAAAGTACCTGACATTTTAGATTATACAAGCAACAATGAACTTGTAGATTTTACACATGATATTAATAAACAATTGTGTGATTTAATTGGATTGACAGATGATGAAATTAAGTACATTGATTCTATTTTAAAAAAATAAAAATGGAGATGATTTAGAATGGGAGTATCTGTTACTAATAGAATATCTCAGGTTAAACAGCCAACGGGCGGTTATTTAAATCCTAAAGATATGGATAGAATACAACTTGATAGTGATAATACTCTTAACGAAGAAGAAAATATATCTCCATCATTAGTTGGTATTGCTGTAGATTACTTAACAAGATATATGCTAAATAAAAATGCAGAAAAGTCTTTTGCTGTTTCACTTATTGGAGCTAAATTAGGATTCATGGATGACATAGCTGATAAGTTGATTTACAGAATAAAAGGTTTAGATGATAAATCAATTATTAGCGCCTGTAAATTAGCTTCGTTTGATTCTATTTTTAGAGGTGGTATTCTTGCATATAAGCCAGTTGAAGAAATTGAGCCAGATGAAAACACAATCTCTAATATTCGTGAAATGGTTAATAGAAGTTTAAGATTTTTTGATGAGTATGGTCCTATAATTGCTGATGGTTTTACTTTTGAAGGTGGATATACTTCAATAGTAAATTCTGGTGATGGCGATTTCATCACACAAGATACATTGTGGGATTTCAAGGTATCTAAAGATGAACCAAAAACAAAATATACGTTACAATTACTAATGTATTACATTATGGGACAACATTCTAAAAAAAGATATTTTAAAAAAGTAAAATATATTGGTTTTTATAATCCTAGATTGAATGTTGTGTATAAATATGACACAGCTAATTTATCACTAGATTTGATAAAAGAAATAGAGAAGGATGTTATAGGTTACAACGTATGAAAAAACGATTATTAGGTATACCATATAGAAGATTCGTTTTATATTGTGTATTAATTGGAATAGGTATAATTTTAAGCGTAATTTTTATAATTTTAGGATATACATTTAATGATTCTATAATTAATTATTTCTTGGGTTTTTCAGCCTCTATGATTGTTACAGTTTTATTTGCATATTTGATTGATTATGTAGGCCAAAAAGAATTGCGTGATATTGAAAAAGCAAAAAGGGTAATTTATATTCAGCCTATTTCAATGAAAATTATTGAACTTTATCACAGAATTATGTTTTTTAATCTTAATGAAGGAAGAATAGAAGATAAAGAATATAAATTTGATGACTTTGAAGAATTTTATAAATTAACATTTACTGATTATTGCAGGTATCTAGACAGCTTATTGAATGGTAATAGACCATTGATGGAGTTAAATGCTGCATTTGGTATTAAAAACAGCATTCAAGAATGGTGCTTAAAAGAGATTGTTAATAATATTGAATTGATAATTAGTAATAAACCTGTATTGAAGGCTGAATCATTATTTAATGATAGAGAGTTACATATGCTTGAAAGATTAAAAGAATTATCGGAAAATTTGTATTTGCCATATTTAGGTACATTAAGTTCCGATAAGAATACTGCAAAAGCATTTATTGATTGGCCAAAAGAAAGTGTCAATGATATTGTAAAAAATAATTATAGTGACCAAATAAAAGCTTTTGTCCATGAAATAAAGCGAATAGCAACTGATTTTGACGAATTTAAAAACATTTTAGATGTGAAATTTAAAAAATCAAATTTCGAAAGTAAAAAAAATTAATGGTGACTTTTGGTCACCTTATTTAATGAGGTATATATGGAAAATAGTATTAAAAGATTTACCACAGAACTAAATAATGGCTTGTATCTTATAGATATGCCTACTGGTATTGGTAAAACATATGAAGCAATTAAATATATCTATAATCATTTTGATGAAGATAGAAAATTTTTCTATATTACTTCATTAAATAAGAATGTTGATTCAGCATATGATGATTTAAAGAAAATGTTTCATAAAGCTGGAAGAGATGCCGACTTTTTAAATGGCTGCATTCGTTTATATTCTAATGCAGAAAAAGTAATAGAAGTGTTAGTTACTATTGAGGTATCAAATGACCCTTTAATGAAACTTGATTCTTTTAGAGCTTTGAAAAATGAAGTGGATATGTATCATAGTATCAAGAATTCCACATTTAATGAAAGTGCTGCAATTCTTGAAAGAATAGAAAAAGATATAAAAGAAAAATATGAACCTGCATTTAGACATGAAGTAGAAACATATTTAAACGAACAAAAAACAAATAAAAAAGAAAGATTCCAATATGTTAAGAATAATCATAAATGGTTGATTGATATTTATCCATCAATTATGACTTCTTTTAGAAAAGTATTCTTTATGTCTTTAGATAAGTTTTATTTAGGTAATTCAACAATAATAGAACCTGCATATAAATTTATTAATAAAAAAGATATGTATGATAAGGCATTGGTATTTATTGATGAGGTTGATGCTGCTAAAGACACTATTTTAAATCGTCAGATTGAAGAAAGCTTAAAGAATAGTATTAATGTATTTAAGCTGTTTATTGATATTAGAAATACACTTGAGTCTAAGAAGTTTCCAAAAGAAATGTTAAGATCTTCAAAGCATAATGAAGAAGATAGAAATAGACAAGAAGAAATATTAATTGAAATGAAGAGAATATTCTCTGAAGAATTCAAAGAATATAACATGCAATATGCATTTAAGACATTAGAAAAAGATATATATCGTAAATATATTTTTGATGATGGTTCTTATTCAACAATTGCACAAGATAATAATCAAAAAGAAATATATGTTAATAAGAATACTAAGGAGAATTACAATCATTTATCATTTGTTGAAGATGAATCTAGTATTAAGTTAAGTAAAGTACTAGGTACAATTAATGGTGCTATAAAATATTTCTTAAATGGTGTTTATTATTTAGCAATTAATTATCGTGAATACTATAATGAACATAAAGGTGAAAAAGATGATGCTATGCAATATGATGATGCTGTTCAATCTATTGTAAAAGCATTCAATATAGAAAATAACATGATACCTTATGTATGTAATTTAGTAACTGGTAACATTTCAACTAAACATAGATATAATACAACATTCTCAACATCTATATATGATTCTGGATTTAGATATTATCATTTTGAAGATAATATTAACAATAATTTAAGCACAAATATACGCATGTATAATTTATATGATACACCTGAATCATTTATGTTACAGCTAGCTCAAAAATCATATGTTGTTGGCTTATCTGCGACTTCAACACTAGAAACTGTAACAGGTAATTTTGATATTGAATATCTAAAACAACATTTAGGTGAATGCTTCTTTGAACCAACTCAAGAAGAAAAAGAAGCAATTGATAAAGCCGTATTAGATGTTATTAGCACAAATAAATCTAAAATTAATGTTCATATAATAAAATCAGATGACGTAGAAGATTCGATAAAAGAATTGGTTACTGATGAAGATCACATTGATTGGTTAAGAGACTTAGTATCTAGAATTCCAAATGATAGTAAGGATTTCCAAAAACATAGATTTTTAAAAGTATTGAAAGTTATTAAAGGATTTATAACTGAAAAGAATAGTAAATCAATACTATTATTATCCAATAGAAATTTATCTGAAAAGCCATTGGATTTATATTCTTTAAACAATATTAAGACCTATATTTCAAAATTTACTAGAGAAAATAATATTGATGATAATTTTGAAGTAATTAATTTAGTAACAAAGAGTTTTGAAGAGAAAAAGGAAGAATATCAAAAATATATTAATGAGAAAAAGCGAGTAATTATATTCTCAAGTTATCCTACAACTGGTGCAGGCCAAAACTTACAATATGAATTTACAGAGAATAAAACTAAAGAAGATATTGATTCTATTTATGTTGATAATCCAACTCATCTTTTAGTTAAAACAGGCGATTTTAATCAAGAAAGTGATAAGGATTTAATTAAGTATATTTTCCAAATTGAAAGTTTAAATACTTCTGGAGAAGTATCATTGAACGATAAATATGTATTAATCAAAGAAGCCTTTGGTAAAATGACTAATCCTGAATACACTTTGAAACACAATAACCCTTATGAAACAAATTCAGTAAAGAATCATGGCTTAAGAGTGTTAATCCAAGCTATTGGTAGAATTTGTCGTACAAGAAATAAAAAGAAAGATGTTAATATCTATATCGATGATATGATTAACGATAAAGTTAGATTAGATGTTGCTAAAGGCAGAAGATTAAACAAAGAATTTGAAGCTGTTATAGATGCTACTAAAGAATACAATACTTCCAAGATTAACTTGGCATATTTTGTAAGTCAACAAAAGGCTCAGGTTGATTCTAAGAAGATGGCTGATATTATTCATAACTTTATTTCAAGAACAGATTGGGCTTCTAATGTTAGAGAAGACTGGAAAGCATTACGTGAGCATGTATTAAAGTATCCTACTGCTAATGCTGATAATTTAGGAGTTTATGGTCAGTATGCTAGTTGCTATCTAAAATCAGACGATTATGATATTGCATTCTATTATTATCAACAAGAAGATGATTATGGAAATGTATCTATTAGCTTAAAACAAAAAGATGGATATTCAGTGGTTTCTGATATAGATTCATTATCTAGTTTAATGAAGTGTGATTTGATAAGAAATCATTTTATTGATAAAGGATATGCTACATCATTTGAAAAGAATAAATATATAATGCTTCCAATTATATTTAACAATATATATAAAGGAGCATTAGGTGAAGAAGTAGGTAGCTTATTATTTAAGAAGATGATTGGTGTAGAATTGAATGAAATCACCGATGGAAAGAAGTTTGAAAAATTTGATTTTGAATATAATGGATATTATGTTGATTTTAAACATTGGCAAAATACTCAATATTCAAAAGTTGACCTTGAGAAGTTCTTGGGTAAAGCAGAATTAGTTGGTGCTAAGAAAGCATTCATTGTCAATGTTTTAGGTACTAATTCAAATCCAATAACTGAGGTAGGCAATTTAGTTATTGTTCCATCATTAATTGATCATAATAGTGGTGAAATAAATACAGAAGCATTAAGAAAGATTGCAAGTATTATTAGGAGGTAGACATGAAGACCTTAATAAATCGATTGAAGTATGAAATTCATTATGAAGATATAGATAATGATTTTTCTATTGTTAAATTTAAGACTTCAGAAATGTATATAAAATTTGGAGCAGCTATTTTAGATAATGAAGATATTCATGCAAAATCAATTGCTTTTGAAAAAGGTCCACAGTTTTATGCTCTATTAAATAAAGGTGACGAAAAACAATTAAGATTTATTGATTTGAAAGATCCTACTATAAGTTTTGAAGTAGTTAGAGCTTGTGATGTTCCTACATATTTACTTATTAGATTATTTATTAATTATCTTAACAATTTTAAGAATGAATCATTTAATAATCTAGGCGGTTCTTTCTATAAAATACACAAAATTACTTATAATGGCAAATATATAGAAGTACTAAAATTATCTGTTACTGCTGATTATGTTGTGGAAGTATCAGCAACTAAATTTATGCAAGTTACACAGAGATATAAAGATTATCCATTATATACTTTTAGTGGAAAGAATAACTCTTTTAAGCGAGTTTATGAGATTGTAGATCAAACACCTACATACATCAACAAAAGCCCTAAAAAGACTGAAATTCAATTCTTGGATATCGTTAAAAAAGAAGGAAGAGCACGCTTTATTTATGATGTTATGGAAAAGGTAAATACAAGCTATTCAAAGTATATTAATCTAAGTTTAGAAGAAATTGAAATTATTAAAAAGATTGATTCACTTGAAAAAGAATTTATGGACACAACAATTAATCAATATAAGAATCTTCCTTGTTATGTTTTAAATATGTCAAATACAAGTGAAGATGAATATGGCTTTTATAGGATTAAAGAATGCATAGAAAACTATACTGGTAGTACTATAAGAAAAGTGTCAAAAATAAATCAAGATGGAATTAATTTAGTGTACATTCATGATGCTGATTATTATGTTGATAATAAGCTAGATGACCCTTATAAAAAGTTATCTATTAGTTCACCAGTTCAACGTTTTACTGTTGAAAATTATAAGTCATATTTTGACGATGATGGAGGACCATCAGCAGCATTAAAAACAATATTAAAAGAGTCTGTTATTAAGCATGATGTGTTCATAAAAAATGAATTATCATTTGATGACTGGAATAGGTATAAATTTAAAAATGATTGGATTTTTGGAATAGCCAAAGAAACTAAAAACGGTGATGAAAAAAATGAAGAATATTATTTCATTACTATTCATCCAAATGGAAAATTTGAATGTAGAAAATTTGTTAACACATTGTTCTCTGCAGATGAATATGAACTATATAGACAAACCCTTGCTGGAACAAATGGTAATACAATTTTTATAAAAGATGATAATGGGAATATCAATCTTATTGAACAAACCAACGTGTATACTTTGCCTAATTTAGAATATTATAAAGGCAATGTTGGTCGAGGAAAAAAGGATAGAGATGAATTCTATCCGGGATTGGTTGATATCAATTATTATGAGCTTGATGGCATCAACTATTACAACGTTGGCTCTTATGGAACAGGTATGCAATCAAGCATTCCAAAAGCGAGTCATTTATATAAGATTAATCAACTGAATGGCTCTAAAAATATAGTAAAAGATTTACTAGAATTAATGGGAGTTTCATTTGTAAAATATAATTCATTTACTGTACTTCCATATCCTGTAAAGTACTTAAGAGAATTCGCTAAAATTGATTAATAACATCAAGATAGATATACCACTAAGTATTGGTTTAGATGTACCGCTATAATTGTAAATAGATATACCACTATATTATTATGGCGTCAAAGTGACACCACTTATCCGATTTTATCGGATGTAAGGAAGCAGGATAAGATGTCGGAAATTGTCCGATAGTCAATTTGGCTAGGGAACCAGCCTGACATTTTTAATTATCTGAAATAATTATTATTTATTGCTAAAACCTTAAAATGTTGTTATAATTAAGACGCAAATATTTGTATGAAATGACTCCGTATTTTAAGCTAGTCAGTTTGAAAAATGGAGGTAAACTGACATGCAAAATATTTGTTTCTCATCAGAAGACTTTCTTGATGAAGTTAAGTATCAAATTAAAACAAAATACAAAAATCAGAATAACTATGCGAAAGTGATTGGTTATTCTAGGAAGGCTCTTAATCGAATTCTTAATAGTGGAGAGGAAATCTCTATGAGTTGGGTTATGACATTTTGTAGAAATTTCGATATGAAAATTGAGGACTATTTCTCTTACAAGAGGAGCTAGTCCTCTTTTTTTGTAACCAAAAATGGGACAAAAACTATATTAGTTTTTAAACGTGGTATTCTATTTGTGCTGGAGGTGAAGAGCATGAATATTAGACCAAACGTTGTGAACTTTCATTTTGTAGATTTTTGTAATTATAAGTGCTGTTATTGTTTCGTGAATAAGATTAATCGTATGACCTCCTTTCTAGATATAAAGCTAATTGTCGACAATTTAGCAGATTATTTCAAACAACTACTAGCTCCTGGTAGAATTAATTTGGTCGGCGGGGAAATATTCATGTGTTCATACCTCCAGGAAATAATCGATTATATAAATTCTAAAGGTATTGATGTATCTATTGTTACTAATGGATTATTATTAACTGATGAATTTTTATTAAATAATGTGAACAAAATTAAATGTATAGGCATTAGTGTTGATTCGTTAGAATATGATACTAATATAAAAATTGGTAGATGTTGTGGTAAAAAAGTATTAACAAAAGATGAATTAATAAATAAATGTAAAATAATAAAGAAGTTAGGTTATAAGCTTAAGATTAATCATTGTATTTCAAAATATAATGTTAACGAAGATATAACTAAACTATTAGAAAAAGTAGATGTTGATAGGTTCAAAATATTTCAAATGTCCATTGTAGAAGGTATCAATGATTGTTGTAAGAATAAGCAAGTAACAATAAATGAATTTAGAAATGCTTGTAGAAAGTATTTGAAATATAATCCAATCATTGAAGAAGAATCAGAAATGAAATCAAGTTACTTGATGATTGATTCATCAGGTGATTTCTATATAGATAGATCCGATGCACCAATAGGTAATGTATTAGAAGAAAGCTTTATATCATTAATGAGTAGAGCGAAGTTTGATGATGCATCATTTGTTAAGAGGTATATTCAATTGCAAGGCTAAATGTCTTGTGATAGAATATAGACAAGGTGCAAGTGATAGATTTTATGCGTCTTTAGAATCTTATGCCTATAAATTCAACATACAGATATAGCATTATTTTGAGAAGTACGGCTCGATCAGCTTAGGAAAACAAATGTAGTCGCTGAGGCTATGTCACTGGAAGTACTAAGTAGCTTAAGTGAGGGTGTATGTTTATTGAAATAGTTGAAGATGATTGAGAATTAGAGTGGTTTTAAGCAAGCACTGAAATGTAGTAATAACTATGTTGGAGGGTGTTAGCTTTGCTAATGCCCTTTTAAAACTTTTAAGGAGGTTTTAAAAAATGAAAAGAAATCGTAATGCAAGAAAAGAACTTCTTGATTTATATTTATATTTAGATGTTAATTATAATTCTTTTAGAAAAAATATTTTTTCAAAAGAACAATTAAATCATTATGAAGAAATAAAGAATCAATTTGATAAAAAGTTTGATGGAAGACTGTTTAATAATCCTTCTGATTGGACTGAATATTATGGCGTTTTCAAATTGGATAATGGCCACTATGGAATTGATCCTAAAAGATTGGAAAAAACAATGGGGCATTCCTGTTGTACTAATAAAGCTTGGCAAATTATGAATAAAAGAAATACTACATATTTTCATCCGAAGAAAAAAGGATATTTGGATTACTTTGTTAATAATTTTGTTTCAACTATAAGAGATATAAAAAATGAGTTTAAAGATATTTATATT
>Ga0256407_10005793_pt1 | contig 19511 bp, 21 predicted proteins | sample RumenRJG_04DNA_FD_193489 | JGI IMG/M metagenome (GOLD analysis project Ga0256407, IMG submission 193489) | Bovine rumen microbial communities from Lethbridge, Alberta, Canada - RJG_04 | ecosystem: Host-associated > Mammals > Digestive system > Stomach > Rumen | place: Canada: Alberta... | reverse complement strand
TTTATCTAATGACATTCCCGGTTAGCACAATACCTATCTATCATTTCCTATAGATCCTAAACGTGTATTGTACACCCTGTGGGTACAGGTTAACGTCGTTTCTACTAAGACTTTCATCTTAGCGACACATTGTTTCCATATGTTGGTCATTCTGATTCGCTTGAATAGCAATACAAGCTTGAGCAGATGCAGCTCTAATAGACTTAGGCGGTCTTAAGTATCCATGGCCAGTACTAAACCCTTCTTTAAATTTACGATGAATAGGTAACTGGCAGCAAGTAAGAGTCCCCATATTTATAAAGTCGGCATCGTGTATGTGAATCCATCCATCTTTATGTGCTGCAGAAAACTCAGGGCTAACCATCTCAGCAAAAGCATATTCCTTGCTAATCTCAGATCCATATTTGAGCATGAGCCCCATTGCCGTATTACCATCAATGTTACCATTCTCACGCTTATTGTCAGAATCTTCAGCTTCGGTCTTAGTGAGCTCTCTCATCATATTCATTGTGCCAGATTTCATGTGGCGGACTCTGGCACGCTTATCACGATACAGAATATAAGCTTTGGCAATATCGTTATGCTCACCATCCATAAGCTTATCTTCTACAATATCCTGAATCTCTTCAACAGTTACAGATTCTCTATCGGGATAAATCCGATGAATCTTATCTACTACCTCATCTGCCTTTGCTCTGGCTAAATTTACCATCTGTAAATCATGCCCAGGATTTACCTCTGATGCTGCAGCTGCAATCGCCTTCACAATCAGAGTCTTATCGAAGTTGACTACTCGTCCATCCCGCTTCACAACGGATAAACTCATATTGTATTTACCTCCTTGTAGACAAAATATGTGATCCTACAGGACCATCAATATATAATAGTTTTGAACTTTTGATCTGAAAAGAAGAAAAAGAAAAACAAACATAAGAGATGAGAAGAGAATCCACAGACCCAGGCTATCACCTCTGGGTCTGTGGATTTCTAGTAATACTCAGAAGATCATAGACGCATATGCAATCCATGTTCTCAGAATGAAATCGTCGTTCAGACAAAGAACTGTTCTAACGCGATTGACGTCGACTTCCTCAGCGGGAATACCACTCTGAAGGTGGTCGATATGCCCAGCCAGCGACAGATCATTGATCGTAACCAAGCTGGCCAGAGCAAAGGTAAGCACACAGTTATCGGCGCCGTCATCAAACAGGTCATTTGCGAGTTCCTCAGTGGTAAGAGGCGCAGGATAACTCCTGATGGCCTCAACGGACTTAACAGCAGCCTCACGCAGGCCGGAGACGATAACGTGCTTCCAATTCTCCTTGGTGACCTCATATCCACCAAAGAGATAGTTGTACATGGTCTGATTGCCGTTATCGATGATCTTGCTGACGGCCTCCTCGGCAGCAAGAATCATTTTATCGCTCATAATTTTAGTAACATAAGGCATATTGGTGATGATACGAGTATAGATCTTTAACATTTTTAATTTCCTTTCTCCCCATATAGCCAGATAGGGCAGCTTTTCATATGACGAATATAAACGAGCTGTTGATGTTATAGTACAAAAGGCTCTGTAGACGCAAAGAATTCATCCAGCTCATCAACGGAATGGAAGATCTTTTCTTCCGGGACTCCGGCAGCTCTGGCGAGCTCGATGCTAAGCTGAAGCTTCTCGTCGATATTGTCGGTTCTTTCCATTTTATCCATGATCTCCATAATGGACATGATAATTCCTCCTTACCATCATAGCAAAGCTAGATGACTACTCTATTTTATTTATCGGGTAGAGCTCCCCGAAATATTTGAACTATGAACTATTCTTTGTTCATGTTCACTAATATATTATGTATTCAATATTGCTTCATTTCCGGAAAATAAATATACCCCTCCGAAGAGGGGTATATTATTATTTACGTTTAGATTGTAATGTATTCACTACTTTATTATATCTACCTTTAATATATCGTCTGAATTCAGTAGGATATGGGAAATTCATGTCATAGGAATAAATCTTTCCTTCATGTAAGGGATAGAAGATTTTATCCATAACTTTATTACCATGTAAGCATTCACACATATATCCATACTGTTTCTTATATGTCTTATATGATAATCTGATTACACAGTCATCATCTTCAATATGCCAGTTATCAATATATCTGATACCAGCAGTAAATTCACAGATATTCTTTTCTAAATCAATTACAATCTTAGGACTATAAAAGAATAAAGTTCCTTTACTTAAATGATTACATGCGGTAATAATGGTTCTACCAGTTTCAAATAAATGAATCCGAGCATCATTTTCTGAATCAGAAGATGCAAGATATCTGTGATGTAAAATGAACTCGATTATATAACCAAAGTCATCATCTTTCATCATAACTTCACGAGCAGGCATTCGATCTTGATCATGAAGCAACATCATTTTTTCAATACGAGGGTACAACGGGCATCACTCTCCTCTCTTCTCAATTCCATTCTTTCTCAAAATAAAATCTATTGTAGGAATCAGCACTTTAAATCCATTCTCATCAACAAGATAGTGCTCTTTGGTTTTAGAATCAACCTCAATATTTAAATGCTGATTATGTAAGTAAAACACAATCTTATCAACAGACCATTTCCAATTTTTATTGTGTCTGTAATTATATACTGTTTTAGGCTTTACTCCATATTTTCTTGCAATATCAGTTAATGTCAATCTTTCACCATCATAATCAGTAACAAATAAACTACTACGCTTGTTTTTAAGTTGATCCCTAAAAGGAATAAACTTGCAGTTATCTGGGCAATAATCACCATTAGGGTCTATGCGTTCTATTGACAATCTATCTCCATATGGAGTATCTTTTGGCTGTTCATAATAACCAACAGATATTGCCCAATTATAAAATTCCATAAAACTATCATCCCATGGTTTATATACTCCAATTCCTCTTCCTCCATAATTATCATAATCAGGAGAATTTGGATTATTACATCTATACCGCATTCCTTGCCAAATTTTAAAAATGTGCGTTTTAGACATTCCATGTGTAGTATTTGTTTTGAGTGAATATTTATACGATTCTTTCTTTAAATGACCACAGCTTTTAGTGTCTCCAGTAAGTATATTGTGTAGTTGCACAACACACTCATTCCCACAATCACATTTACACTTAACATAGACTCGTTTATATTTATACCCATTTCTACCATATCTCTCTTCAGTATGATCATATCCCAATATTGTAAGGTGTGCATACGTTTTACCAACATAATCCTCAATAATATATTTTCGTCCCATTCAATATCACTCCTAAGGATTTAATTTATATATTTTGTTAAATCCTCTGTAGAAATTGAACGGTATTGTAGCGTCACATTATGTTTTGACTTCAAAAGCGAATTCATAACAGATCCAGACATAATCATCAACGACAAGCCCAGGTTGTAATTACCAACACGATATGGACGTTCACCTACACAGATATTACAGTATTCAGGTTCTGCTCTATGGCAATGAATTGGAGCTCTCAAGTTACATACTTTACCTTTGTATTTAGGTAATGTATTTTCATCAAGAAGAATATTCTTTCCACCTTCATTGATGTATCTATACAAATGCTTATCTGTAATAATAGTTCTCAAATAGTCAGTCGATTTACAGTCAGATCCAGCAGGACCGATCTTTACCTGCTGAGAAACTGTGTTATATTTCTTAGTAAGATAACCAGCATCAGCAGTAAGAACACCAGAATTGTAATAAGATCTAACAGCAGAGTCAGCAATCTTAGGCATATCTGCTTTTGTTACACCTTCATTATAATTAGATGTAATAACTTTATATCCCGTAGGAGACTCTCCAGTATTATCAAGAATAGCACCTTTCATGACAAACATTGTCTTGTAGTTATTATATGGATCAACCGCACCAGAATCAAAGAAACTCTTACCAGGAGTATCCTTATCTTCTAATTCCTCAATAGCTTTCTTGACAATCTTACGCTCTACTGCAGACGCTACTGTACTCTCATTATTATCTAAAGCTTCTTTATTTTCTTTTAATAATTCCTTTCTAAGTTTCTTAGCTTCAGGAGGAAGCATAAGAATATCATTAGAAATAGAATAATTAATTAACTGCGATAAAGGTCCACCTAATAAATACTGAGACTTATCAATAAATTCTCTAACAACATCAGTGGTAATTTCATATGCAGTTAAAGCTTTAGCAATATTCTTTTCAATACTTTCCCAGGTATCTTTATCGATAGGTTTATTAATATACCCAAAGATACCAAGAGGTTCAAATAAGAATTTATTAATGATATATAAACCAATTGTAGTGGTAGAAGAATCCTTTACAAATTTAGAGTGTTTAGAAGAAATATTAATCAAATCATTTACATAATATCTAGGATTAGAATCCTTGAATCGTGCAAAGAGATAAACAAACTGATCAGATGTAGGATCTTCTACTGTTCCAATATAATCTAAAAATTCAGTCTCTTGTTTGGTTCCACGAAGATCTCTCATTCAAAGATCACCCCTTACTGAATAAACAGTCGATAGGTAATTTCAATCGTAGATTCAGAATCTTTCAGTTCATGGTTCTCCATATTGAAAGTGGTAATACCACGAATGTTACAAAACTCAGGATGTCCCCACGGATCATCTACGGGCCAACCAGCAACAAGACCAATGCTGTTCACCAAAGACTGAAGAGTAGATCCATTATTCTTCTTGAACCACTCACGGACATCAGACTGATCAATAGTAACAGAATACTTTGTAAAGACTCTGACAAACTTATCCGTAACAAGTTCATTTGCATTTAACGGAACGGTGGTACCATCTTCATACAGAACATTGATCTCAGGTGTAGTATCCCAGGTCTTACCATAGAAGTAAACGTATTTGCCATCTACAGCACACAAGAAGTATTTATTTCTGACTGCAGGAGTAATACCTTCTCGTTTATTAACACCTTCAATAGCTCCAATTTCATATGGATCTTGATCGGCAGGAAGATCATCTACAACAACTTCACCAACGCGGAACGGAATCATACCAGGAACAGATAAATCAGAGCGGTTTACCTTGTATACCTCATTGTAGGTGTTACCACAACCGCCATTACCAATCATGATACCACAGATCTTTTCCTCGCCAATTTTGTTACGCCAATCTTCATCTGTATAGTCAACATCTCTTCTGTGAACATCATACTTCTCATCCAAAGAAGTTGTTCTATATCCAGATCTGGTATTGTTTCCTTTTTCAGAAAAGAATACAGCGCCAGTTACTAATAAATCATTATGACCAAGTGTTTTAGTGAAGATAGCTTTGCCGTCTTTCTTGGAACGGTAAATAACTTCAACCTCACCAATAACATCAGAACCGTATGAGGCTAATCTTTTACCATTAACGTCAAGTTCTTCTGCTGTAGAAATTCTATCAACTTTAGTTTCATGATTTCTCATCTTCTTTTACCCTCCTTGTATAAATGCTACTTTTTCATCCGTGTATGCCTTATCCAAAACATATGCAGTATCATCAATCACCAGATGTTTATGGAAAGCAATCTCGTCATAAATATATACAGTATCATTGATTATCTCATGCTGATGTAAAGCTTTCTGATCAATGATACGAATCGGATCATGATCTCCTACATTAAATAATACATTAATAGATTCTAACTGAACAGTACTAGCCTTGAATACATTGATTGCTGTTCTCAGATACTTAGAGATAACGGAAACAAAAATATTCGGAGTATTCAAGAATAAATACTGCAGTTCATCTGTGTTAAAATACTCTTCCAGTTTATTAAGAATGTACAGTAGGAGATCGTTCAATTCTTTATCTCGCTTCTCAGCATAAACTGGATCTTTTTCAGCTTTTGCGTCATCATAAGAATCGATCTTAGCAGCAAGCTTGGGATCGATATCCATTAACATTTCATGGTATGTATTTGCAGCTTCTCCAGTTGAGAGGGTAAAATCTTTCTTTTCCATAGCAGAAATATATAAACATTCTTTTAATTTTGCTAATGCTTCATATCGTCTGATATCAGTTGTATGGTGCATCTCATATAAGATTGCATCATAATAGTCTCTGTTATTTACATAAGATTCAATCGTATTGGATCTGTTTGTAATTGGATTAGGTTCTGTTAAGTTTCTGAATGGAACATCAGATTCATTTATGTATTTACCATAAACAATATCAGTTTTATCATCAACATCAACTAACTGCTCATATGAATCTCTGATCTGTTTTAATTCATCTTCGATATCAGTAAAATCAAATCTGAGTATCTCAGCAATGTGTTCTGGTTCGTAAACGATGTTCCCATCGAATCCAGATCGTTTCGCCATGATATCAAGCATAAATACTACAGCAGTATAAATATCACAATTACCACCAGTAGCATATTGATTTACAATCTTCATTCTCTGCATCTTCTCGCCAGACTGCAGTAACAGATTCAAGAAATAGCAGACTTCAAATGTAACAGAGCTTACATCATATGCAGCTTGAATTCCGATATACTTAGACATCCATAAGTTAAATCGTTCAGAATGTAAATCTTCATATTCTTGCTGTGTAAGTTGCCAAAGATAATCGTTATTTGTTACCTGGGTGTAATCAGTCCATGCTTCCTGATCATAGTCCATTTCTCTATCTCGAATGGTAGATTTCAAAAATGCAATATCCTGATCTTCGACTGGATCCATAATTGGTAATCCAGTCTTAGGATCTGTTCCACCGGTAAACTGAATTGTTCCATCTTCATTCTTTTTATTTGTCTTCATTAAATAGTATCGATTTGCAGTAAAATTTGTTCCCTGGAATAATTGACAAATATCAAGAATAACACCATCGGTACCTTTAATTTGGAGAAGCTTATCCATCGCCATTACAAGCTTCCTCTTGTACATATATGGGAATCTTTGGAAATATCCAAGCATTCCATATGAATCAAGAATAGCATCTAAGATTTCTTCAAAACTCAAATACGAATTTTCATCAGGAACTAATGTGTTCCTGATTGCTAACGTTAACATCATCATTCCAATAACAGGATCATATAGCTCTGTAGTAGTAAGAATTGCTCTGTTATATACAGTAGCCATTACATATCTACGAGCACCATAATATTCCCTCTGGAATAAATCAAGCGTTCTATCATTCTTTGGAGAACCAAGACGAAGAATCTCAAACGGTTTTGCTAATCTGGCAGTTAATAAATCAATTTTATTAATGCCTAAAAAGTCCAGATATTCAGCATCTGGACGTTCTCTTTTTAATCTTTCGATGATACCTCTTGATTCAAGTTTGGCAATTTGATAGTTATTCATCTCATGGATTGGAATATCCGTAGGGATGTCTTCCTGATCTAAAATATAGATATATCTCAGATCATTTGTTCTGGGTAATCCAGTGAGCATCCTATAATACTCATTTTTCTCTTCATAGTTTGCGATTATCCATTGTGCTTGATCTTCAACGATTTGTTCTCTATATTCAGTAGGAATATTATTTGGGTTAATAGTACATGCATATACCTCACTAGGTTCCAAATATTTCTCTAATATTTTCACTTCAAATGAGGGGAAGTTTTTAAAGTATCGACTTCCGTTTATACAAGCATTATATAACTCAAACGCAGCAGCAGTTTCAGCTGTCTCGTATGATCTAGCTAAGTCGTATCGTTTCACAACAATACCAGAAGCAATCAAGACCAGATCATCATAGAGTGACTGCAGAAACTCATATGTCATTCACTGCCACCACCTTTCTTATTGCAAAAATACTGCAAATTTATAGTATTGTCCAGGCATTTTCAAAGACTATTATAGGTTATAATATAATTATAAACAGAAGGGAAAAAGAAACACCTTAGAGGCTAGATGTTTCTTTTATGGGTGTAGCACTTACTAAAGACTAAATCTTAGCAGTCACTACAACTTCAGTACCATCATATTTAGGTATGCGATACACATACCCAGACGGCTTAAGATAATTAGCAGTAGTATCCTCTTTCTTTGAAGACCCGAACTTCTCCAAAAGAGTTTTACTAATATCTCTCATGTGAATTCCTCCTTTCTGTTTACTCCAGAAATATCCCCGCTCCATGCCGGGAGCGGGGATATTTTCCTTCAGCCTCTAATACTATAATATGTATTTAGAGATTTTATGTAACCAGAAAAAGATAATGCTCCCTCCATTATCGGAGGGAGTATTATCCACACAAAAGGAGCTTTCACTATGGTATTTCAATATGGGGGAAAATGAAGGGAGAAATACAATAGGACTAATCATGGATGTGTGACCAAGACATCCATTATAATATTGTTAGTGGAGGTATGTTTTGATGAGTGAGAAAATTAGAGTCTATGGTATTGGTAGAAACGAAGATCGTTTTATTCAATATGGGATCACTGATAGTATCTTGGATAACTATAAAAAGTATGTATCCTTTGTTAAGGGATGTGAACATGCAGTAAGAAAGAATGATAGATATACTGATTATGTAGCTAAGGTTCATCAAGCTGGGTATAATCAATGCGCTGTGCTTGGGAATCTTACAAAAGGACAAAAAGATATTCCATTAGAAATGCATCATGGACCAATCTTTAACTTATTTGATATCTGTGATATTGTAACCAGATATCATCTACATAAAAAAGATATTAGAGATCTTACCACATTTGATATTGGAGATGAGGTTCTTACTTGTCATGAGAAGGATTGGATCCAAGTTATCATGCTATCCAAAACTGCTCACAAAGGTGGACACTTCAATGTGTTCATTGATACGAAAGCTTCTGTAGGTAGAATTGATAAATTCATTGAGAAATACATCGATTCTATGCATGACTATTTCGATAAAGATGAAGCATATGAAGAATACTATGATATGATTGAACGATATTTGAAAGAGGCAGAGAAAGCTGGTATCACAAATGATAATGGTCTATTTGATACCACAGAAAAATTAAAGAGATTTAAATAAAGGATAAATACCACAGGGGTTTAAACCCCTGTGGTATTATTTTGTACAGCAGTAAAATCATATTCCTTATTAATTACCTTAGATACAATTCGTCTATTCTCAAGAAGCATATATCTGAGCTGACACCATTTCTCAATATAAGAAGTCCCATAATAGTAGTCAAGTGCCTCAATTGACTCATCTCCAAGGTAGTCAAGCATACTACTCAGGGTATTGGCGTAAAGCTTCATATTCGCATCAGGATCTTTCTCAGATACCCTGGCTTCCGAGTTGAGCTCCAGAAAATAACCAAATAACAAACCGAGGTATTCATCTAACTCCTTCGGAGTGAACTGAATTACCTTCTTATATTGCATATCAGTTTGCTGCTTAATTTTAGCAGCATATGCATTTGCTTCTTTGGTTTTCTCTTCATAGTATTTATCAGCTTCTGCGATTTTGATTGTGTATCTCTCTTTTCTCTTATACGCAACATACAGGAATGCTGCACCAAACAAAATCAGAATAAACGAAAATGAAATCATTCCAATGATAATTAAATAGAAAATATCTGCTGTACTCATTTCCTCTTCTCCTTCTCTATATAAACATTTGAATCAATGGTAAGACAATGCGATTATAGTTATACTGAATATTTAGTGTATCTACATCCGCTTGATCTATTACAAGCAGATTATAACCATATCCAGATAGTTCATAAATCGTACGATAAATATTAAATGAATTCAACTCTCGATAAAACTGAACTGGAAGTTCACGAGCTTTATATCGATGAGTGAAATCAATTAGATATTTACGTAGAGAATCTCGTCTATCCATAACGAGATACTCCATAACCTTAACGATAAAGGTAATAATCCCTGCTTGGTGGTCTGGATTATTTACAACTTCATCGTTCACACCTTTTATATCAATCGTTTTCTTTCTTCTATTATAGTATAGTTCAAGACCATCAAATTGTATAAAAGCTGCATATTGATTCTTTTGTTTAAACTCCATCTCTCCGAATTTCGTATTTGTTAAACTTCTCCCTGCTACAAATACGGCATCATTCTTAATGGCTACAATATCTGAATCCTGTAAACCATTAGAACGAAATAAATTCTCTCTTGCTCGTTTAATTTGCTTCTTAATGATCTGACCAATCCGTTTGTCCTGACGGATCATTTTACCTACAGTAACCTCTCGACTTTGTTTATCCAACATAGCCAATTTATGTAGAGTGTCAGAATCAAAACCTTCTTGTGCCAAAGCTGAGATATTTGCAGCTTTAATATCGTATTCATAAATACGATCAACTATTAGTTGTTTATCAGTGAGGTAAGATGTTTTCTGATATAGCTCAGAATACTTCTTCTGGAGATGAAGAAATCCCTGGGCATCACGAGGTAAATTCAGATCAGAAATATCCATCTCCACACCTCCTTAATAGAAAAATAGCAGGGGAAGTTGATTCCCCTGCTATTTCATTTCTGCTTACTCAGCGTCAGCAGTAGCCTTCTTAGCAGCGTCAATAAAGGCAGTAGCAAACTCCTTACCAAAGCCATTGGTGATATTCTTCTGAATACCCTTGGCCCATTCGGGAGTTCCCATCTTCTCGCCACTCAGCTGAACATATGCAATGTTCATATAGACGAGCTGCAGAATGTTTGCCATCTTGCCCTTAGCGAGCTTCTTGACAAACTTGTCTGCATTCATGAGAGGCTTATTGAAATCAGTCTTCGCAAGCTTCTTGATCTTCTTGCGCAGCTTCTTCTTAGCCTTCTTGCCCTTAGTCTTCTTCAGCTGCTTGGCAAGCTTCTTCATCTGCTTCTTGACCTTCTTCTTCTTGGGATAGCCATACTCAGCTTCAGGAAGGTCATACTTGCCATCGGAGATAGCATCCAGAACCTCTCTGGTCATCTCATAGGTCTCATACGCGACCTTATTCTTCTTGGCAAGCTTCTTGCAGAGCTTATCCGCTTCCTTCTTCTTAGAAGTCTCGCAGATCTTCTTCAGATTATCATTAGTAAAGATATTAGCCAGAGTCCGTGCGAGATCTCTGCACTCCTTACTACCGATATCCTCAGGATCTTTCGCAGAGAGACCAATCTGGTGCATCTCTACTGCGAAATAGGTAATCAGCTTCCGGCAATACCGAACGGTTGTACGGGAAGGACCATACTTGCCAGACTTGCCACTACGAAGCCACTTCTCAAGGTTCTTCGCAATGTTCTTCTTCTTACCCTTGAAGAGCTTCTTGATCTTCTTGTCCACCTTAGTGATGGGCACGACACCAAACTCCTCACAAATGGCCTTGACGTACTTGATCAGGAATTTCTCCCGAGCCTTCTCTTCAGGAGTCTCAGGATTATCATCCAGAACGAAGACGACAATGTTAGGACGCTTGCTGTTAGCGGTGATAATGTTCATCACCATGGTAGCAGCAATGATATCCTTCGGATTCTCCGCCTTGGACGGATTACGGAGCTCCTTGATAGCATTCTTAATGACTTTATTAGCCTTCATGCTACCATCGAGGACTGCATTGATCGTATCCTCGTCTGGGGTGAAACTATTACGGTCATAAGAGATCTCTAAGCCATTCTCAGTGAATCCCTTCTTGACCTTCTTGCTCAGGCTAAAGGCCGCAATATCCCGATAACGGAATACGGTCTTAGCAGCCTGGCTTTCTCTGCAGATGAAAACCATAATACTTTTCCTCCTAATGTGATATTTATCTTAAATATGATCAGACCAATCTTTGGCCATCTCATATCTAGGATCAGGTTCTTCAGAATGAGGATTCGGATTATCCATCATCCTATGGAAAAGACTATTCTCCTCCTCATCGGACAATTCATCATCTTCATCCTCATCGTCGTCATCCTCTTCATCGAGAATAGTTGTATAAGATCTAAGATCTTCAGCAATCTCCTCTTGATTCACTTCTTCGGAGATGTCAAGATTAGCATTCGGTGCAGGTTCCTCATCGTCATCCTCACCACTGCTAATAATGATTGTAGGATTCTCGTTGGTATCCTCAATCACATCATCATATGCGTCATAGATTGCTTCACGCAATGCTACAGTATTAATAGCAAGCGCAGTTGCATTATATCCTTCAACGCAAACGTAAATGGGAAGCCCATAATTCTCATAGGCTTCAGTAATATCTCCACGTACGTGGAAATAGATACCAGGTAGTTCAGAAGATTCCGTTTCGGTCTCTTCGACTACCTGATAATGGATACAATTCGGATTTTCATCCGACTGCATCTTCTGTATAATACTGTTAGTCATTTCATTTTGAATTACAGTATCATTCGGCTTATGGTAAAGCTCATCTTCGAGCTCAACAACTCTTTCTCCGAGCTTCTTATTCTGCTGCCTGAGAGTATCATTCTCACGGTTGAAAACATTGATCCTATCGCGGAGCTCTTTAATTGTGCGTTCCCTCGCATCAATTTCAGCTCTCATAGGGTCTTGCATATTTTCAGTTTCATCAATCTTATTCTCCAGATACCTGATCTTGGAGTTCAGATTGGTGATGATATCATATGCCTCCTGAAGATCATCAGTCAATTCATTGACCTGCTTATCTTTATCGTGGAGAGCATTTTTCATAATAGCGAAGGCATCAGAAGAATTATCCCTGAGACTATCGATCATATCCCAACCGATAAATTCGATAAGCTCCTTAACGTAATTCTTATATTCTTCAGGCTGATTCTCTCTGAATTCCATGATTCTATGGAGAAGCTGTTTGGTCGGCTTTGACTGATGCACAGGAGTATTATTTTCATAAGTATGAACTTCCTGAGGAACTCGAATCGTTTCTTCAGTATGCTCAACATGCTTACTCTTCTTCTGAGTAATATGCTGATCCTGTCGATTGTTGGTATCATCCTTATGGTTCTTATCAGGTCTAACAACAGGGTTGCCATTCTTATCCAGAGCTACAACTCTGTAACCATCCTGGACTGCAATCTTGAATCGTTCCTTGCCCTGCTTCCAAACCTGGATATGATAACCTTCAGGGAGTTCATTGATGCGCTCAGCCATGTCTTCTTCATCCTCCTCGTCGTTATTGTTCATGAGATGATCTGGATAATACGGTTCGAAGATTCCAGTTCGCATAGCTTCCCTGGATCTACGCTCCAATTCTTCCCGATCATCAATGGTGAATCCGTCTGAGAATATATTTTTCATATTATATTCCTCCTTTCTCGGACGGAGTTCTATAGGAATGTAAGTCCTTCCACACTTCTCACAAACCATCTGTGAGAAATCATCATTGTACTTACATTTTCCTCGACAACGTTTCAGCTCCCCATTCTTATCGGAGCCAATAACTGCAACACAGCGCAGTCTATCTTTGGCCTTGATCTGTTTGAGTGGATACAGATCAGAACCATCGATAAATACAAATTTACCCTTCCTGTCAATTCCGTAATTTAAAACCATGGAAGGTGTAAGATCAGCAATCAGGAAATCTTTAGATAACTCTCTAAGTGCATGCAAGATATCATTTCTATACAGCGACATCCATTCAGGTTTCATTACAAAATACCGTTCCTGAACAGTTACAAGTCCAGATGGATGTCTGGCATACACTCTCGCATACTGAGGTACCATATCCTGCAACAGACAATCATTAAAATTGTCTGCTATTCCATTTTCATCCAGGGCAATCTTAAATACCACTCCTGGATAATAGGGATGAGTGAGGACTAGGATATTGGTTCCCAGTCCTCCTCCCTTCGATGTGAACCCAAAGGGTTCTAACAGTTCTTCGACATAATCAGACTTCAGCTGATTATCAGAGTTAGAGTGCATAATGGTAAACAGATCATCAATCACTGTACCATGAAACAACTCCAACCAATTCTGAGACAGATCGGGAGTTCCGATCTCATACTTATAATAATCCTTAATATAAGGATCTAACTTCTTACTAATTTTAAACTCCTTCGGAGTCTTGTTTTTATTCTTCTTTTTCTTTCCCATTTGAAATCGTCCTTTCAAGTGATCTCCAGACTATAATATGTATTCAATTTATGGTCGTGCAAAATCTTCTAAGTTCTCAGTATACTTAGTAGATCCTTCTTGTTCTAACGCCCATATTGTATTCTTACCAGATTTAACAGGTCTTATAGTCAGAGTTTCACCATCTGCAACAATCTCAAACGGTCGATTTGCATCCTCCACTTCATATCCATATTTTCGGAACCATGCAATCCGTTCCTTATCTCGTTTCTTCTTATGCTCCTCCTCTTCCTTATGTTTCTTTGCTTCTTCCTTAGCACGTTCTTCAATCTGTTTATAGCGCTTCTTGATACGCTCAATTGCTTTTTCATCGTCTCCGAGAAAGGTTGTCATATAATCTTCACTTAGATAACCCTTGTCTACCATAGATTGGACATATTCAGCAAACTCTTTTCGCTGCTTTGCAAAACGTTTTACTTGCTTGTCCTTATATTTCTTGAATTTTTTCTCGGACATGAAAGCCATTCCAGTTAAAGGATCGACCATAGCCATATCTTTCTGGAACTTTTTATTTCTTTTATTAATCATTTTAATAAACACAATCCTTCTCGCTGTAAGTTCACTACAGCGCCACTTCCGGGCTTTCTTCTTGTACTTCTTCATAGGATGCTTCCGCTCCCACGCGGAAAATTCATCCCAGTGCTCATCCGGAATATCAGGAATACCATCAGACAAATCAATTTCAATTTCTTTCTTATCAGCATATGCAGTATCAACCGACATCCATTTGATACCGTCAATTTCTTCAATCCCATTCTCACGTTCATACTTACGGTTCTCAATCGCCGCAAGTTTTTCAGCATCAGTACGTTTGTCATTCTTCAGCGACTGCTCATATCGATAGAGTTGCTCCAGAGCTTCACACTGCTCCACACAAAATTCCACAATTCTATCTACATCATAGTCAAGATCCTTCATAATCTTGGCTTTGTACCAAGGCGCAGCATACTCCTGCAGAAACCAGTTTGCTTTCTGATACATCTCCTTGGTTAGTTTTTCTTTCCGCTTTTTCTTCAGCTTCTTACGGGCTTTCTTAATCTTCTTCGTTTCTTTTGGCTCTTCAATCGTTTTTCTGGGAAGGTCTTTATCCAGTCCCATCTTTTCAATAAATTCCTGGTGTTCACGCTCCTGTCTATCTTCAATCGCTTTCTTCTGTGCTTTCTTAGGAAGATCATCTTCCAAGAAAGGCATTGGTGGTTCGGGACCAGGCCCTAACCATTCATCTGTCCATGGGTCACGATTAAACATCTTCACGTAACCCTCTTCTGTTTCAGCCAGCTCCATTCGCTTAGCTCTGGCTTCACGTTCTCTCCGTTCTCTTTCAGCGTCTTCCTCAGAAATAGGTTCTTCAGGTATATCGAATTCCTTTCTGAGTTTCATAATAAGCTCATGTGCTCCCAAACCGTTATCACCTCAACTTTATCGGAGACTTTTTAAATTTCTTTGTATAAAAGTTTCCACCATACTTTGCATAAGCATCAGCAATCTGATTAAACTTGATAAATGCTTCTGCAGTATGTGGAGTAAGCTCAACTCCACTCTCACTCATTTGTAAACAGAATTCTTCTATGTCAGTCTTCTGCGGTTTTAAGTGAGAGTTGATATGAGCAATTTTCATATTTACCTTACCTTTACTCAGGATATCTAAGATATCTCTGAATATATCTTGATTCTTTACTAATTCACCACTTTTCTTCTTCCAGTTGTCATAATCAGATAAATCCCATGTATTCCACATCCAATCATTTAATGCCATTACATGATTCTTATGATCAGATATAATTAAAATATTAATGGTTTTCATTTTCCTGGATTTTCTGATTTCATTCGCATGGTAGATTGCTTTGTATATTGCAATCAATTCAAGATATGGAATCTTATCACTATTCAAATTATCGTATAATACAGTAAATAATAAACTTCTTGGATCTACAAACACACATGAATATCCTCCATATTGTGGTTTATGTATTTGTGCAGATCCATCTGTAAATACGATGAGATCAATTTCCATAATCTCACCTCATTTCTCACTTATATAATATATATGCGAAGGGTAGACGAGTCAAATCTACCCTTCGCATATTTAGTCATCCATCTTCTAGAGCCTTAATGAACGTCTGTAACTTCTTAGTACTGACTCTGGTATTTGCTTCATCTTGTACTAAGATGTATTTCCGTATCAATGCTTCTGGTACTTCATTTTGTATAAATGAATATCCCTTATTTAATTCCTGAAGATTCTTGAACTTCACTTTCATTGTGGAAGTAATAAAATCGCTATAGATTTCAAAGAAAGCTTCAGGATCTCCAAAGATAGCATCAAACGGAATAAATAAATCATTATTCTCAGAATGTACATATGTGTGACAAGCATCACATAATGGATACAATCCAACCAATCCAAGATAATGAAGTTGCATAACCTCTTTCGCTATAGCAGTCTGCTTCAAAGATTCATTTCTCTTCATTCTCTTATTGATTACAATATAAAGAATATCTTCCATAGTTAGAGGTGTATGATGTATTTCAATGCTAAATTTATCCCAGATGGTGATATTTGGGTGGACTCCACAACAGTACATTCCCCTGAACTTCTTGAGGAATTCAATAAACTTGGTATACTCGTAAGATTTACGGATGTAATACTTGGTTCGAACAACGAATTTATGTAATTCTTTTTCATCTTCGAACTGTCCAAGATTATCAATGTACTCAGAGGGCTGTAATGTAACTTGGATCGTCTCATAGTCAAGTTTCTCCTTCTTATCTTTTACCTTGGAAATTCTATATTCATGAACTTTTGGTATTCTCATTCTGATAATCTCCTTACCTTATGAATGGTTTCAAATAAGTTAAAAAGAAAGAATACGAATGACATCACAGTAAATCCTATAGAAATAAAAACTTTATAATTTATCAGATAATCATAGTAAGCAATTCCGAATAAAGTAAACATTACCATTGCTCCAAATAGAATAGCCCATACCATAGTATGGAGAATGCCAGTTACAATACTAATTCCAGTTTTCTTGGTAATCTTATTAATTTCTCCAGCAATAATATGATCAGCAATAATATTATGATCAGAACTAACACGATATTTCATTATTAATCCTCCTCCTCATCATGATTCCACAGATCATAATCTTCTCCATCATTGATATGTAAACCAAAATTTTCTTCTTCATAGTCTAAGAAATACCCAAATTTAGCATCTTCTATATTTGATCTAAGAAAATCTTTATATGGTTTTGCATACTCAAGTTGTTCATCTACTTCTTTACCATCTTTCCAGCTATGTCTGATAATGATGTAATTAAGCGTTGCATCACTAAGCAAGAGCGGACAATGTTCTTCTACCCATTGTCTGGAAGCAGTAACACAAAAGTTTTGGCTCATATCTACATAAGATTTAACACATACCAATTTATTTTCTTTCAACCACTCATCGTTGGAAAACTTGTTCTCACATATCCAAGTTAAAAATGGTTCAGCATTTGGATAATCTCTACCAGAAAACCAATTATTAAGTTCAAAATATACTACATCCTTATTAATTTCCATAATTTTCTCCTTTCGTTATTTAGAAAGTTTTCTATTTAGAAACTTATCTAAATAGGCGGTATTGTTGGATTTAATTTCATACAAGAGAGGATACAAGGACCATCTTGTATGCTCCTTGTATCCACAGAGAGATGATTAAAACAATCATCTCGACTATTATCTTCCTCTATCTATAATAGTATATAATCCATAACTATATGAAATTAAATCATCTATTTTATCATTATCAACACCTAGCATTCTGCTAATGGTGTTGATAATGTCTTCTTCATTAGAAGTTTTCATTAATCTATATATTGATTCAACAGTGAGGTTATATGTCATTGTATATGCTTCTAGATATTGTACTACCTCACTGTTGATATGTTTTTCACATGCTGAGATGATAATTTCTTCTTCCTGTTTATCTTCTGGTCTACTTTGCATCTCAGCATGTCTATTAATAATTGCATTAGCTATATTCCTGATAGAATCAGGAATATTATCTTCTATATAGTAATTGTATAAGAATTTATTGGTATTGGTTTCATAATCTTCTGGATCAATTTGATTAACTATCGAATGAATTTGAAACCAATACCTAATTTTTACAGGATTAGTAAGATTATTAATAAGAATAGTTAGATAACAGATATTGTTATCTTTACTGGTAATTAAATGTAACATGTAAATTCACTCCATTCAAATTCGTTTGAATATTAATAGTTTGTTTAATAACTAATCCTATTAGAAATATCATTTTAACCGAAAAAAATTAAATTTTTAGCTATAGCTAAAAATTTAACAAAGTTAAATTAGAAAATGCGGGAGACGAATATTTTACAGCAATGAATGAAATTTTAACGCCATGTTAAAATGAATGAATGCAGTAAAATTCGGCGGAGCATTTTCAATTATATGAAAGGATTTGGATAGAAATCATTCGCATCCAAATTCCATATAATTACATCTTACTCTGAATAGCAAGAAATGCTCATTTTTTGAGAATCATTTTTGTACAAAATGATAGCCAAATTAATATAGATAAAAGAGGTGATGATATGACTGATATCACATACAGACCAGATGGATCTGTTATTATAAAGGCTGAACTACGAGCTTCATCCTATGCTACGATGATGGTAGCTTTGACTCAGCAGTACTTATCTGATTTGTACTATTTCATATTTACCAGGATTTCATATCGATTATACAATAAAACTTTATTCAATACACACTGTAATAAAATTGATGACAATGCATACATTGATAAGTTTGATGAACATCGATATTATCCTGAGTATTATACGTATACTGATAAAAAGACTAAAAAGAATGTCTATTTGAAATTAGATCATATTACATCAACTGCAAAGCATAAGATTACTCATTTTGCAATTGAAGATGCAATGGAGTATGGAATATGGTATATTAAATGGTGTACATACTCCAACCATAAATATTCAAATCCAAAATATGCAAAATACTTCTTTAAGAATGTAGTAGAAGATTATATGAAGACTAGATACGATCCTCGACTCGGATATATACCACAGAGTATTGATTATTCTGTTATTGAGAAGTTTAAATATGGCAAACGTGATAAGATCACTGGAGATTATGAAAAGCTTGGCAGATATTTGATTCCTAAGATTAAGGAACATGCTACCATTATATCAGAATCTGACAAATTATTGATTCAACGGTATCTTCTTGGTGGATATCATATGAAACATTTGAATCTCTATACTAGATGGTATACAGATTTATATCTTAGTATGCATTTAGTTCCAACGGAAGAGTCTGGTATATTTAAACATTTACGTTTTATTCGAAAGGATGTATAATCTGTGAAAATTAATAACGATGGTTTCATGGTGTTAGAATGGAATAAAAGTAATACTGAACCTGTAAAGAAATCAAAGAA
>Ga0256407_10005791_pt1 | contig 19513 bp, 13 predicted proteins | sample RumenRJG_04DNA_FD_193489 | JGI IMG/M metagenome (GOLD analysis project Ga0256407, IMG submission 193489) | Bovine rumen microbial communities from Lethbridge, Alberta, Canada - RJG_04 | ecosystem: Host-associated > Mammals > Digestive system > Stomach > Rumen | place: Canada: Alberta... | reverse complement strand
AGAATCGCCCTTGAAGTGCTCGCGCTGGCTTTCCAAGAACCAGTGATAGTCAGTCTTGTCGATATTCTCCACATTCTCCTTCGACTCATGTGACTTACGCCAGGCAGCAGCCCCACCGCCACCAGGTTCCTGAGCGATGGTGAGGGCGATGCGTTCATCGAAGGCACCGCAATAAAGTGCCATCTTACCCGCATAGGAACAACCTGTGACTCCGATATGCCGCGTGTCTATTTTAGTAATTTCTGGTCCCAACTGCTGCAGTCCGTCAATCAGACGACTCAGTCCCCAAGCCCATTCGCTATAGGCACCATTACTGACCAAATTGGGATACAGGCGATCGAAGTGATGCTCTCCCCTGTCATGATGCGGACGCCACTGGGAATAATCGTTCACCTGACTCTCATGGAAGGTCATCAGGGCGATAGGCCGATTCTCAAACAACTGCTTGGGCAAGGAGATCATGCTCGTGCCGATCATCAGGGCGTAAGGTGGCTGCCCTGTCTTCGGATAGGTAATCACAGAGCGCAAGGTGAGCGTCTGACCATTGACGGTCACATCCACCACGAGGGCGGTATCACCCTCCATACGGGCTTTTACCTGACTGGGTTCTACGGCAGGCTTCTCGCCGATGCCATAATGCTGGATCATGTGGGCGATGTCACTACGGCGCTTCTGCCAGTCGGCAAAGGAGTTCACACCCTCCAGTGCATCCGGCAACTCATGAATCACGGGCAATTGATCAGGTTCTGGCATCACAGGCTTCGCCAACTGGCTACCCGTATTCTCTACATCATACACACGTGGAATGTCACTCTGCCCCAGTGCCATCAGCACCCCTAAGGCAAGCATAGTTGATAATGTTAGTCTTTTCATACAGCAATGATTAATCGTATGCAAAGATACGAATAATCAACGAAAAACCAAATTGAAAAAGAAAAAAACAGCCCTTAATGATACAACTTTCAAAAACATTGCTTATCTTTGTAGCGTCATTCAGATCATTAAGAAACAAACAGGGATATAAATCATGATAGAACAAGACCAGCAGGAACAAGCTTTAGCCAAGCTGCGAGACAAGATAGAAGAGACAATTGGTAGGAAGATGAAGACCCCTAAGGATTTTGACTTCTTATCAGAGCAGGTGTTTGAAAAACTGCATGAGACCGTCAGTGCCACAACCTTGAAACGCATCTGGGGCTACCTTTCTGAGACATCTGTTCCCCGTATCTCAACCCTCGATATCCTCTCGCAGTATGTCGGCTATACCGATTGGGCCAGTTTCATGGAACAGGTTCCTGATTTAGCCTTTCCTGAAAGTCAAGATGCAGAAACAGTCTCAGCCAAACCTGCCCCCAAGTGGAATACCCGCACATTGGGAGCAATTGGGGCGGGCATTTTTATTCTCTTGCTGATAGCCTTTGCGGCTGTATTCTACTTTATTGGCAGACAGTCATCTTCGAAAACAGACGAGACAAAGCCATCCTCCAGCAAATATGTCCTGACCATCGGACAGAAATTCAAGAGACATCAGGATTATCTGAAACTCTTCGGTATTTTGAATGCTAAGGTTCTTTATGGGCAGCAAGTACCCAACCATCCCAGCATCTGGACTTGGGGCCCCACGTATCACCATCGCCATTGGCACAATGAGGGCGACAGTGCGAAGATGCTGCCCACCATCACTGAATACTGGACGGGCGAAGGTGTCACCAAAGAGGCAACGGCCATCCGAAATACCCAGCAATATTTTCACTATCTTCGACTCAACGAACTCCGTATTGCTTTTGTCAAGAACCTGGTCGATAGCAACTTCGTCTTTACGGGAGTCTATCGTATGTCGCTTGTGCTCTCTGATACTACCAAACTTGTCTGGGAGCGCGTTGCCGAAGAAGTCGATCTCAATAACCTCGACTATCTCGAAACCCTCCGCAACGATATGTCCTTGGCAAGTCCCGAATCTCCCTGGCTCCTAAACCCTCAAGAATAAACTAAGGACGCCATTTCCCTCAAAAATAGGCATTTGGACTGATTTGGACTCGAAATAGGACTGGTTTGGACTAATCCTATTTCGGGTTTTTAGGCTAATTTTGCACCAGAAATAAAAAAATTGGCTCAAAATGAACGGCCTTTCAGACTTTTTCCTTATCTTTGCAAAGTCAACCCATAGTGGATGACGCAATATTGAGGAGAGCTATCAAGCTTTAGCCCGTCAGAGAATCTGGAAAATTCAAAGTAGCAGGGCGAAGTCTGGAGGCCGTTCTTCCTGTGTAGGCATATCTGGTGCCAACCTATACCTTGGCCCTAACTATACCTTTACAGGTGTGAGCCGATTTTCATTCTTTATGCTACAGGTATTCCAGAACCTTCTGACGAGGAATGTCAAAAGGCTCACACTCTTTGTGCTTAGTGGAGTATTAACAACTAAAATTATAAATATGGCAAAGTGTTCAAAATGCGGAAATGAAATCCAAGAGGGACAGAAGTTCTGTATGAAGTGTGGAACTCCCGTTAGTGCTGATAACAATAAGAGAGTTTCTAGTGCTATTAAGGAACCGCTTGTATGTTCAAAGTGTGGTAACCCGTTAAATCCAGGTCAGAAATTCTGCATGAAATGCGGAACGCCTGTTAGCGCTGTTCCGCAGCAGCCGCAGGCTCAACCTGGACAGAAGGGTTGGTTTACCGATGGTGTGCGTGCTGTAGCAAACGCAGTGACAGGTGGTGCACTTAATCGGGATATAGAGCGTCAGCAACAACAAGCGATGCGTCAGCAAGCTCGCGATGATCAAGGCCAGATACAACAGGCCCAACAGGGGCAGCAGGCAGCGGAACGCGCCCAGCGTTTAGCCGAGCAAGAGGCAGAGCGCGCTCGTGACCGTCGTAATCAGGAAGCTATAGATGGTATTGACGTGGTACGTGGTCGTGCCATATGGAATATCCAGCCAGGTCAAATTGCCCGTCGCATTACGGAGACTGAGTTCTATCAGATTGAACAACTCAAGGGTGTTATCATCCAAGAGGGCTGTACGGCTTTGGTCTATGTGGACGGAGATTTGGTTGGCTCTTTGTCAGGTGGTGCTTATTCATTCCCTGTGAAGAGTGATGCAGAAAAGAAAGCAGAGCGTGAGCAAGCCGAGCAGAAAATAAAAGACCAGGAGCGCAAAAAGCAAGAAACTTTTATGGATCGTGGGCTTTTGGGTACTATTGGCATAGGTTTGAATACAGTCCGCCGTTTCTTCTTCGGAAACAAGAAGGGCGAAAGTGAACAAAAACGCCAGGCCCGTCAGCAGAAGGTGGAGAAAGTGCTCAAGGAGAAGAACCAGCCTAAGCTCATCCGTGTCTATTTAGTCAGTGACCGTGTACTCACTTTAACCTTTGGCGGACAACTGAATCAGAATGGCGGTATTGATTTTGTTCCTTTCAATATTCCCACAAAGATTGTTGATGTTGAAATCGGCGTGTCACTCCAGATGCAGATTAATAACATCCATGATTTCCTGCGTAACTATTTAGCTGATCGCGATAGTGTGACCACAATTCTGGTTCAACAGCTGGCTACACCTGCCGTTCAAAACACGTTAACCCAGATGCTCCGTAATTTGGACTATCAGCAGGAAGGACTGCCAGAACCAATTGTAAATAACCTGAAAGCACGCATCCAGCAGGCTATCAATAATCAATTATTCGGAATTCAGTGTACACAGGTATTACAGATTACAGACCGTTCAGCCGATTTTGAACGTTTCCGTCAGGTAGAGCGAGAACTGTTCTGTTCAGAGAAAGAACTGGAGTTCTTGCAACGTACAGGCGAATTCCGTAACCGATTAGCTTCAGAGACCAATAAACAGACTATCGACAAGGCTACAAGTGAAGAAGAACTGCGTTATGCCCTGCAGCAACTCAATAAGGACAAACTTCTGCACGATGACGAGATGGAACAGTTCGTCCTTATGCTAAGTGCACAAAAACGTCTGCGTATAGCCAAGAGTCAGGAGGAGGAATATGAAGCACTCCTAGATCTGAAGAAGAGCCGCTTGGTGAAGGATGACGAGATGGCTGCTCTCGAGGATGCCCTCACACACAACAAGATAGAGCGTGACTCAGTAACTGAGATTATGCGCATCCAGCATCAGCAGAGTGTTGACGATGCCCGTCTGCATGCCCAGTGGGCGCTCGATGACCAGAAACAAGACCACGATTGGGAACGCGAAGATCTGCAGCGTCGTCGTAACTGGGGTATCGAGGATGAGCAGCGTGAGCGTGAGTGGATGCATGAAGAGCAGGAATATAATCGTCAGTGGGGGCGTACCCAGCAACAGGACGAATATAATTGGCAGAAGCGCATCAGAGAAACAGACTTTGACTGGCAGCAAGAGGAACGTCGTCGCGAGGCCGAGTGGCAGCAGCGCCAGCGCGAACACGAAATGGGTCGTCAAGATAAGTTCGATGATATCGACATCTTAGATCGTAAAGCCCAGATTGCTCAGCGTAACATGCAGGCAATGAAGGAGGCAGAGCTGCGCGAGCTACAAGAGAAGAACCGCTCAACAGAGACTATTCACAATATGGATGTGAATGTTGAGATGAACCGTGACAATGTAGAGGCCAATATGTCGGCAGAGCAACTCATGGCCAAGCGTGCAGCAGAACTCTCTGGAGAAGGTCAGGTTGCCTTTGCTCAGGCACTTGGCTCAGGCAAGGAAAACGAACTCTTGCAAAAACAACAGCAGGAGCAGAAGGAACTCTACGAAAAGATGATGCAGATGCAGCAACAGCAAGGTGGCCAGAGCCAGGAGATGATGCTGAAGATGGCTCAGATGATGCAACAAGGCATGATGGGCATTGGACAGCAACAGCAAGCTTTCCAGCAGCAGCGATTTGAGGATCAACAGCAACGGGCTAACGAGTATCGTGAAGATGCGCAGCGTCAGCAGGATCGTATGGATCATACACTCGACCAGTCGCTCAACTATACGACTCGCGCCCATCAGACTGATTCGCAAAGTTTTGCTCAGGCTATGGGTGGAGCTCCACAAGGCTTCCAGCAGATGTCTCCCCTGAAGTCACAGCAACCAGTAGCACCTTCAGAGCCTTTAACTCCCCAGGTTCAACATTGCCCGGCTTGTGGTGCAGAGGTTCCAGAAGGCGAAGCTTACTGTGGCGAGTGTGGAAATAAAATGTAAAGGAAATGAATTTTGACGATTTTATAAACGATTTACAATCTGACATTGACAGTCAGTTATCACAATTTGGGCTGAATGGAGATTCTGGCAATAAGAAGTTCTGCCCTGAGTGTGGTACCCAGGTGGTACCTGATGCCAATTTCTGTCCAGAATGTGGTTATAATTTCAACGCAAACTCCGAAGACTCAACAAACTCGAATGATGAGCCTCATGATGAAAGTGATGTGCAGGAAGGTATTATATGGACTGATACAAAAGTCCTTGCCGACAAGTATAAAACCACCCGTAATGCTGTTCAAAGTATTATTAAGGGATTCATCAGCGCCAACGAACATACGGATCTCTGTTGGCATCTCTTAGATATGGCAGACCATCAGAACGGTTTGGGCGAAGCTACTTGGATGGACTATAGCGAGGTGCTGCAGAATTACATTAAAAATGAAGATATTGCTCCTGGCCCCCACCTTTCTTTATTTATAATAGGTGGATATGATGTGATTCCCCAACCGATAGAGGCCAATCCATGTGAAGGTAATACGGAATGGGACGAGAATAGTTACGATGATCATGTGTATGCAGATTTCTTCTATTGTTTCTATGGTCAGCTGCAACTTGATTTTCTTGATTTCCGTAAAGCACGTTGCAATGTTGCCCGTCTGCCATTGGAAACAGGGCAGATGCACACCTCAATAGAGGAAGACCTACAGGCTTACTTTAACATCAGCAATATGGTTTCAGAGCAGGGAGGTATCGATATAGGTCGCGCCGTGATGACCTCAAACTATGATTGGATTCCTGCCAGTCGTGAGATGTCACGAAATCTGCCTACAGAGCACATGGACAATGAGGATGAGGTTGTGCTCGACAACATGTTTCTCTCGCCTAGCATTATGGAAGACATGGATGATGAATTGGCAGAGCAGTACTATGAGAAGTTGAGTGAAGCCGACATGTTGGTGTTTAATCTGCATGGTGCTTGCAATCCAGAAGACTCTGGTTTCTATAGTAGTGGTCTGGCTTTCAGCATTGACATGCTACGCGAGTCGAATGCCCGCGTCTTCAACACCGTGGCCTGTTGGGGTGGAAGATATATAAGGTACGCGCGCGAACAGAGTATGCTTCTCTCTGCAATATACGGAGGAGGTGTACTTCTCTACAGCGGTTCTTGTGTTCCTGCTATGGGTAAGTGTGGCAATTTCCAGCATGATGAGACATGGCGCATCCAACCTGCTGCCTATAGCGAGACGTTTATGGCACGCTTTGCAGAATATGAGTGTTTGGGAACGATGACTGCAGGAGAGGCTTTCCTCAAAGCTAAATGTGACTACTACAATTCAAGTCGCCAGATTGAGGAGGACGAGATCATATTAGCTACAGTGCTCATGTTCAACCTCTATGGTAATCCTAAACTGCGTACTCATCCCAATGTAGAAGCAATTGCAGCTATACAGGAAGATGACGGCTCGAAACAAGTTCGTATGCCGTTCAGAAAGATGAATCGTACAGCTGTCATGAAGGCTCAAAAACAGCCAAACGGTACGAAATCTCTTGTTGAGGAAGTGCGCGGAATGGTAGATAGCAATCTTCGAATGATTCACGATACCATCACCACAAACCTCTACCAGCAGTTAGGTTTGGAACCTCGTGAGTTGTACAGCGTAGAGCGTTACGAGACCACCAATGCTCAAGGTCGTCCTGAGAAAGGTTACCTATACAACTATCAACGCAAGATAGGACCTGTCAACACTCAAGTGCGTGCTAAATTAGATGAGCATGGACATTTAATTGATGCTATTCAAACAAAATAAGTTACTTTTAATAATACCACATATGATTTGTCCACAATGTAATAAACATTATGAGAACGGGAAGTTCTGCCCAGAATGTGGAGTTCCTCTTATAGAAGAGGCTCCACAGCAAAATGCATCAGGCATATCACTGAATCTTGGAGATGCCAATGCCATCAGCGGTGGGCTTCATGTGAGCGATTCTCATAATATATCCAATATTGACAACAGTGTTCACAATATCACTAATAATAGTACCTCAACGGTAACAAACATTAACGTAGCTGCACAAAAAACTGAAAGTGAGCTCTTGCAAGAACGCAAGATTGAGTTTATGGAAACCATTAAGAGAGTCTATGACGATGGTATCTTAGAAAAAGATGAGGTGCAATTGCTTGAGAAAGAACGACTGCGTATAGGCTTAGACGAGATAACGGCAAAACGTTTGATTGAGACTGTCAGAAAGAATGTCTTGGAGGTCCATCAGTCATCCCTGACTCCTATGCAGACCATGATGATTAAGCAGATACGGCAATTCATCAAGACAGGGAACGATGTGCAGATTAAGCGTTTGTTGCCTCGCTTGGAAGCAATCGCAAAAAGTTCCAATGATGAAGAATCCCATTATTTGTATGGGTTCTTATTGGCGGCTTTTAACCCTCAGAAGTTAATAGAGGAATTTGAATCTTTATCTGCCGATGATTATTGGCAGTCTTTCTGGGTATATATTGCTTACACGAAACTGGCAGATTTTAAGAAAGCTGAAGAATCGGTACTTACATTACCAAGGTTTACACAATATTCTGAAGAAAACATTACGCTGTTGTCTGCAGTTGGTGCATTACGAGAATTGGGCATAGATGCTGCTCACGATTTTATGGACACTATCACAGGAATGTATAGCAACTTCCTTGAAGATTTTGTGATGGCAATATTCCGTCTCATTGATCCTGATATGGTTGAGATGAACGAAGAGAATACAGGCATTATCAATTTCTACTTGCAGCATGTGCTAACATTCGAGGACGCAGAGGAGCGTGCTCGACGCGAAGCTGCAGAACGTGCACGGGCTGCAGAAGAGAGCTCTCGTCTCTACAACCTCAGGCTCAAAGGTGCTGGTTCTAATTCTTTTAAGGTAGCAATGGTTTTGAAATCAGGTCTTGATATGAGTCTTTCTGAAGCCAAGGTTCTTATAGAATGCTGTCCCATTGATATTTTAAAGAAACAAACAAAAGACAAAATCCAAAACCTCTATAATCTCTTGCAGAATGCAGGAGCAGATGTTGAAATAAATGCAATTTAATATATATCATTATGATTCCAGAAGAACTAAGAAACTTTATTGAGCAAAATTGCTCAGGAAAGGAACCCTCTGACCTCATTATGGAGGCCATTGGTAAGAAAATAGAACAGTTAGGTGCTGACGCTGATGAGGTGTTGGCATTTGTTGAAGAATGTACAAAAGGCCTCACGCTAGAGCAAAAAGCTGAAGCTGAAAAAAAAGAGCAAGAATTGTTAGAATTTTTAAAATACGAATTAGAGTATTATTGTAAATCATTACAATATGCCCCCAACGATCCCAAAATGCTTTTTTATAGCGGTTTTAGGGAATCTTCAAAAGAATCATACACATTATTCTCAAAGTTTTATAGACATGGTCGTGAAAGATATAATGGGAAAATGAGTGGATATATTGACATTGATCTTATAAAAAGAGAAGCTGAAAAATATAAAGATGACAATGAGATAATTTCATTGTTGAAAAAAGTTCGAAAGACTGAAGCGAAGGTTCTCTATTATGGAGCAATGGATAATATTAATAAAGAGTTTGCTAATAAAACTTTTGATGTAAAACGTTTAGATCAAGCTCGAAAAGCTCTGATTTTGATACAAAATAATTACTCTGATATTGAAGAAATCTCAATTCCTGATTTGGAGATGTTTATCGAAAAAGCAAATAATACGTATTTAACTGAAGAAATAGCAAAAAAACAGAGAGAAGAACAGGAAAGACAGAGAAAAGAACAGGAAAGACAGAGAATGGAGCAGAGAATGGAGCAGAGAAGACAAGAAAGAGAAGAAAGAAAACGAAGAGAGGAATTAGAAAAGGAAAATAAATCCTCCTTTTTTAATAAACTTAAAAAGATTTTGTTTAATTAAGCTTGTTTTTATTTTATCTATTTATGACTCTAGATCCAAGAATTCAAAAAAACTTGATAGATCTTTATAATGGTGGTGCAACACCTGAAGTAATTCAAGTTGCTTTAGACTTAAACGGTCTGGTTCAAGCAAAGCCTAGACAGACTATTATGGAGGAATATGGTGTATTTTGTAATAAAGTGTACCAATCTAAACCATAGTTTTATATTTAAAATATTTTGAAATTTATGATTCCAGAAGAACTAAGAAACTTTATTGAGCAGAATTGCTCAGGAAAGGACCCCTCTGACCTCATTATGGAGGTTATTGGCAAAAAAATAGAGCAGCTGGGTGCCGATGCTGATGAAGTGTTGGCCTTTGTTGAAGAATGTACAAAGGGTCCCACGTTGGAACAAAAAGCTGCCGAAATTGAACGTAAGGAAAATGAACGCTTAGCTTTTATCGAACATTTGGAAAAGCGTTTGGCTGAGGTCAAATCTGATGATTTAGATTTGTACAATACCATCAAACTGGACTTGGAGGCTGATATCAAGAAAGCCAGATCCGTCTATTCATCAGATAGTCAAGTACACAAAATCGTTAGTGCTCTTGAAGAAGAAAAGGTTATCGCTGACGAGAAATTGTTTAAACATAAAAGGAACAAAAAAATATTAAGGTATGCCCTTATACTTTTGTTTATAGCATTATTTATTGGAGGTTATTCGTTGTTCTCTGGTAAAATGACAATTTCAGCAAAGCCCCAGACTACTAATGACTCTTTGATGGATTTACGACAAAAATTCTATTCATGTAAAACTTGGGAAGATCAACTTCAATATGTGATAGAACCAGAGCGAGTTAGACCGCTCATGGAAGCATATTATAAAAAAGAAACATATTCAAGTACAGTAAATCTTGATAATGACGTAAATATAAAAAGGTTTCAAGGGAAAAATCATGTTATTTATAAAGTTAATAGAAATTATATTGTGCAAACCGATGATGGTTATAAGATTGATTGGGAAGCAACAATGGAATTTAATCCTGTATCCCTATTGGAAATGAGAAATTATCCTAAAAAGGAATTTGAATATAGGGGAGACTTTTGGCAAAAAAACATTGGCAATTTTAATTGTATATACCTTGGAAATCAAAGTTGTGCTTATGTAGTAAATCAAAATAGTTTAATTGCCAAAAGGTTGAATGAATTGTTGCCATATGGCGAAGGCGGAAGCAAAGAGTTGTTTTTGAAAATAAAATATAATGGTTATAGTGATATAAATGACTATTATTGGTATCATATTACTGAGATTATAAGTGAGAATTATTCTAAGTACTAATGACAATAATTGCTCAAAACATAATAAGCGACATATTTATGATTCAAGAAGAGCTAAGAAAATTTATCGAGCAGAACTGCTCAGGTAAAGAGCCGTCAGACCTCATCATGGAGGCCATTGGTCAGAAGATAGAACAGATGGGTGCCGATGCTGATGAAGTGTTGGCCTTTGTTGAAGAATGTACAAAGGGTCCCACGTTGGAGCAGAAAGTTGAAGCTGTTCGTCGTGCTGCTGAAGCAGAGGCTGAACGTCAGGCACGTATTGCTGAAGCAGAAGCCAAAGCAAAGAGTGATGCCAAGAATGCTGAATTAGCAGCAGAAAAGGCAAAAAAAGCCATGGCAGAGGCAGAAGCAGCAAGACAGAAAGCAGATGAGGCTAAGGCCAAATTACAAGCAGAAAAGGATGCCCGGATAGCAAAGAGAAATAAGAGGAGAACTTATGTCGTAGCTTTGATTGTATTCTTATTGCTTTTAGGTATTGGAACAACTGTATATCTGAAGGTTATGACAGGAAAGAGTGCTGCACAATTAGCATCCGAAGCTGCTTACAATACAGTAAATAGTGAGAGCATCGACGATATAGAAGTAAGTACAGCAGATGTTCCTTCTGATGACCCGTCTATAGTGATAGACCCTAATGGTGATGTAAAAGCGCAATTGGAACAACACTATGAAACGGTGATGGATCTAAATTCTGGTTTCTATAAATTGAAGGATCATGGGAAATATGGTCTTGCTGATGCATCTGGTAAAATTATCCAACGGCCTAAGTATGACGAGATCCTTTTTAAAAACCAGAATGGTTTGATTAGGGTAAAGAAAGACGAGAAAATAGGTTTCCTCAATTTGAAAGGTATAGAAGTCTTGGCACCTAAATATTCAAATATTGAAGAGCCGTCTGAAGGGTTGATAAAGGTTAAGGCTGATGGCCTGTTTGGGTTTTTGGATGCAAATACTCTTAAAGAAGTTACGCCATGTGTTTATACATATATTTATGAAAAGAGGGATGGTAAATACAGGGCAATGAAAGGTAATCAAGAATTTTGCTTAAATGAGGATGGCACATTAAATTATTAACAATTTTATTTTTACAGTTATGAAAAAATTTTTGTTTTTGGCTATTTTGACATGTGTGTTTGTTAGCTGTTCTTCTGACGGCAGTCGTGAAATTCAAATTGACGAGGTTCAATTTGTGCCGTATTACGACCACCATAAAATCGAAGATTATTCAAAAGTTTCATCAATCTTTGAGATTGTTCCTGGAAAATATACGATATCGTGGAGGTTAGTAGATGAAGTGCCTCAACAACAAAACTACAATGTAGAACTTAAACTCAAACTGCGTTTGAAGAAAACAGTGAAAATTCATCCTAAAGTTTATGAGACGCTAGGTAATTTCAATGAAGAAAAAATAGGGTGCGACAAAGTAGATAGCCCTTTTGGATTCTATTTAGTGAATGCAAATGGAATACCAGAAAAAATAATAGTTAGTAAATTGAGTATTGATAATAATCCTTTAGAAGATTGGAGAAAACAACGTATGTATAATAAAGATCAGATGATGGATTTTATCAATTTCTTAGCATCTAAACCTGGTAGTGAGATTGATATTGTCTGCAACAATATTGGTACTAAAAATGCAGGTGGTGATTGTACAGAGATAATTAAGGATGCAAGAGGTATTCAATGTGCCATGAACGATGAAGATGAGACATTTGAAAAACATATCGGTATTATTGAATAATCGCTTTTTAGGTTTATCCAATTGTTGCAGGGATTTGGGTGCATCTTGATGAGTGTGGAACAAAGTTGATATAGAAGCCAATCAATAATGGTGTGGGCGTCACTTTTGGTGACGCCACTGCCATTATATGTAATCGTTACAATTATGGAAAAGAATAAAGTAGATGAACTTAGACAACGCATTCTGCCTGTTCTATTGTTTTGTCAGGCAAACAAAGGTGATTTAAGCTTGTATGAAAATTGGAAATACAGAGATGATGCCGGCAAGAAGTTGTTTTATGCTTACTACGCTGGGCTGTTATGTCGTATTCTGTGTATGTTGGAAACAGCTCTTATTCTCAGACATTTTGTTCACGATTGCAATAAGCTCGTGGACAAGTACAACTGGTATGATATCCAAGAAAATGATCTGAAACTATACAAAGAAGCAGGCCCTTACGGCTGCGAGGTACCAGATGCCCTCGAATTTATCAGTGGTGTCGACGATGTTGCTTGGAAAGATTCCGGTTTTGGAAATGGCCGTGATGCTGTCTGTCTAAAGATGGAACACGGCAGTTGGACCTTTGCGGATATAAGAGGTGGTATAAGAGCATCTAAAGAAAAGTAATGTTGTCTTTCTGATGGAATACCTAAAATGAAATAATTATTGCAACTAAAACATAGTCAGAAATGAAAAGAACAATAATATATGTATTCGGCCCTAAGAGGCTGTCGGCCAAATATTTTGCTAATAGTGAGATGAATCAGCATGAGGGTGGATGGCTAAAAATAGGTCAGAGTTCAACAGATGACGATTCCGAAGACAAGTGGGGATGTGCTATAAAGCGCATAAAAGGCGAAACTCATACGGGAATTCCTGAGGTTTGCCAACTTTATGACGTATTTGAATACCCATTTAAGGAAGGAAATAACGATGATGTCCTAAGGACAATTCTGGCAGAAGATATATATAGTTTGGAATGCTCTAAATCTCATAACCGCGAGTTGGAAAAGTATGAAATAAAGGCAGGACGTGAGTTCGTTTATGGTGTTACTAGGAGTCAAGTAATGAATGCTGTTGCTAAATATGAACGTAATCTTATACTGGAATACTACCAAAAAGAGACTTTTGACTATCTTATGCAATTGATTCAAAGAAACAACGCTATAGAAGAAGTCCCATTTGAACCCAATGACACAACAAATCCATCGGAGCAAGAAAATTCCAAGTATAATTGGTACAACCAATTGTGGGATAAAGTAATTAGCAGGATTCAATTGGACGTGAATATAACTAATCCGAAGGGACGTCCATACATATTTTTTAAGTCACCTTCCAACAGTCAGTTGTCATACGTTCTTGGTTATAGCGTAAGGTATGGCATAACCTCAGTCTCTATCGAAACATATCAGGGCGAAACAATGAGAGACTGTATTAACAAGTTCATTTCTGAGAATGATATAATGGCAAAGATTCCAGTATTGAAGATGAATCAAGGTGTTAAAAATAAAGAAAAATGGGCTTGGTCGGTATCCGACACATCGGATAAAACTGATAACGAATTGATTGACTGGTTTGTAAGTACACTTTTATTGTTTTACAAGAGTTTTGAAAGAGATGTATAGGTATTGTATATGTTTCTCCAAAAGATAAGATAATTACTACAATATGAATATCGACGATTATCTAAACGATCTACAGAATGATCTTGACGACCAGTTGTCAAGGTTTGGAGTGAGTGACCAACCTGCGGGCAATATATTCAGTACGGAAGAGACTGAAGAGAAGAAATTCTGCCCCGAGTGTGGCAACAAGGTTGCAGCAGATGCTAAGTTCTGCCCTGAGTGTGGATTCCGTTTCCGAAATGAAGATGCTACTGATGAAACCGTGGACAATTCTAGCACAGAAGAAACAGTTGCCATAAATGATGAATCAGAAGAACTCGACTTGCTGTTTAGTAAAATAGACGATGCTCGTGAAACCTATCTTAAGAAAGCCCGTGAACGCTTAGAGGAACTCTTCAATATCGCTGCAGAAAAACATGAGGAAGATTTTGGCTGGACGAGCGATGAGGTACCAGACAGCGATGAGGAAGAAGAGGCATACGAAGAATTCTCGGAGTCGCAGTTCCATGTTATCCGCTACGATGACTTTGCCTATCAGACAAGTGAGATCATAGGCATCCGTTTCCGTTTAGAGGGTGGAGAGGTAGTCATCACTGCCTACTATGACGATGACAACGGTGAGATTGTAGAGGATTGCGATTTATACTTTAACTATGACTTTGCAGAGAATTTCCGTGCAGTGGCAGCTTGTATAGAGGTCATCGAACGTGAATTAGGCCTAAAGGATTAATCATTTGAAGATCACGGCAATATGGTGTTGAAGCAGCAATTGACAGCCTGTCTCAAGCAGACGGCACAGATGGAGCAAGAGGCTCAGAGCCTTGGATTGGCACCAAGCGAACAAGTTCGTTTGGTAGCTTTGTTGCGATCTGCCAAAGATGCATTGGCAGAGGCAGAGAAAATGATTCCTCAGGAGGATGGTGACGGACAACAGGAGGCTGCTGCCAAACTGCAATTATGGGAACGCAAGCTACTTGACCTGAGCCTGCGTAACAACTTGCTTAATATGAAATTGGGCAAGAATGCCATTCGTTATGAACATGATGATATTGCCACCTTGGAGGATGAACTGGATCAAGGTAAGGAGTTTATTCTTGAGCAGAAGGAGCTCAAGGGCATCTATCGAGCTGTGCGAACCAATTTGGAAGAGAGTGGAGTCAATACGCTATTCCTGACATTTGGTACGCTTCATTGGAACGAACGGAGTGGTGGGCGCAAATATGCTGCTCCCATTCTGCTAGTGCCTGTAGAGATTGTGCCTATCAAGAAACAAGGTTATGCCATCCGAAAACGTGATGAAGAGGTGATGCTCAATATTACGTTGATGGAGATGCTCAAACAACAATTTGAAATAGAAGTGGAAGGTGTCAATCCTTTGCCTCGGGATGCCCATGGGATAGACGTGAGTCTGGTGCTCCATTTGGTACGTGAAGCTGTCAAAGAGCAGAAGGAGTGGGAGGTTATCGAGGATTCTGTGCTTGGCATCTTCTCGTTCTCGAAGTTCGTCATGTGGAATGATATCCATAGTCATGGTGCCGCTGTGATGGAGAGTCCTGTCATCAGTTCATTGGTGGAGGGACGGCTTATGATGGAAGATGAGGGAGAACCTGTGGATGCACGACAACTGGATATCACCATGAGACCTGAGAAAATGGCACTGCCCGTAGATATCGACTCCTCACAATTAGAAGCTGTCGCCGAAGCAGAACGGGGACGTTCCTTTATCCTCTTCGGTCCTCCAGGCACAGGCAAAAGCCAGACCATCACCAATCTGATTGCCAATGCCCTCTACCATCAGAAACGGGTGCTCTTCGTGGCAGAGAAAAAGGCGGCTCTCGAAGTGGTGCAGTCACGACTGGAGAAAATCGGATTGGCGCCATTCTGTCTGGAACTTCATTCTAATAAAGTGGACAAGCAGCATTTCCTGCGCCAGATGCAACAAGCCATCGATGCGGTTGGTGCTGAAGCTCCAGAAGGTTTCCAACGGGTTGCAGACCAGCTTTTTCAGCAGCGATTACAACTCATCAGCTATATCGATGCCCTGCATCAGAAACAAGCTGATGGGACTTCGCTCTATGATGCCATCAACCGCTATCTGACACAAAGTGCCGATCGGGGTGGGCATCCACTAAGCGGAATGATACCCAAACAACGTCCGCAGTCGAAGGTCTCATCTTACATGATGGGAGATACGTTGGATAAACAATTGCCATTATTACCCCAGATTATTGAAGGTGTGAAGAAGCAACTGGAACGAGGACAGAAGATGTCCTATTTCAATAAGACACCACGCCAACTGCTGGAGGCTGATTATAAATGGCGTAAGTTTGCTGCATTGGCTGACGTGGATAACGATCTGCTTGATGATCTTGATAAATTAAGTGCTGCAGCTGAAAGATGGAAGCAAAACATAGATTTACTGCCATTATGGGAGCAGTGTGCTGTAGCCATGCGCCAGACAGACTGCACCAGCCTTGAGCAAGTGATTGATCATTATCGTGAGCTGACCAATGAGTTCAGACAACTGACACGTGAAGAACTAGTAGCCAGACTGTCGGCACAAGTGCCTGTAGGCGACCGTGATCCGGAAATCAGCAGTGAACTGACATTGTTAAGAAAGCGCATTGGCAATAAGGGGCGTGGTGCGACCATCCGAAACATCATCGATCAGATGCCCGCACTTCTACCCAAACTTTGCCCTGTCATGCTGATGAGTCCGCTCAGTGTGGCTCAATACTTAGATATTAATGCGCCGAAGTTTGACCTTGTCGTCTTTGATGAGGCATCACAGATGCCTACCAGTGAGGCTGTTGGATCTATTTGTAGAGGAAAGGCCGTTATTGTTGTGGGTGATTCTAAACAGATGCCACCAACGAGTTTCTTCTCTGCCAACACTACTGATGACGATGAGGCTGACGTTGATGACTTGGAGAGTATTCTTGATGATTGCATTTCGCTGTCAATGCCTTCGCGCTATTTAGCCTGGCATTATCGCTCCAAGCATGAGAGCCTGATAGCATTTAGCAATCAGAATTACTATGACGGGAAACTTACAACCTTCCCGTCGGCAGACGACATGATACCACATGTGACTTGGCAACACGTGGATGGTTACTATGACTACGGCAAGACACGTACAAACCGATTTGAGGCTGAGGCCATTGTAGCGGAAACAATACATCGGCTACAAAACAATCCAGAGAGGAGTATTGGTATCGTGGCCTTCTCAAAGCCACAGAGTGACCTGATAGAAGACTTGCTTAACGAAGCACTGGTTCAATATCCAGAGTTGGAACAGCTGAACCAAGAGGCTGAAGAACCACTCTTTATAAAGAACCTGGAGAATGTGCAGGGCGATGAGCGTGATCTCATCCTTTTCTCCGTATGTTATGGACCTGATAAAGACGGGCATCTTTCGATGAACTTTGGTCCGTTGAATAAGATTGGAGGTGAACGTCGTCTGAATGTGGCTGTGAGCCGTGCCCGTTATGAGATGAAGGTGTTCTCGACCTTGCTGCCAGAACAGATAGATGAGCGTCGTACCCAAGCTGAGGGCGTATTGGGATTGAAACAATTCATGCGCTATGCACAACAAGGGGCTTTGAAGTCTGTTTCATCTAATACTTCAGAGGATAGTTCCCTGATAGTACAACAGATTGCTGAGGCTTTGCTTCGAAAAGGTTATGATGTAAAGACCAATGTCGGATCATCGGCATTGAGAATAGATATTGCAATTATTGACCCGTTACACAAGGATCACTATGCTTTAGGCATTGTCCTTGATGGTGCGAACTACTATCATCTGAAGACTGCTCGTGACCGCGAGATTGTTCAGCCAACTGTACTTCAGATGTTGGGCTGGCGATTGATGCATGTTTGGACTGTTGATTGGTTAAGTCATCCAGAAAACGTCATAAAGGTAATTATGAATAATATCGAACTTTGAGCCCAAAAATGAAGAAAAATATGCCTCAACAATAAAAAGTTGCATCATTCTTTGAATTTTTATGTGAATCTTTCTATATTATCATCAACTAAAAAATGAAGGTATGTTAGAAGCAATATTGATAATCATTGGTGTTTTCCTGCTGTTTGTAGTTGGTGGCATATTGGGATGGATACTTAAGGTTCTTGGAGTTATCTTAGGTTTCTTGGGTCAGGGATGTGGCTATTTGATTTGCAAAATCATCCTGATAGGTTTTCTTATTATGATTCTATTTGCATTATTATAATTATGAAAGGATTATCTAAATCACGCTACACGGCTTTCTGCCAGTGCCCGAAGAATCTCTGGCTGAAGGTGTTTAAGCCTGAAGAGGCAACAGTTGATGCTGGTGTGCAGGCTCGTTTTGAACAGGGAAATGTCGTAGGCGACCTCGCCATGCAGCTCTTTGGAGACTTCAAGGAGGCGCATGCTGAATCCCCAGACGGCAGACTCGACCTCGCAACGATGGTGGAGCAGACGCGTCAGTGGATGGAGGAAGGTGTAGAGAACATCGCTGAGGCTTCATTCTCTTTCGAATATAATGGGATGTCGCAATATTGTGCTGTGGATATCCTGCGTAAGACGCCTGATGGCTGGGCTATTTACGAGGTAAAGAGTACCAGTTTCCCAGAGTTCAACGGTCAGGAATCGAAGTTGGAGAAGTACGCCCCAGATATCGCTTACCAGAAGTGGGTACTTACGCAGTGTGGCGTCCATGTGGCAGGTACCTATCTCGTCTGTCTCAATAGCGATTATGTGCGTCATGGCGACCTCGATATTCAACAACTATTTGTTGTCAATGACATGCAAGTGATGGTGGATAATGAGTATCTGAAAGTGCCAGCCCGCGTTAATCAGGCTTTGAAGGTTCTCAAGAGCGACCAGGAGCCCGATCTCGACCTGTCGGAATGCTGCATGAAACCCTACGGCTGTGCCTTCTGGAACTACTGCAAACAACAGCACGGTGTGTTATCGCCTTCTGTATTTGATGTGTATGGTGGCAAGGGAAAAGGAGGCTTTACCTTCAAGAAGAAACTGGACTGCTACCATCAGAAACTCGTATTCTTTGAGGATTTACGCTCGACGAACATTGGCTCCATTCAGAACATGCAGATAGAGGCAGCTCTCACTGGTAAGGAGTTTATCAATCCTGCAGGCATCCGTAAGTTCCTCGAAAAGCTTACTTATCCGCTTTATTTCCTCGACTTCGAGACGATGCAGGATGCCGTGCCGCAGTATGACGGTGCAAAGGTTTATGCCCAGATCACCTTCCAGTATTCTTTGCATATCAAGGAGAGATCAGACGAAATCCGCGAGAGCCACAACGACGGAAGGACATTGCGGATGAAAGTTGGTAAACAACCCATCCATAAGGAGTATCTGGCACCAAGCGATGGTAAAGATCCTCGTCGAGCTTTGGCAGAACATCTTTGCGAGGACATCCCTAAGGATGTGTGTGTGTTAGCCTATAACAAGATGTTCGAATGTAGTCGCATCCGTGAACTGGCTGCGCTCTATCCAGACCTCAGTGATCACTTGACGAATATCGAAAATAACATCAAGGATCTGATTGATCCCTTCCGTGCTGGAGACTACTATGTACCTGCCATGGGAGGCTCGTTCTCCATCAAGAGTGTGCTGCCAGCCCTCTTCCCAGGAGATCCTGAGTTGGACTATCACAGCCTCGATGATCGTTGTCAGAACGGTGGCGATGCCATGACGATTTTCCCTCGTA
>Ga0256407_10005790_pt1 | contig 19514 bp, 31 predicted proteins | sample RumenRJG_04DNA_FD_193489 | JGI IMG/M metagenome (GOLD analysis project Ga0256407, IMG submission 193489) | Bovine rumen microbial communities from Lethbridge, Alberta, Canada - RJG_04 | ecosystem: Host-associated > Mammals > Digestive system > Stomach > Rumen | place: Canada: Alberta... | reverse complement strand
TACGCCAATGATCATCAGGACGATGATGAACAGGTTTAGCCAGAAGCGGCGCAGGGATGAGAAGTTGCGATTGTCCTCAAACGGTTGTACCGTTCGTGCTATCCAGACGAACAGGAACCACAGGATGAGCAGCAGCGGAGCCAGCCACACCCATACGCCCAGGGTGACGTGACGGTCGATGTCGGCATTGACGGAGGTCAGCATGGCCAACACCATCATCGAGGGGTACCACGTCAGCGCGTGAGTGCGATGCCGCAGTCTGACGAACCTGTAGACACACGCCTGTAACAGCCAGAGCAGGGCTGTCAGGACAACAGCTCCCCACAAGCGGTGGTAACGCGTCTGCCCGCCGCTGAGCACATGCTGGGCCACATACATGACGTCAGCCTGGAAGCAATAGAGCCAGAGGAAGGTGAAACAAACAAGAACGACAGCACACACGGCCTTGATAGTCGTGGTGCCATCGTTCCTGACTTGATGGTTATAGTTCATTAGTTCTTCTTCAGTACAACAGCAGAACGGGCAGGGATGTAGAGTTTCAGCCACTCCTTCTTATCCTGCACGTAGAGCGGGTCGAAGTTGGTGATATGGGTCATTGTGTCGTCGGCAAAGCCGTTGCCGCCGAACTCCTTCGCGTCGGTGTTCAGCACCACGTCGTAGGAACCTGTGGGCACGAGGAAGCCGTAGTCGGTGTACGAGCGCGTCGGCGAGAAGTTGAAGACGAAGACGAGGTCGCCGCGCATGAAGCAGAGCACCTGGTCGCCGTCGTCGTGCCATATCTCGGTGACGGGCGTTGCCTGGAAGTTCTTCTCGCTCTTGATAACCTCGAGCATCTTGCGGTCGAAATCGCCGAGCCAGTGGTAGCAGAGGTCGGGGTTGTCGACGAGGTTCCACTGCCGGCGAGCATACTTGTACGACCAGCCGTTACCCTCACGCGGGAAGTCAATCCATTCGGGATGTCCGAACTCATTACCCATGAAGTTCAAGTAGCCGCCGTTGATGGCACCAGCTGTCACCAGTCGTATCATCTTGTGGAGAGCTATGCCGCGCTGGGCCATATCGTTGACGTCCTTCTTGGCGAAGTGCCAGTACATGTCGGCATCGATGAGGCGGAAGATGATGGTCTTGTCGCCCACCAATGCCTGGTCATGGCTCTCGCAGTAAGAGATGGTCTTCTCGTCGGGACGACGGTTCTTGACCTCCCAGAAGATGGAGCAGACGTTGATGTCCTCATCGCGTACCTCTTTAATAGTCTTGATCCAGTAGTCGGGGATGTTCATCGCCATACGGTAGTCGAAGCCGTAGCCGCCATCCTCGAACTTGGCGGCCAGTCCGGGCATGCCCGACACCTCTTCGGCAATGGTGATGGCGTTGGGGTTCACCTCGTGAATGAGCTTGTTGGCCAGCGTCAGGTAGCAGATGGCGTTGTCGTCCTCGTGACCGTTGAAGTAGTCGCCGTAGCCGCCGAAGGCCTCGCCCAGTCCGTGCGAGTAGTAGAGCATGGAGGTGACGCCGTCGAAGCGGAAGCCGTCGAAGTGGAACTCCTCGAGCCAGTACTTGCAGTTAGAGAGCAGGAAGTGCATCACCTCGTCCTTGCCGTAGTCGAAGCAGAGCGAGTCCCAAGCCGGATGCTCGTGACGGTCGCCGGCATAGAAGAACTGGTTGGGGTCGCCACAGAGGTTGCCGAGTCCCTCCACCTCGTTCTTCACGGCGTGCGAGTGTACGATGTCCATGATGACGGCAATGCCTAACTTGTGGGCGGTGTCAATCATCTCCTTCAGATCCTCGGGGGTGCCGAAACGGCTGCTGGGAGCGAAGAAGCTGCTGACGTGGTAGCCGAAGGAGCCGTAATAGGGGTGCTCCTGGATGGCCATCACCTGAATGGCGTTGTAGCCGTCCTTCTTCACGCGCGGCAGGACGTTCTCGGTGAACTCCTTGTACGTGCCGACCTTCTCGGCATCTTGTCCCATACCCACATGGCACTCATAGATGAGCAGCGGGGCGGTGTTGGGCTTGAACTTCTTTTTCTTCCAGACGTAGGGCGTTTCGGGGTTCCACACCTGAGCCGAGAAAATCTTCGTCTGGTCGTCCTGAACGACGCGGCGGCACCAGGCGGGAATACGCTCACCCTCGCCGCCGTTCCACTTCACCTTCATCTTGTAGAGCTGGCCGTGCTTCAGGGCTTTCTCCGAGAGTTTCAGTTCCCAGTTGCCCGTTCCCTCAATGCGCTTGCACTTGTACTTGTCGCTCTCCTGCCAGTTGTTGAAGTCGCCGATGAGGTAGATTTCCGTAGCATTGGGAGCCCACTCGCGGAACACCCAGCCCTTCGCCAGTTTGTGCAGACCGTAGTACAGGTGGCCGGTGGCAAAGTCCGAAAGGGTCTTCTTGCCGTTCTGCGTCAGTTGGCCTATCTTCCACACGGCGTGGTCGTGTCGGCCGCGGATGGCGCCTTCAAAAGGTTCCAGCCATGAGTCGTGCTGTACTAAACCGATATGTTGTGGAGCCTGTTCCACCACCTTCTTGGTTACTTTCTTCGTCGTAGTCTTCTTGGCGGCAGTACTTTTCTTCGTTGTCGTCGTTTTCTTTGTCGTTGCCATAGTTGTGTTATGCTTTTACTTTAAAAATAGCTTTCCTGATGTCTTTGTCGCCGATGCAGGGGGCGTGGCCGTCCTGGGGGAAGAAGATGGCCATCTGGCCCGGGCGGCAGGTGACGTAGGTCTGAGCCAGCGTCGTGCCGTATTTCGTAATGTCCTTCTCGGCATTGTACTCAAAGTCGGGCAGGTCCTGGAGCGGCGTGTAACCGTAGGTCTCATCGTTGTCGATGGGAATCTGGATGTCGATCATGTTGATGTGGGTCTCAAGCACGGCGGCTTCCTTCGTGCGACCCTTAGCTGTGGTGATGTTCACGAAGAGGTCACCACCCTTTATCGGGTGCTTGCCGTCCTCCAGCGTGCTGAGGTCATTCTCTTTCAGGAATGACACCACATCGGCAAACAGCGGGTTCAGCCCCACATACTTGCCTAAGTTGTCAAGTGTGTCAATAATCATATTCTGTTAGTTTTTAAGTTAAACATTGATGTTTCAATCTTATCGCTGACGGCGTCCGCGGATATAAGTGCCTTCGGCGATGACGTTGCCGTTGCGGTCTTTCTCGACGAAGGGACCGTCGCGCAGATCGTCGACATAGCTGCCCTCAAAGCGCTTGCCGTCCTTGTCTTCCTCAATGGCCTTGCCGTTGCGCTTGCCGTTGCGGAACGTGCCTTTGAACTTCATGCCGTCGGCAAAGCGGGCAATACCCTCGCCCTCTATCTTACCGTCCTTGAACTGTCCTTCGTAGACGTCGCCGTTTCTCATCGTCAGCTTGCCGCGTCCGTTGGGCTTGTCTTGCTTCCACTGGCCAACGTAAGTGTTGCCGTTCTTCCACACCAACGTGCCCGTACCCGACTTGTCGCCCAGCTGGAACTGACCTGTATACTTGTCGCCGTTGGCGTAGGTGATGATGCCCGTGCCGTTACGCTTGCCGTCGGCATAGTCGCCCTCGTAGACGTCGCCGTTCTGGAATCGGTAGATGCCCTTGCCGTGCTGCAAGTCGTTGCGCCACTGGCCCGTGTAGACGTCGCCGGTGGCGTAGCGATACGTGCCCTTGCCCTGACGCTGGTTGCTCACCCACTGGCCGTCGTACGTCGAGCCGTCGGCCCAGTCGTAAAAGCCGTTACCGTGCTTCATGTCGTCCTTCCAGTCGCCTTTGTAATAGGCACCGCTGGCAAAGGTATAGGTTCCCTTGCCCTCGCGCTTGTCGAGCTTCCACTCGCCGTCGTACTTGTCGCCGTTGTAGTAGTACATCACGCCGTGACCCTGCTGGTAGTCGCGGAACCACAGACCGTCGTAGCGGTTGTTGTTGGCAAAGTAGTAGACGCCCTTGCCGTGCTGCTGGTCCTGATACCACTGGCCTTCATAGCGCTCACCGTCGAAGAACGTATACGTGCCATAGCCTTGACGCTTGCCTTTGTCATACTCGCCTTCGTACGTGTTACCATTCTTATACGTGGCCTTGCCCTTACCGTGGGGTTTCCCGGCCAGCATTTCTCCCTGATAGTCGCCGCCGTCCTTAGTAATCGTGGAGCCAAGAGTAATCTTCTGAGCTCCGACAGTAAGCGGCAGACCTATTAATAATAATGATAATATATAATGTTTCAAAACGCTGCTTTTTAAGAATTAATCGCACAAAGATAGCAGAAAAATGCCGAACGGCAAAGAATATGAACGTTTTTTAAGGATAATTCCCGAATATTTTATAACTTTGCAGCAGTTTTAAACACATCACTTATGAAATTCATAGCTATTATCCCGGCGCGCTACGCCTCGACGCGCTTCCCCGGAAAGCCTTTGGCCGTGCTGGGCGGCAAGCCCGTCATCCAGCGAGTCTACGAACAAGCCGTCAGCGTACTTGGCGAGGCATACGTTGCCACCGACGACCAGCGCATCTTCGACGCCGTCACCGGCTTCGGCGGACGTGCCGTTATGACTCGCACCGACCATAAGAGCGGCACCGACCGCATTGAGGAAGCGGTGGAGAAGTTGGAAATGAGTCATGAGAAGTCAGAAATGAGTCATGAGAGGGTCATCATCAACATTCAAGGCGACGAGCCTTTCATTCAAAAGTCGCAGATTGAGACCCTCTGCCGCCTCTTCGACGACCCGCAGACGCAGATAGGCACCCTCGGCAAGCGCTTCGAGTCGATGGAGGCCGTCATGAACCCCAACTCGCCGAAGATTGTCACCGACGTCCGTGGTTTTGCCCTCTACTTCAGCCGCTCCGTCATACCTTTCATTCGCGGTGAGGAGCCGACAGAATGGTTCGGCCACTACCCCTTCCTCAAGCATCTCGGCATATACGCCTACCGCCGCGACGTCTTAGCTGCCATCACCCGTCTGCCGCAAAGTTCGCTCGAGCGTGCCGAAAGCCTCGAACAGCTCCGCTGGCTCCAAAACGGCTACCGCATCCGCGTCGGCGAGACCGATGTCGAGACAGTAGGCATCGACACCCCCGAAGACCTCCAGCGCGCCGAAGACTTCCTGAAACACCTACGTTGAAGTCCCCTATAACGAAAAATGACTGCCTTAAGGCAGTCATTTTCTTCTTTCTTGTGATTCCGGCGGGATTCAAACCTTTCGGAATTTTATGAGAGATAAGTCGTTTACTATCAATCGGTTATAACCAACGCCCACAAGGGTTCGATTTGCCAATGCGGTAACGTTTTGGTAACACCGCATTTTCAGTACTACGAATTAACTTTACATTTCACTTTCTTCATACGACTTTCGCGTTTTAATTAAACTTAATGACCTTTGGAAGGTCGTTTATTTTTCCCTAACTTTGCACCCGACAAGTTCGGATTGTCAAGGTGAATTTGGATGTACTCAACATACGAGATTTTATCTCACCCTCCCCGTCAGTTATCCGAACTATCTGGTGGGGAGGTTTTATTTTCACCTAACTTGGATGAATAAGCTTGTCGGTCAAGTGTACGCTCGGTATTCATTCAAGTATAAATAACCCTCCGAGGCAGTATCGTAGCCAGTCGATACGGGGAATAGCACGTAAGAGGGAGGTCGGATGGAATAAGGAGACCTGTGCAGGAGTAGCAAATTCCGAATGTCCTGAAAGCGAGTCGTAGTGCTACCTACTGACGAGCCGAGATAGGAAACCTCTGAAAAAGCGGCATGCTCGACAAAATCCCCTCACTCCAATGACGAGTTTTGCGCTCCGATTTGGGTAAGGGGAAATTGGATTCTCTCGAATCGTTTCCTTTCCCCTATGGCATTGTTTGATTATACTACATAATATATAGGTATATGGGAAAATTTATAGCTTATACAGATGGAAGTTGTGACAACCTCAACCCTAAAAGACCTGGAGGTTCTGCTTATATCATCTTCAATGAAGACATGACCCTCTATAAAAAGGCCTCAAAAGGCTTTCTTGGCACCACAAACAATCGCATGGAACTCCTTGCCATCATCAGCGTGGTCAACTCTCTGCCAAAAGGTTCGGAGGTTACGATCTACACCGATTCGCAATATTGCATTTTGGCCTGCAAATCAAAGAGACCAAAGAAGAATGTCTCTCTCGTTGAGAAATACCACCAGCTTGCAGGAAAATTATCATCCGTAAAGTTTGAATGGGTTAAAGGTCATGCCGGCAATGTCTACAATGAGGAATGTGACCGTATGGCTAATTCGGAATACCAGAAACTTCGATAAGAGTACAATATGTCAAAGAACGATTATTCATATGACCGACAAGCAGAATACATTAGACTTGATGAAGCCGTTATTTGACGAAATCTATCAAGAGTCGCCCACCGAATGGGCAAAGCTTTATATCAAGGCCACCCGTGTCATCTATCCGAAGCCTCGTCTGTCTTTTTGTGCGCGTTGTAAACGCCGATTATACCGTCTGATACTTCGTCGCGCAGGCTTTCGGGTATTCTGTCTAATACATCGGCTGTTGCATTGATGTTTTTGTACGCCCACTCGTCAAGCATTTCGCGTGTGACACCATATTTCCCTGGGTTGGAAATAACATCTTCCGCGAAAGCTATCCGCTCTTCCATTGTCAGTTTCTTTGGTTCCATAACTTAATCTCCTTTCTCAAAATATCTTGAATAGTCGAACTTTGGGATAATGCTTGATGCTTCATAACTCCCATCATAATAAATAAAGCCATCCTCATAAGCATCTATAATCACCTTTCTTGTTTCTTCGCTCACGCTCATAATAATGGCGTCTTTCGTTTCACCCTCTCTTATTTCTTCTTCTTTCGTCTTTAACCAAGTTGACAGCTTCTCTTTGTATTCTCTTATTTCTTCTGGAGTGAAGCACTCTAAGCATATTTTGTATTCGCCCATGTGGATAACTTTCTTGTCAGCCCTTATAAGTTTGTAGCCATTGTCTTCGGCCTTACGAACAAAGCTGCAATTACCTTTCTTTTTTGACTTATGAAAATAACCCGTTTCTTTTACGATGTAAACGTATTCTTTATTATCGCAGTCCCCAACTAATCCCAATATAAAAAGGAAAACAAAGAAGACGGTTAGAAATAATTGCTTCATTTGTTCATTAACTTCGCCAATTCACTATACAACTCATTGTCCTTTTGCCGGTTCTCCAGGAGAAGTTTGCAAATGACAAAGTACTTATTATTCTCACCACCCGTCTGCTCCTTTTCATCAAGCAGCATTGCTCCGACACCTCTTAACAACCATTCAGAAGATAGGTCCGGATAGACCTTTAGAAAAACTTCTAACTTATCCGTGCCTATTCCTTTACCATTTTCAAACGCATTCCTAAGTGTCGCATTACCAAAGCCACAAGCCTTTTCAGCAGTGCCATTGGCTATACCTTTTGCATCCAAATAGGCTTTTAACCTTTCTAAAGTATTCATAGGCGAAGTTATTAAAATTGTTAATTCTATAAAATTTTATATCCAAACCTTTGTTTATTAATAGATAATTTTATAACTTTGCACCCGTTAGTCAGTTAATACCGACAAAACAAGGCTTCGGCTGGCAAGAGTTTTGACCCTCGCCATATGTGTTCGCTCCGCAAATTTAGGGAATTTTCTCGAACCAGCAAAGCCTTTTCGAATATTTTCTAAGTCAATCAGTAAAATTTAACATTCTATGAACGTATCAACAGCAGAAATCAAGGCCATAAAGCCAGGAACGACAGAGGCCTTTCATTGTGACGCAGCAAAGATGCCGTCGCTTGCTACCGTACTTTCAGATATGAAGAAGTACAAGAAGATGCCCGACGACGTTGTCTGTTACGAACACAAGAAATTTCCCGAGAAGAACATTGTTATCATCCGTGCCATGCGCGAGTGCGACACGCCAATGTTGAACAACTAACAACAAAGAATTATATGAAAAGGATTCTTGACATTACGGAATGGAGAGAAGAGTTAGCGTTAAGTCTTTTTGCTCCCGACCTATTTCTCGTTAGCGATAGACGTGTCATCGGTTTAATGGAGGACGAGCACGATACTACCATTTTAATTCCGTTTGTTGTTGCTTTCGCCGAAAATCGCTACGACGATGACAGATCCACCTTGTATGTTAATAAGTTTAATTCTATAATAAAATCGAAGATAATATCATTTTGTCACAAAAAAGATATACATGTCGAGTTTGAAGAGAAAGAAGAAAATTGCGTAATCTGTCGATTCTTCTCTATTGACTAAAACCTATGTTGAACAGATAAATATAATAAGGTATGAGTAACATTCAAATCTTCAACCATCCCAAGTTTGGCGAAATCCGCACAACTGGAACGCCGGACAATCCAGAGTTCTGTGCGATGGACTTGTGCCGTGCCCTTGGCTATGTCAACGGCCGCGATGCAGTGGCAAAACACGTAGAAGACGATGACGTCGCAAAACGCGACACCACAGATTCTATAGGCCGCACCCAGCAGCTTACCTACGTCAACGAGTCCGGCATGTACGCCCTTGTCCTTGGCTCAAAGCTTGACTCTGCCAAGCAGTTCAAGCGTTGGATCACCTCCGAAGTCCTGCCGTCAATCCGCAAGACCGGCACCTACTCCGTCGAGCAGCTCTCCCGCAAGCAACTTGCCCTCATGGTCGTGCAGGCAGAGGAAGAGAAAGAACGTCTCGCCTTGGAGAACAAGCAGCAGGCCGACCAGCTTGAAGAGCAGCGTCCAAAGGTGGCCTTTGCCGATGCCGTCCTTTCCTCGCCAGACTCTATCCTCGTAGGCGAACTTGCAAAGATACTCTGTCAGCGTGGCTATCAGACGGGCGAGATTCGTCTCTACGAACAACTCCGAAGAGAAGGTTATCTTTGCTCTGTCGGCTCTGACTACAACCTCCCCATGCAACGCTACCTCGAAATGGGTCTCTTCGAAATCACAAAGGGCACACGCTCAGGCAACGGCGGCGTCATGCACACCACTCGTACTACCAAGGTAACGCCGAAAGGCCAGCAGTATTTCATCAACAAATTCATCCAATAACTATGAGCAAGCAAGACAAGCAAGACTGGTATGTAAGCATAGCAGCGGCCGCAGGCTTTTGGGCTATGATGTTGGCTAACTACCTATATCACGGAGGGCATATCGTATGGTGACAGATAGCAACGGCGACGTCTGGCTGACACCGCAGGAGGCCGCAGACGAACTTGGACTCTCGCGCGACAGAATCTACCACCTGCGCGACTCACTCACCCACCGCAAGGGTTCCAGGCTATTCTTCCTCAAACGGACGCTCTTCGACGACTACATGTCTATCTGATTTCGGTTTTTTCTAATCTTCATAAAATGTGTTTTTATAGTGTTCAAAAGTTTGTTTGCACCCAAGCGTGGGTAACTTTTATGTTAAATAAATATTAATTTCACCCTCCCCTGCCATCCGTGAGGCTCGCAGGGTTTTAAAAAGGGAAGGAAAGGAATAACCGGGGTTCGAATCCCCTGCCTTCCACATATCATCCTGCCGAACGTCGGCTAAACACTCACGGCGCGTCGTGGCCAGAGCAGGAATACGTTCTTTGACTTACTGCATACGAAATAAATTTGGGGGTGTGGTATGCCCACACATGTCAGCCGGACACAACTATATCATATAGCCTTTCAGAATTTCAAACCGCCTCGATGTAGAGCAGGGTCACGCCTGCCGCCCCCAGCAGTAATGTAGCCATAGCGCGTAGGTCAAGCCGCGTTGAGAAATACAGAGACCTGCAAACCATTTACAATAAAACATCATGATAGTACTACCAACCCGAAGACGTCTCGTGCGACGACGCGATACGCTCTACCGTCAACTCGAAAGCATCCTGCAGCACGCCTCTGTCAGTCAGGTGGAGGACGTCATGCGCAGAATTCACACCATCAATCTACGTCTACGTACTTATTTCCAGAGAGAACATGAACCAACAGAAATCTTTGAAAGCCAAGACACCTTTACGGCGTAAGACCCCACTCCGCGCAAAATCACCAAAGCGCGAGAAGAACAAGTTCGAAATATCAGAGGTCAAAACCAAGCTCAAACCGTTGGAGGACAAGCGTAAGCACACCGACCAGCTCGATAAGGTATTCCAGTTCTACGTCCGTTTGCGCGACTCACGCCCGGATGGGCGTTGCCAATGTATCAGCTGCGGCAAGATAGTGCCGTTTGACAAAATCCAGGCCGGCCATTACCGCTCACGGAAGAACATGAGTACCCGCTGGAGCGAGTTGAACGTAAACGGAGAATGCTTTGCGTGTAATTGCATGGAGGGCGACCACCTTATTAATTATCGCAAGAACCTCATCAAGAAGATAGGCGAAAGCAAAGTCAACTGGCTCGATGCTTATTGCAACGAGACGTACAAATGGAGCGACTTCGAACTTGTCATAATGATAAAGGACTACGCCAAGAAATGTTTGGCGTTATCCAAGGAGAAAGGAATCCCCCTCTCCGTCACCGTACAGAGAATCATCAAGAAATACATTCAATAACCCTCTAAACAATCAGCGTATGTTAGGAATCAAAATCATCTCACAGAAGAAGTACGACAGCTTCATCTCGACTATCGAGCAGTATGACCAGGCCGTCGCACTCATCGAACAGAATGCGAGCGCAATGCTCAAACTCTCTGAAGAGAACAAGCAACTCAAAGACGACATCAAAAACCTGCGGTCAACAAACGGCATCCGCAAGGACGAAATCACAAGACTACAATTAAATCTGAAAAAGCTGAGAGAAGAAAACAAGACACTCAAAGCCACGAAGCGTGTCATTCCAGCGCCCGGCAGCTGCAACACCTGCAAACTTGAAACCTCGGCCTGCCGCAAAATCATCGTCGAAGACCAGCTCTACTGCATCATCCCGCCTAAACAGAAAACGTGTAACTCTAAACAATAACAAAACAATGAACATCCGAATCACAAACCTGTCGCTAACAAACTTCAAGTGTTTCCGCTCCAAGGAAATCACTTTCGAGGGCGACATCACCACCATCCGAGGACGCAACGGTGCCGGCAAGACAACCATTGCCGATGCTATCCTCTTCTGCCTCTTCGGTAAGAACTCCGAAGGTCAGTCTGACCTCGAACTCTTCAAGACCCGTGCCGACGGCCAAGTTATCCCCAATCTCGACCACTCCGTGGAAATGACGCTCGCCATCGGCGGTTCACCCGCCGACAAGTCCGTCACCCTCCGTCGTTCCATCAAGGAAGTATGGGTCAAGAAGCGCGGCTCTGAAGAATCCGTCTTCAAGAACAACACCGTCGAGTACTACGTCAACGGTGATTCTTACACCAAGGCCGACTACGAGAAGTACATCTCCACCCTCATCGACGAGCGCGTCTTCCGTGCCATCACCAACCCCAACTACTTCCCCTCTCTCAAATGGCAAGACCAGCGCGCTTTCCTCACCACCCTTGCCGGCGACGTCGAAGTGCCCGCCGACAATGTTGAGTTTGCTGCTTTGTTAAAGCAGCTCTCCGACTCCGACGAAGACGTCATCACCTACCTCAAGCACCTCAAGTACCAAATCAAGCAGGTAAAGGACAAGCTTGAAAAGGTTCCCGTCCGTCTTGAAGAGCAGAACAAAGCCCTCCCCGAGCGCCTTGATTGGGACGCCATCCAGTCAGAGTGCAGCGAAGTTTCCCTTCGCTGTAAAGACCTCGACTCTAAAATCCTCGCCATCAAGCAGGGCAACGGCTCCGACGTCAAGCGTGCCGAACTCCGCAAGCAGATTTCAGAACTGACCAACAAGCTGGCAGGATATACGGAAAAGGCCAACATTGACGTAATGATTGCCCGATCCGAACACACCAAGGCCGTCTCAGAAAAGATTGCTCAGTTCAACCTCGAACTTGGCAACCAGAAACTTATGGAGCAGACCATTGGGGCTGACGGACGTCTTATTGAGCGCTGCAAACAGACCATCAAGGAGTGCGACGAAGAACTTGAACGCCTGCGTCTGGCATGGCCTAACCGCAAGTTCTCTATCGACACAAGCAAGGCTATCTGTCCCACCTGCGGCCAGCCACTCCCGGAAGAGCAATGGATGGAGAAGCAGAACGAAATGCGCGACAACTTCAACAAGGCACTCGCAGCCGAGAAGCAAGCTCTCCGCGACAAAGCCGCAAGGGTCAATCAGAACAGGGAGGATGCCCAGCAGGAACTCACCTCAAACGAGAACAAACTGCGGCTCGATACCGAGTCACTTGCCGACATCAAGCAGTCCATCAACACTATCTTCTCCGAGAAAGCCAAGCTGGAGAAAGAACACCTCCCCACCGTCGACGAACTCCTTGCCGCCAATGTCGAGTATGTTGCTTTGTCAAAGCAACTCACCGATCTCCAATCCGCTCTGGATTCTGTCACCGACTCCGACGTCGACCAAGACGCCCTCACCTCTCTCACCAATCAGCGCACAGAGTGCAACGAAGTTATCCTTCGTTGTCAGCAGCAGCTCGCCACCCGCGCCCAGTACGACCGCATCCTCGCCCTCATCGACGGCATCAACGCAGAGCAGAAAGACCTCATCCGTCAACTCTCAGACCTCGAACACCGCGAGGACATCGCCCGTCAGTATCAGTTCCGTCAGAACCAACTCCTTGAAGAGCGCATCAACAAGCACTTCAAACTCGTTCAGTGGCGTCTCTTCCGCACCGTCAACAACTCCGGCGACTCCTTCGAAGAACCCTTCTGCGAGTGCTACGTCGATGGCGTCCCCTACCACTCCGGCCTCAACCAGGCCGCCCGTCTCAATGCCGGTCTCGACATTTGCGAAGCCCTTTGCCGCTTCTACAACGTCTCTGCACCCATCGTCATTGACAATGCAGAAAGCAACCTCAACATCTATCAGACAACAGGCCAGCAAATCAGATTACAAGTCCACGATTCAGATTTAACTTTGGTATGAATACTATAGTTTTTGATAATTCGATTTTAGTACCGGCCAACAAAATCGTATCAGTTCATTTTGACAACGACAACGCTAAAAGGGTTGTTGTTTGGCTTGAAGGAGGTTTTATACAAGGGCTTATTTGCAGAACCGAAGAAGAGGCTAAAAATACGTTTGACAGTATAGAACAAGCAATAAATAATTTATAACAACTATGGCAGAACAAAATCAAGTCCCAGCTGCTAACAAGAAGCAGCAAATCCAGGCGTTTAACAACATTGTCAACAACGCCTATTATCAGAATCAGTTACAGAAGCTCTTCGGCAAGAATGCCGGCACGTTTGCAACCTCGATGATGGAACTTTTCACATCGAATGCCGAACTCCAGCAATGCGACCCCAAGCTGGTTGCTGCAGAAGCAATGCGCGCCGCCGCGCTACACCTTCCGCTTTCGAAGGCTCTGTCACGTGCCTATGTGGTAGTATTCAAAGACCACGGAGTACCGAAACCGCAGTTCCTCATCGGCTACCTCGGACTACTCGACCTTGCAGACCGTAGCGGACAATACGAGATTATCAATGCCGACGTAGTTTACAAGGGCGAACTTCTCAGCAAGGACAAGCTCTCCGGCCTTATAGACCTTAGCGGGCAGAAAGAGTCTAACGAGGTTGTAGGCTACTTCGCCTACTTCAAGCTGACGTCTGGACGAAAGCAGATTATCTATATGGACGTTCGGCAAATGTGTCATTACGCAAAGATGTACGCTCCCACCCTCAAATTCAGCAAGCTCACTGAGGATGATTTGTACAATATGGCGCAGGAGCAAGCAGAGAAAGGCCCGAAGGCTGGCGCTATCGGCTGGTTTGGAGACTTTAACAACATGGCTAAGAAAACCGTTCTACGCCAACTCTTGAAGCGAGGCCCTATGTCTATCGAGATTCAGCAGGCCATTGCTCACGACGAAGACTACACATCGGCAGAAGAGCAGCGTGATCAGGAGAATGAGGAGCCGCGTATCGTAGTAAATGCCAATAACATCATTCAAGACGCCCAGGCCGAAGAGGTCAGCGAAGACCAGCCCGCCGACGACAAACCCGACTTCTAAAAACCCGCCCCCGCCGGTTCTCCCGGCGGGCTTTTCTTCTTTCAAACATGATTGAACTTTCAGAAGACAAGAAATCCAACTGCTTCATCATCACAAAGACCGACTCAGAAGGCTTCCATCACCAGCTTACCTGCACATTAGCCGAACTACTCGACCTCTGTTGTGCCATTGGTAGGTTTTGGCGTTCTTCCGACAAATATAAGTCTTTGCAAAGATGGCCATATATAAAGTTAATACATGAAACTGATAACAATAAACAGCAATAGTTCCGGCAACGCCTACGCCCTCGACTCCGGCAGCGAGATCCTCCTGCTCGAAGCAGGCTGCAGAATGCCCGACGTCAAACGCGCCATCAACTACCGCTACCCCGACATCGTAGGCTGCATCGTCACCCACCGCCACGGCGACCATGCCAAGTTTGCCACAGAGTACGCCCGCTTCGGTGTGCAGGTCTACGGCAACAAAGACCTCGCCGACAACAAGCAGTTTCTCTACGGCAAGTATACAGTATGTCGTGATGGTATAACGACAAAGATAGGCTCATTTTCCGTCTGCCCGTTCGCTAATTTCCACGACGTCCCCATCTTCGGTTATCTCATTCATCATCCACAGATGGGTACCATGCTTTTCTCCACAGACTCCTACAAGATTGGCTCAACCATCACTGGCATTAACCACTTCTTGATAGAAGCCAACTACGAAGACTCCATCCTCAAAGAGAACGTCCGAAACGGCTCCATCTCCAAGGCTCAGTCCGATCGCATCATGCTCTCCCACATGTCCCTCAACTACTGCATCCGCTACCTCCGTGATTGTCTCGCCGGAAGCGGTTCTCCCGCTTCCACCACCCGCACCATCACCCTCTGTCACCTCTCCGAGCGCAACTCTGACCCAGAACTCTTCCGTTCTACAGTCGCCGCCGCCTTCGGAATCCCAGCCTACATCGCCCAACGTGGCACAATCATCGAACTTAACAAAGACGTATTATGACACGCTACCGCCCCAACGACCCCCGCGACTACCTCGCAGCCCTCGACTTCATCAACTTTGCCAAGGAGAAGGACATCGAGATAGAACTTGGCAAGTACCGCCCGAAGAGAAGCGGCAAGCAGAACCGCTACCTTCACGTAGCATTGGGATATTTCGCCCATTGCTACGGCTGCACACTCACAGAGGCAAAGGAAATCTATTTTAAGAGATACGCCTGCCCACACATCTTCCGTATCGACATAGACGATAAAGAGGGTAACCACTCTTTTTACTATCGCTCCACTACTGACCTCACGACCGTAGAAATGGCTTCCGCACTAAAAAACTTCCAGTCGTGGGCAAGTGCAAGAGGGATTGAGATACCGGACCCGCAGGATGAATTTGCTTTAAGATATTGTGAACGCGAAATAGAAAAAACTCAAAGTTATGGAACTTGAAAATGTTGAAACACTAAAGAATCTTATAAAAGAACGAGACGTCTTATTAAAGGACTTGGATTCTATCAAGATTCCGAGTACTTTTCCGCCTAAACATATTGTATTTGAATGGGAGTCTGGTCATACTTTAAGTATTACCGTACCATCTGGAAAGTATGTTACTATAATAACATTTCTTGAAGACTTGTTTAATAAGCAGTTAGATAAAATCGAAGATTCAATTTTAAAATTATGATATTAGCCACAATCATTGGAAATCTCGGACGCGACGCAGAAATAAAGACCATCAACGACAAGCAATACCTGTCATTCTCAGTCGCAAGCACAGAGAAGAACGGCGAGCAGGAAACCACCACTTGGGTCTCTGTCCTCGCAAGTAATAACCCCAACCTCCTGCCTTTCCTCAGAAAAGGTCAGCAGGTCTTCGTCCAAGGCCGACTCAAAGCAGGCATCTACCAGAGCAACAACTCCTTCGGCATCGACCTCTCCGTCTTCGCCCAAACCCTCCAGCTCTGCGGCGGCAAAAAAGAAGACCCCGCCCCCGTTTCCTCTTCGCCTTCCGCCGTCCCCTCTTCGCCCGCCCCCGCTGGTTCACCCAGCGTAACCCCTCCCGCCCAAGAAGAACCAAAAGACGATCTCCCCTTCTGACCTATGGCAAAGAAGAAACCACTCACCCTCCACCGCTGCGGCGACTGTGCCAACGTGACTCCCGTCCTCTCTCCTCACCACCTACTAAATGTCCGTGGTGAACCAATCCTCGGCACCTGCCCCCATTGGACGGAGTCCCGTTGCACCCTCCTCTCCTGGAAATCCCAATGTATTCACTTCAAACCAAAAGTATCATGACACAAGAAGAAATCATAAAAGCCTTCGAAAACCGATGGCGTATCAAAGGTAACTACGGAAAGATTAACCAGAACAGGGCCACCATGTCCTTCGATGAATTCTACGACTACATCAAAGATATGTGCAGCGACTTCTTCACAGCCGGCATCCTCATCTCCGAGCGCTCGCCACAGGCGGTTTCCCCGTCTGTAATACCATTATCCACTATCATAGATACCGATGTAGAAGTCAACGGCTTCGATTTCTTCTGGAACGCTTACGAAAAGAAGGTTGGCCGACCCAAGTGTGAGAAACTGTGGAAAAAGCTAACGCTCGCGGAAAAGAAGGCCTGCCTTGACTATATCCCGCTCTACAAGCAGGCTCAGCCCGATAAGCAGTACAGGAAAAACCCTGAGACCTTCCTTCGTAATAAATCATGGAACGATGAACTAATCTATCGCAACAATGCAACAGACAAACCTACCCTCGACCAGCAGCGCCTCAACAAGCTTGCCGACATCCTTGCTGACTAACCTGCCCGCATCCTTGCTGATGACGCCACATAAGCTCTACACCGCTCTCGCGCGCTTCGGCCCCGACTACATCTCCCTCGTCTTCAACCGTTACTGTCAGCCTCGTTCTTCCGTCGAGGCCAGTGTGGAAGGTGGTTCACCCACCTTCATCACCGTCACCAACTACTTCTCCCGCGGCGCTACCCTCATGTGGCTACGCTTCCATATCGCCGAGACCTTCGCCTTCCTCGGCATCTACGACACAGCATCCAAGGAGCAGATCCGGCAGACGGCACAACTCATCCTCGACCACGAAATCTATGGCCATCTCAATCTCGACGAGTTCCTCCTGTTCCTCTCGCGCTTCAAGCGTGGCGACTACGGCAAAATCTATCAGTCCGCCCGGCCTAACCCACAGGAGTTCCTCATGTGTCTTCGTCCATTCTGGAACGAACTCGCAGACTACCGCATCCGTCTCGCCAAACGCGAAGAAGAGGCACGTCAGAAAAACGACCGCGAGAACTCTATGACCTACGAAGAATGGCTGGAAATCAAAACCATCACCGCAATGTATAACTCCGACTACACAGTCCCATAACAACAAACTCCTATGACACAAGAACAATACACCCAAAAACGCTACCAACTCGTCCGCGAGTTCTGGTTCCTCAAATCCAAACGCCTGTACCTCTCCGCCCGTGCTCGAGTCCGCAAAATCGCCGACCTCGACTTTCAGTACGACGGCATACCAAGGGAAGTAACCCTAAAGAAGTTCCACTACAACAACCTCAAATATCTAACCGAGCAGTCCCCTGCCGTAAAAGCAGAAAATAATTAACCCCTAAAAACAAAAACAACAATGAACGCAATCAACAATCTTATTGGAAAGAAAGTAATCATTCGCTCCTATGGAGCAGGAGTATTCTTCGGAACACTCAACGAAGTAGAACGTACTGATGACAAGTACACGGTGGAACTCCTTAACTGCCGTCGTCTATGGCAGTGGTCTGGAGCATGTTCAATCACCCAGCTTGCCGTTGATGGTACAGCCAGTCCGTCAGGCTGTCGTTTTACAATCACCGAGCCGTCTATTGTGGTCTCGTCAGTCATTGAGCTGCATGAGTGCTCTGAAAAGTCAATCAAGTCAATCGAAAGCGTGCTAGAATGGAAGCGATAAAAGAAAACCAAAAGGTAATCGACTTTTTGCATATAGACGAATACCCTAATGGCGATGGCGATGGCTATGGCGATGGCGATGGCGATGGCTATGGCGATGGCTATGGCTATGGCGATGACAGAAATATAGAAGCCTTTAACGGTCAAAAAGTACACATAATTGATGGTGTTCAAACACTTATTGATCATATTGTCGGACAATATGCCAAAGGTAGGATTCTTAACTCAGACCTTACTACCAAAGACTGTTTTATTGCCAAGTGCGGTAACTACTTTGCTCATGGTGACACATTAGACGAAGCTATGCGTGATGCCCGAAACAAGTATGAGAACAACTTGCCGACAGAAGAGCGCATCCGTCTATTTAACCAGCAGTTCCCCGACCGCGATAAGCCAGTACCCGCCGCCGACCTCTTCCAGTGGCACAACAAACTCACAGGTTCCTGTCTCACAGGTCGCAAGCACTTCTGTGAAGAGCACGGTCTTGACTACGAGAATAGCTTTTACACCGTCAATGAGTTTATACGTCTCACAGAGAATGCCTACGGCGGTGAAATCATCAAACGACTAAAGGAGAGCAGGCCATAGTGCCTGCCTCCGTAAAAACAGAAAAGATATGAACAATAAAAAGAAATAACTATGGAAGTACATGGGGCATTAGCATACGCGATTTGTTCACTTATTATGTTTTCGTGTATATACACATCACTTGCTCTGGTAACAAGCGCAATAGAACATTTAAGAGAGTTTTGGACTAAATTAAAGGAGAAATAACTATGGACAACAAAGACTTTAATACGATTTCCGAAGATACAGCGCAAGGTCTCTTGGATGCATTCAAAGGAATGAATGATGCATTAAAAGGTTTTGAAGATACTTGGCAACGAAACTATGGAGTGTTGGTGAATGAAATAAAGGTAGAATGCGCTCAAAAGTTAATATTCTATACCGACAAATATGCACAAGCCACATTCCTTACACGGTGGTATTGGAAACGCAAGATGAATAAATTCATAAAAGGTATTGATGTGTTAAAAGATTTATAACTATGACAACAAAAGATTCTACGACATTAAGAGAGTTTATCAACATTCTTGAAAAACTATCAGAGAATGGAAAATATGACAATATTCGTGTTGTCCTAATGAACAATGATGAAGAGTGTATTGATATTGAATGGTATGGTATAGACAATGTGTTCCCACAAGAAGAATTAGAAGAAATGAATCCTCAGAATGGAGAAAAATGTTTGGTAATTCAAATGTATTAGTTATGGAACAATATATATCAAAATCCGCTGTAGTAGCGGAGATAGAGAGAAGATTAGGAGAATTGTCACAGTTGGAAAAAGCATCTTACGAAATTGGCTTGTACGATGCTTGTAAAATTGTGCTTTCTTTCCTCTATGCCATTGAAGTGAAAGAGGTGGACTTGGACTTTGAGCAGGAGCTATACAAAGCATTTGGTCAGGTGAAGGACTTTACTCTTGGCATGCGTATCGCCAAACATTTCTTCGAACTTGGATTAAAAGCGCAGAAAGGAGAATAAAACTATGACA
>Ga0256407_10005789_pt1 | contig 19517 bp, 12 predicted proteins | sample RumenRJG_04DNA_FD_193489 | JGI IMG/M metagenome (GOLD analysis project Ga0256407, IMG submission 193489) | Bovine rumen microbial communities from Lethbridge, Alberta, Canada - RJG_04 | ecosystem: Host-associated > Mammals > Digestive system > Stomach > Rumen | place: Canada: Alberta... | reverse complement strand
AAAAATAAAAAAAAAAAAAAAAAAAAAATATCATTTTAACAAAAAAAAAAAGAAACCTAAAATTCCATTTCTAAAAATATATTAAAAAATAAAATAAAATAAACAAACATTCCAAACCAAAAAACAACCTTTTTAAAAAAACCTCAAAAAATTATAAAGAAAAAATCTTATTTCTTCTTTTTTCCTTTTTTTTTCTTTTTTCCTTTCTTCTCCTCTGGTTTGACAAGTAACCCACTCCCTGGTCTGGGTAAATAAACAATTGAAACAGGTTTACTAGTCATAGGTCTACTCATCATATTCCCAAAAGCAGGATTATACTCTCCTTTAAAGGGTTCAATCTTAAATTCATTTTTCCCTTTATTTTTCCCAGAAGGAGCATTAAAATTAATATCAGGATATTCAACCTTTTCAATTTTTTCACTTTTTTCAAAATTAACCTTATCCATAGTTCCTTGTTCATTTTCAATAAATTCTCCCATTTTCATTCTCAAACCTAATAAATTATCTTCATATTTCTTAAAATGTCTCGAAGCGAATTCACTCGCAGTTTTTGGTCTAGTTAATTTTGGTTTTGGCTTTGGAACATCAGGTGCATATTCATCATAATTTTTATAATCAAATGCTGATAAAGGGGTATAATGTTGTACATAACCTAATTTAGGACGATCTATTACATTTACATTACACATTTTTGCACTTAATAAACGAGATTTTAATATTTTGTCATTTACTATTCCAAATGCTATTTCATCATTTTTTATTTTCCCTGTTATTTCTTGGTTTTTTCTATTGTTTTCTAATGTAAAATCACGATTGAGGTTTGATTCTATTTTATAATCAGTTTTTGGCTTTTCGAGTAATTGTTTTGTTTTTGCTTCTTTATGAGGAAGGTTTTCTATTCGAGTGTAACATACTTTGTTTCTAAGGATTGTTTTATTGTTTGGTTCAGGACCTTCGAATTTAAAGGGAATTATTTCCTTTTTACCTGATTGGGGTTTGTTTGATTGAGTTTTTGCTGAACCTGGTTTTGCTGATTGAGGTTTGGAATTATTTTCTGAAACTGTTGATGGTATTTTATTATGATTTTGCATGATTTGATTTTGGTTTTGATTAACTAATTCATTTTTTTCTTCTTCTTCTTCTTCCTTTATCAATTCTTCAACATCTTTATCAATTTTAAATCCTTTTTCATAAACTTTAACAATATTTTGCAAATAATTTTTCCTTTCTTTCTTTTCATTATACTTAGCTTTAGCTTTACCATAATCTTCTAAATATTTCTTCATTTCTTCCTTATTTCTCTTTTCTCTAATTTCCTTATTTTTAGCTTCTTGAATTTCTTTCTCAACTACTAACCTTGTATGTTCATAAATAGGTCTAGCATAAGCATAAGCACTTTTAATTTCTCTCTTAGGATTAATAGGTTTTAAATCTTCATCAGCACCAATACCACTATGACTAAACCATTGTCTCCCTGTTTTCGTAGCATAAAAAGTACTCTTAACACTAATTGATGAATTTCCTGTTCCAACTTTCCCATGAAATCTATTTAAATTAAATCTTAAATCTGCCATTGTCTTTTCATCTTTTCTAAATTTTTTAGGTGGATTAACATTTTTAACTAAAAATGCTTTTAAACGATCTTTAGGTGGCTCTAATCCTGGAATATTTGTTCTATGTAATCTAAATTGTTCTAATATATAATCTTCATCTTGAATTAAAATATCATCTGAAGGTAATTCTTCAGGAATATAAATTTCATCTGGATTTTTATCTGTTCTGTAACTTATTTTATCTAATGAATCCCATTTTTCTAATTTATCATTATACCATCTGAAAACTTGTCTTATTTTATCATCTCTAATTTGATTGTTTGGTATATAGATAATGAAAAGGAGAAGTTTTTCTAAATGAGAATGAAGGTTTTTTTTAAATTTTTCATGCTCCATTGGAATGTTGTGAGTTACTAAGTCGTCTACTTCTTTTTTATATGCTAAGAGACTTTGTTTTAATATTTGAAGTTCTTTAAAATTTTGAGCTTCTAGGATTTCGTCTATTTTTGATGTTAGTTGAACTGTTGATATTATTGGACGCTTTTCTTGAACTACTGGCTCTTCTTCTTTTTGGTCGTAATACATTTTTATTTTTTAAATTTTTTTTTACATTTATTTTTATTTATTTTGGAAATATATTTAATTTTTTTTATTTAAAGTAATTAGAAGGAGAAAACTTTTAATTAATGGAAAAATAAAATTTGAAAAAGTTTAAAATAAAAATCAATATATTAAAAAAATATTTTATTATTTAAATTAATATTTTTTTTTTTCAGTTTGATGAACAAAAGCTCTTGTTTTTTGTTGTTCTTCTTCAAGAAATCTTTGAAAAATATCATCACTAGGTTCATTATTTTTCTTGGGTTTATTTTGAGTAAATTTCCTTAAATTTTCTTCGTCAACATCATCATTATCTATTTCAATTTCTTGATCAAGAATATTATTTTTATGTTTAATAACACTTTCTCTTTTTCTTGTATTTCTTCTTGTATTACTTCTTTTAAAAACTTTAGGAGGATTTTTATTTTTTTTAAATTCATATTCTCCTTGTTTTTTTATTCCTTCTTCTGCCATTATATTTAAGAATTCTTGTTTATTATGACATAAAATTAATATATCAAAACGTTTTTCTGTTAATTGTAAAAATTCAAAATATTTTTTTAAATATTCTTCATTTTCATTTTCATCTTTTTCTTCTTTTTCTTCAATTTTATCAATTTCTCCTTCATTTTCATTTTTTTCTAAAGTTAATTTACTTTCATTTGGTACAAAAGCAGAATTTGTTAAATTTAATTCTGTATTTTCATTTTGATTTGTAGTAATTCCTGGACCAGTTTGTTCAGTTTCAATATCAATAGTTGAATTTAATGCAACATTTGATAAATTATTAATATTTTCTAATATTTTTTGATATATTAAATTTATATTTTCTTGTTTATCTTGTAATTGATTTAATTTTACTATTAATTCTGCTTCTTCTTGAATTAATTTATTTTCATCATCTTCAATTATTGATGTTGGTATTGTTGAGATTGTTTTATTATTATCTGTTTCTTTTACTATAACAAAATTTTTTAATGAAGTTAATTCTTTTTCTAAAATTGCATTATCTAATTCTAACACTTCAATTTTATTTTGTAATTGAGAAACTTTTGATACATTTTCATTATATTTTTTATCTTTATTTAATATTCTTTCTGTTATTATTTTTAAAGAATTTGTTCCACAAATATCTCTTATTGCTATATATACTTCTTCTATTTTTTCATTTTCTTTTAATACTTTTTCCATTTTTGTTTTTAGGAATTTATTATATAATTTAAGTAAACCTAATTCTTTTCTTTTTTCAACTTCTTGTTTATCTGCACTATCATTTTTTGCTTCTTCTGCTATTTTTTTTTGTCTTTCTTTTCTTTCATCTGCTGATTTTAAAAACATATTTTTTTGTTGTATTATAGTTTTATAATATTGTAATTGAAGATTTTGTTCATTTTTTTCAAAATCATTTTTCTTATCTTGTTCAGTTATTTTTGAAAAAACTTTATTTTTTGTTTCTTTTAATTGATTTTCTTTAAATCTTTCTCTTTCATAATGTTTATTTAATCTCTTAGTTTTATTTTCAGAAACAAGAATTTGTTTTTGTGTTAATAAAATATCTTGTTTTAATTTATTAATAGCATTACTTAAAGTTTTTTTTTGAAACTGAGCTTCTCTTAAAGTAATTTTTTTTTGACTAATATCATTTTCAATATCATCTTTCCTTTGCTCAGCAATATTAATTTGTTTTAATGCTTTTTTATCAATATCTTTTAAAGCATTTATTTTTTTTGTTAATTCTTCAGTTTGCATTTTTTTAACATTACTTTCTCTAGTCAATTGATCATATTGTGATTTTAATTCTATTAAAACATTTGTTAAACTATCAATTTCTCCTCTTAATAATTGGGTCATATTTTCATCAACTGATGCTAAATAATATTGTTTTTTCCCTTGAGTCATGTATCTAGGTTCTATTTCTTTTTCATCATCCATTATTAAAGTTTTATTTTTTAATTAATTATAATTTTTTTAAAGTATAACTTATATAAAAATAAGATTTTTAAATAAAATTTAAATGAATTAAAAAATGAATAAAAAAAGTAAAAAATAAAATAAATAAAATAAAAAATGGAAAAAGAAAGAACATTTAATGGAATGAGAAGTGATCATACAATTCATCAAAGAGTAATTCAAGATCAAAAAATGTTAGATAATGCATTATATGATCAAAAAATGAAAAATTTAGGAATTTATTCAGGTTGGTTTGAAAAAAATCAAAAATATGCTGTTTCAAATGCAAAAAAAATGAATGATAAAAGAATTAGAAATGAATTAACTTTAACTAATCAAGAAATTAAAATGAGAAGAAGAGTTAGATTACATGAATTATATGTTGTTGAATTAGGTTTATATGAAGAAGAATTAAATAAAATGGGATTATCTATTGTTAAGGAACTTTAAAAATATATTTTTTAATTTTGGATTATTGTATTTTTTTAATGGGAATTTAATTTTAATTTTCTTTACATTATTTTCTTTATTTTTATTTTTTAATAAAAATAAATATTTTATTCATAAGTTTAAAAAATTAAATGGAAAAAAATGAGGATAATATTTCATTACAAATTGAATCTAAATCTTGGATAAAGGATACTGAAGATTTATTTGATTTTGAAACAAAAGATATAAAATATAAATCCTTTAATTTAACAAATGAAAATAAAATCTCTTATTTAATTTCAACATTAAATGAAAATAATGAAAATGAAATTGAATTAATTCGTTCAAATAAAGTATTACAAGATAAAATAAATTCAAATCCAAAAACAATTAAAGTCATTAGTGAAATAATTTATAATAAACAAAATTCAAATTTTTCATTTATTAATCCATTATACAGTGAAAATTTTAATAAATTATTTACAAAAGAAAACTGTGAAAGAATATGGAAAAATAATTCGAAAAATGAAGAAATTGAAATACATGAAAATGATATTTTCAAATTAGGAAGAGTAAGATTAAAATTTGATAAAATTATATTCAATAATAACACAGGAAGAAATAATACACTTAATACAGGAATAAATATTTTTAATACAAACTCACATATTAATATATTAAATAATAGTAATAATAATATTTCAAATATAATATTTAATAATTCAATAACAGGTGAAATCTCAGCAAATGAACCAAATGAAAATTTAAAAAATGCTTTATTAACTTCAGAAAAATATGATTTTAAATATAATTGTAGAATTTGTTATAGAAATGATAGTGATATAAATGATCCTTTAATTTCACCATGTAAATGCAGTGGTTCAATGGGATATATACATTTTAAATGCTTAAAAAGTTGTATTGATGCAAAAATTCAAAAGAAAAAAGAAGAAAATTTCATTAGTTATACATGGAAAAGTTTTAATTGTGAAATTTGTTTATATCCATATCCAAAATATATTAAATTTAAAAATATGATTTATCCACTTGTTGATATTGATACTTCGAAATTTAATCAATATTGTCTTTGTGATTATAGTTTATTTGATGATAATCAAAAAAAAGCTTTTCATAGAGGCTATATAATATTTAAAATTGAAGATGATAATGAAATTACTTTAGGAAGAAATCAATCAAATGGTGTTAAATTAAAAGATATTTCAGTTTCTAGAAAACATTGTTATATTATTAAAAGAAATGGAAAATTATATATTAAGGATTTAAATAGTAAATTTGGTACTCTTCAATATATTAAAAAAAAATTTGATATTCAAATTGATGATAATTTAGATTTATTATCAGGGAAAAATAGATTTCAAATTTCTTTATCAAAAAAATGGTCATTTTTAGGATTGGGAAATATATTTAAATTTGGTTGTTGTTCGTGTAGACAAATAAATGATAATGATGAATATATTTTTGAAGAAGATAAAAATTTTAATACCAATATTCATAATGATATTGTAAACAAAAAAGAAAGTTTTAAATTTAATTCTTTTAAATTTAATGATAATGATTCCTATAATGATTATATATTATATATGAATCATATAATTCCAAATGAAATGGAAACTCCAAATATTAATATTAATATGGTAAGTACAAATAATAATAGACAAAAAGATGATTCTTATACAAATCTATAATTATAATAATTAAATATTATATAAATTATTTTTTTTTGAAAAACAATAAACATCAATGTTACATTGAATTTTGATTTTTTTTATATTAATTATAATATTTACAATAATTTAATTCATATTTTTATATATATGAGCAATAATTTAAAAAATTATTTTCCTTTATCTTTTAAAGAAATATTATTATGTTTATAATTATAATAATAAACTTGATTAGGTTTAATAATTGAATTACTTCCTAAATTTGAAGAACTTAATTTATTTACATGATTATGATTAATATTATTATTATTATTATCAATATTCATTTTTTGTTTCATTTTATCAGCAACAAATTTTTTATAATCTTTATATTCATTCATATTTTTTAAAAAAGGATATTTATCTAAAAATTTTAATGACTTTTTATATTTTTCAGTTTTTCTCATATATAATTCTTTAATTTTATTAATTTCTTCATTCATTTCATTTTCCAATTTCCTAATCTCATTTTTAATTTCATCATAAGTTAAATGATTGACGCTAGGATCATTTATAATTTCCTCATTTTCATCTTTTTTTTCCTTTTTAATTTTTTTATTACTTAAATTTTTTTTAGTATATTGTAAATGTTCTTCATTCATTTTTGTTTCTTCAGCTTTAATAGTTTTTTCAGGACTATTTTTAATTTCAAAACTCAATCCATCCATTCCACCATATTCATTAATCATTTTTAATAAAGGATCTTCATCTTTTTCATCATTAGTTTCTATAATATTAACACTTTGATTTAAAACATTTTTTTCTTCTTCAATTGAATTATCTTTTTTATTTTCTAAATTAATCATTGTATCACAACCATCTTTAATAATCATACTTCCATTATTATCATTATAATTTTCAGGATTATAATCTTTAGAATTATCCTTATAAAGAACACTATTATTATTTTCTTCTTCTTCATAATATGAATCTTCTAATATTTTCTTTCTATAAAAAACTAAATCATCTAAACAATTATTAATTAATTCACTTATAATATTATTCCCTCTATTATTTTTAACAATAAAAGGATGTTTTAATAAATCTTTAGCAGATGGTCTTTCATTTGGATCATAAGTTAAACATTTTTCAACAAAATCATTAAAATCTTTACTCCATTTATCTTTATTTTTTAAACCATTTGGTGGATGAGTAATAATTTTTTTTAAAACTAAATAAGGTTTTGTTTTAGAAAAAGGAGGTTCCCCTTCAGCCATTTCATAAGAAGTAATTCCAAGTGACCAAATATCACATTTGTAATTATATTTATTTTGCATAATTACTTCAGGACTCATATAAAAAGGAGTACCAATTTTAGATATTTTTTTAGAAAAACTATGCATTAATTGAGTACTAACACCAAAATCACCTAATTTAGCAATTCCTTCTCTAGTTAATAAAATATTTCCAGTTTTAACATCTCTATGAATTTTCTTATTTTCATGTAGGAAATTTAATCCTGTTAATATCATATAAATTAACGAAGCTATTTGTTCTTCATTTAATGATTTTGGTAATATTTTTATTAATTCTAATAATGATCCTCCATCACAATATTCCAAAATAATCCATATTTGATAATTTTTAATATAGGAATCATAATAGTGAACTATATATGGGGAATCACATTGCTTTAAAACATTGATTTCTTTTTTGAAAGATTCAATTTCATTACTTGTTCCTAAATTTGCTATTTTTGCTGCATATATTTTTCCTGTTTTTTTATGAAGAACTTTATATACTTTTCCATAATTTCCTTGTCCAATTAATTCTATTAAATCAAATTCTTGTTCTGGATCAATTCCTTTTGATGAAATAAAATCATACATTATATTTAATTTTTTTTTGAAAAATGAAAAAAATTGATATTTCAATTTATATCAGATATAAATAAAAATATAGAGATATAAAATAATAAATTTATTTTTTTTAAATTAAATTAAAAAAATGGGCACAGTTGAATCAGTAAATTAAAATTCAAATAATTTCATAATATTAGTGTTGTTTTAACCCAACATCAAATATAATTAACAAAGAAGTAGTAACAAAAGGACCAAAAAATAGAATTGCTATAATGTCAAAAATTGCAACAGAAATTGAAGAACCAACAAAAAACCCAAATATACCAAAATTTACAAAAATGCAGAATATGACAACAAATGCTAAAACTGTAATACCAACAAGTGTAAAAAATACAAATGATTTTTTTATTGAATCACTTTTAAATACAGAAGATGATAAAAAAACGAATATTAAATTATCAAAAGCTTCTTTGGATTTAGAAGTAATTAATAGTTGGATTTTACCAAAAGGACTATTATTACATATTAATTATCAAGGTTTAGAAAATTCTTTAAGAAACTTAAAAGATGGAATTACATACTTTGGTTTTTTAAAAGATTATAATCAAGATGATAATAATAGTGAAATTGACTATATTATAAATCCAAAAGGAGAAGAATATGATGATAGATATGTTGGAAGACATTTTAAAATTGAATATTATTCAAATAATAATAAATATTATATTAAAGATCTTGGTTCCGGTTTTGGTACTTTTATTAAAATTATTGATGAATTAATTATAAAAGATAATTACTTAGTTAATATTGGTGAAACATATTTAGTTTTTACAATAGATGAAAATGAGAAAATTAATATAAAAATTTTTTCAGGGAATGAAAAATATGAACCTTTTATTTCAAATAATGATATTAATAAACAAATTTATATTGGAAGAGATGTAGATTGTGATATATCAATTGAAGATAAGAGATTATCAAGAATTCATTGTACTTTAAAATATAATAAAGATAATAAATATTGGTTTTTAAAAGATGGAGGTGATGTTGGAAATAGTACTAATGGTACTTGGTTATATGCTACTGAAGAATATGAAATTTATGATGGTATGGTTTTTAAAACAAATCATAATTTATTTAAATGTAAAATTCAGTATGAGAAATTATAAAAAAGGAATTTATATTTTTTTTAGGATATTATTTAATTTTTGAATATATTTTTTATTTTTTTTTCCCTTTTTTAAAAAATTTTTTTTCTTTTTTTATATAAATTTATCTTTTTTTATTTTTTTTCATTTAATATAAGATTTTTTTATGATTTCTATTTCTTTTTCTCATTTTTTTTTGCTTCTTTATTTGCTTCTTTTAAATCTCTAAAATATTGAACAATTTTTAAATAAATTGGATTTTCTAAATCTTCTTTAAAAACCATATTTCCTTCCATACTTTCTTCTAATTTACTTAATAATTCATTTTCTTCATCAGAATGAGGTTCAACAATACTTTCAATCATTTTAATTAAGCCATCTTTTTCAAATTTTTCATCAACATCAAATTTTTTATTACCTGTCATTTTTTCAATTAACATTTTAGAACTAATTAAACCATTTTTATCTAATTCAATTGAATTATATAATTCATCTAATCTCTTTTCTCTTTTTACAGTTTTTAATTCATCTTCTAATTTTAATGCTTCTTCTAATAATTTTCCATTTTCATTTTGATATAAAATTATTTTTTCTTTTAATGCTCCCATTTCATCCCATCTTGGATCTTTGTATTTACCAAAAAATTCTCTCATTGCTTTTATAGGATTTTTTGGTTTTTGTTCTGAATATTTTAAACTTAGAAGTACTTTTACAAAAAGTAATACTACTCCTTTATCTACTATATATTGTCTGAAATCTTTTAATTTTTTTTCTGTTTTTTCTTTGTTTTTTTCTTCTAATTCATTTGGGTCTTCTGGTAGATATTCCATTTTTTTTAAGTTATATTTTTTATTAATTGAATAAAATATTGATTTTTAATCAAAAATTTAAAAAAAAGTTTGAACTTTATGTTATTTATTAAATTAGAATAATATAAAGAATAATGAAAATAACATAACAAAACTTGATTTTATATAATTAGATGATATAGTTTCTGAATAATTCATAAAATTCCTATAAATTGGTCTATCATAAGAATAAGAAAAATTTCTTTTTGCCCATTGTTCATTAGATGAATAAACATTATCAATACTTGCTTTAAAAATATCACTTAAAACAATATAATTAACATCTTCTTGACATGGATTATAAATAAAACTACCTTCATAATAATATGCTCTTTTATCTTGAAATATAGGATAATTTCCTATATTACAACTTCCTTTCACACAATTATATAACCCATTATCATTAATTAAAGATGTATCATTTGAATTATTATATCTAATAACAAGAGCTAAATAATTATTTGCATCTTGAATTCTTTTATATTGATTTTGATTTGTTGTAAATCCAAGAACTTTTTTAAATAAAAAATGCAATTCATATTGAGAAATTATTTCTTCAACTTTATGTAATCCTTGATACAATTCAATTTTTTCCAATTTATATTGTTTTATAACACCACCCTTTTGAAAATTAATAAATTGCCCTGTTATATTATTATCAGTCGAAACAACTGGAATTGAATTAGAAAAAGTTTTCCAATTATAACTTTCTTGTTTGAATTGTTGATATACAATTGAAAAAGTTGAATTATAAACACTTTGAGTTACATTGAGTCTTATTGGTGATTGCAATCTTCCCATTTTACATGCAGGATATGAAACCCATAATTCATTATAACTCTGAGCAGAAATGATATAGAAACAATATATCAAAAATAAAATATCTTTCATTTTTTAAAAATTATAAAATTTACAACAATATATGATTTATTTAATTTTTAAAAATATAATTATTCAAAAATAAAAAAAATAAAAAAAAATGCAACAAAAAACCCAAAAATTTATCCCAAAAGAAAACCAATACTTAGTAAAAGTAGTAGTAATCGGAGATGTAAACGTAGGAAAAACAAATATAATTCATCGTTTAATGGGAGAAGAATTCCGTGAAATGGAATCAACAGTTGGAGTAGAATTTGCATATTTAACAAAAGATAATATAGATGAAGAAGATCCAAAAAAAAGTTTAGCAATTCAAATTTGGGATACTTCTGGTGCAGAAAGATATAGAGCAATTACAACTAGTCATATTAGAAATTCAGATGGTGCTTATATTGTTTATGATGTTACTAATGAAACTTCTTTTTCTAATTTACCTTTTTGGTATAATTTAATTAAAGAAGCTACTGATGATGATATTGTTATTTATTTAATTGGGAATAAAATTGATTTAATTTATGAACAAGGGAGAATGGTTAATAAGAATTTAGCTGTTAATTTTGTTAGGGAATATAATTTACAAGGGTATGCTGAATGCTCTGCTAAAACTAATGAGAATGTTGAAGAGATTTTCCAATCTTTTTATAAAACTTTATATAAGAGGAATAAAAATAAATTATTTGAGAAAACTAATAAGAGGGTTAATGATACTGAAAAGATTTTAAAGACTAAAAATCAAAATAGATGTTGTGATTAATTTTTTTATTTTTTTTTTGGGATGATTTTGTTATTGTAATTATTGGGTTTTTTTATTATTTTTTTATTTAAAAATAAAGGAAAAAAATAGAATATTGTTATGTTAATTTATAATATGGTATAATTATTTATATTTATAATTAAAATAAATATATATTTTTAATTAAAAAATAAAAAATTAAATTATAATTCATTTTCAAAAATTATTTATTATCAAATTTAAAAAACCAACATTTAAAAAAAATGGAAAATGAGAAAGATTTAAAATTACTATGTAAATATTGTTTCAATATATTAACATATGCATTAAAAAATGACGATAAAGAAAAACCCCCTGAATTTCCAAAACAATACGAAGGAAAATCATATCCCTTATTTGTAACATGGACAACAGGAAAAGAAAAAGAATTAAGAGGATGTATTGGAACATTCGCCAGTGAAAAATTAGAAAAAAACGTACAAAGATATGCTTTAATCTCAGCATTAAAAGATGATAGATTTCCACCAATTAATATAAAAGAAATACCAAATTTAAATTGTGAAATATCACTTTTAGTAAATTTTGAAAAAGTTAAAAATCCACTTGATTGGGAAGTTGGAAAACATGGAATTGATATTTCATTTAGTGATAAAAATAAATATGAATATTCTGCTACTTTTTTACCTGATGTTGCTGAAGAACAAGGATGGGATCAAAAAACGACTTTGAAATATTTAGTTAAGAAAGCTGGGTATTATGGAAAGTTAGATGATATTATTAATAATATTGAAACTGAGAGGTATCAGTCTATTAAAACTACTGTTAGTTATGATGAATGGAAAAATGATAAGTAGGAATTTTTTTATTGTTTTTTAGTTTTTTTTATTAAGTTTTAATTGCTAAAAAATCAGTTTTTTTAATTTTTGACTTAAATTAAATAAAGGAATATTAAGAATTTATATTTTTTTAAATTATTTTATTTTTGTATTTATTTTTTTTTCTTTTATTAATTTTTAATTTAAATTTTTTTTATTTTATTTTTATTATTTTCTCTTATTAATTCTTCATTTATTTTCTTTGCTTCTAATTTTTGTTTTTTAATAACCTCATCACTTTGTTTATGATATTTACAAAAATTACATAAAGTCTTTTTTCCACCACATCCAACACAAGAAATAATTGGACCAGCTGGAGTCCATTTTTTATCAATAAAAGGTTCAGAATCTTTTTCAATAGCTTCTAATAAATTTTTTTTTAATTTAATCTTTTCACTTATTTCTTTTTCAAATTTAAGTTCTTTAGCATTATGAGCATAAGGACATTTTTCATTAAATGAAATAGGTGAATTCATATATAATTCAATTAAATGTTGATAAAGAATTGGATATTCAATTTTTAATGGACAAATTTTTTCTTTGAAAGAATTAAAATATTTTTCTTTTATTGATTTAAATTCTGGATTATCATTTGTGTATTTTGGTTTAAATAAATTTTTTGGATCTAATATTTGTTCTCCTTTTAATAATTGTTGATTATATTCTATCATTGATAATTCTTTTTTTAATTTTTCTGCTTCTTTTTTTTTATTTTTTTTATATTCTTCTATTACTTTGATCATTGAATAAATTTCAGTACATATTTCTTTATTTTTTGCATTATTAAAATTATCAGGTATAATTATTTTTTTTGGAGGTTCTTCTTTTTTATTTTTATCTTCTTCTTCAAATAATTCACTTAAACTTTTTTTTCTTTTTTTCTTTTCTTCTTCTTTTTTCTTTTCCTCTTCTCTTTTTTTCTTTAAATAAATAGCAAATTTTGGATCAAAAGAAGCTTTAATATCATCTAAATTAAAAGCTTCTTCTAATAATTTTAAAGTATCATCATATTTACCTTCATTAAATAATATTTTTGCTTTTTTATAAATACCTTCTTTATATAAAATAGGAAATTTATCTAAGAAATTTTTTCCCATTTCATTAACCCAAATATCATTATTTAATCTACAATTAATTAATTCATTAATATCCATAGAATTAATTTTTTGAATATCTTTTTTAGTTTTATTAATATTTGGTTCAAAAGTACATTGATTTGCATCATCTAAACACATAAAAATTTTTTCTTTTTCTTTTTTAATTTCTGGTCTTCTCCACATATTAAATTTTTGATCTCTTTGTAAATTATCTTTTTTATTATTAAAAACTTCATTAAAATTTTTTTCTCTTTGTTCTAATATTATATTATTATGTGAATTATGTATACAATATAATGGACAGGTATTTGTATGTATTTTACAATTATTTGATTTTGATGGAACCCAAAAAGGTAAATTGTCACTTTTTGCAAAAATAAATTTTCCTTTTTCATTTACTCCTAATCTACGAAGTAATTTAAAGAAATAATATTTTAATCCATCACTATGATATTTATGTAGTTTTTTATATTTATATGAATTTTGATTGTTTATTGATTGTTTATTACCAAATTTTCTTTTTACTGCTTCTGGGAATTTTTTTCTTATATATTGCTCCATTTGATTTAAAAATTGTGATATTGAGTCATTTTTCTTTTTTATTAATCTTTTTTGCATATTTTTATAATATTTTATTACCATTCTTTTAATGTATTTATTTAATTTTTCATCTTCTTTTATTTGTTTTTCTAATAGTTTTTTATCTTTTTCTTCTTGTTTTATATCTATATTATTTCTTTTTATCATATATTCTTTTATTTTTTCTTCATGTTTTTTTATTATTTCATTATTTAATATTCCTTTTTGAATATTTTTTTTCTTTAATTTTTTTTCCTTATCTTTATCTTCATTTTCTTTATTTTTTCCTTCTTTTTTTTGAGGATATTCAATTTCTCTATAATCTCTAAATTCCCATCTAATCATTTTTTTAATAATATTATCATATTTAAATTGATTTCTTAAATTAAGCATAACTCTTCCAGTTTTATATTTATCTTTAGGTTTAGAAAGTTCATCATATCTTTTAAATAATTTTTCAACTTCTTCTTTTGTTAATCTTCTATTTTCTCTATCTTCAATTTCATATCTTATTAATTCTTCTTCTTCTTTTTGAATTTCATTTTCCATTTCTTCATTTTCTTCATTAAATCTTAATTGAATAATATTATAAAGTGTTTTTTTATCATATTTATATAAACCTTTATAATATTTATCTCTTATTTTAATTTGATTTTCCCAATATTCAATTAAGGGAACTGGATCAAAAGTTTTTGTTCCTGTTGATTTTTTAAATAATAAACATAATCTATTTATTATTTCATTATCAGATAAAAATAATGTTAATTCATTTTCTAAATTATTTATTCCATTTTCCCATTGTATTCCTTTTTTATTTTTTTCTAATGTTGTTAAACTTTTCCAATAATCGATTAATTCATTTTCATCATTACTTAAATTTCCATTTTTTTTCTCGTAATTATCTAATAATTTTATAAAAAAATTTGTAAAATCAAATATATTCATTTTATTTTTTTCATTTTGTTCAATTTCTGTTTGATTGGGGTACAATCTTCTCATTGTTTCTTTAGTAAATTTTGGTTTATTTATATTTTGATTCTTTTTTAATTGATTATTTTGAAACTTTTTTATATTTGCTTTTGCAGAATATCTATTTATTTGACTTTGCAAATTATCTAAATATATTTTACTATAATAATCAATACTGTAATTTATATCTTCATTTGAATATTTCATTAATGGCTCAATTTTTTTATTTATTGTTATTCCTTTTTTTTCTTGTACTCGATAATTTAAAAAAAATCTAAATATTTCATCTGAATTTGTTTGATCATAACCTTTATGACGTAAATATTCTTCTTTTAAATTATAAAATAAATATTCAGGAAATAAATGATATTCAATTTGTGAAGAATCTTTTGGGAAAAATAATTGAGATTGAGTTTTATTTTTTTTAATATTATTACTTTGGTTTATATTCTCTTTATTTAAAGTAGTAATGTTTGATTTATTTAAATTTTGTTTTTGATTAATTTTACTTTTATTATTCTTAGAATCATATTGATTTATATGAGAGTTATCATTTGTTTCTGATAAATTTATAATATTTGGATTAAAATTTGATTCTAAATTTTTAATTTCTGGTTGATAAAAATTATAATTAGGTGGATACATATTAAATTCATCATCAATTACTGCATCATCAAAATTTTGTTCAAAATTAAATCCTCCCACATCATTTAAATTATTAGATAAGAATGGATCATCATTATATAAATATTGATGTGGTTCATATTGCATTTAAATTATTTTAATTTGAAAAAAAAAATTAAAAAAACTTAAAAATAAAATGTTTAAAAAATTTAATAAATATCAAAAAATAATAAAGAATTTTTTATATAAAAACTCAAGAAATAAAATTTAAAAATTAAACTTTTTAAATTTTCCCATTTTAAAAAACAAAAAAAAAACAACACAAAAAAAAAAGAAAAAACCAAACTCAAAAACAAAAGCCTTATTTCTGAGTTTCAAGTTTTTTATCTTCAGCAATTTTCGCTTTAATTTTAACCCAATCAACATCATTATCTCTATTCAACTCAATAAATTTAGAATTAACTTCTTCCAATCCAACACTTTCCAAATATTTCTTTCTATAAGCTAAAACAGTATCAATATGTGTTTTAAAATTTAAAGCTAAATTCAAAGCTCTATCCCATCTAAATAAATTAATATTAATTTTAATAGCTCTATAAATTAATTTACCTTGAATTAAAATATTTTCAGCATCATCAATTCGATTTGATAATAATAAAACATATGCTGAGATTAAATTTTCATTATAATTTTGTTCTTTTAATTTTAATATTTTTTCTATAAAATTTACTTTATCAACTTCATCAATTGAAGCAACTGCAGTTTCTGCAATTTGAATTTCTCTATAATTAATACAAATTGCACTAAATGCAGTCCATAAAACTTTATCTTTAACATATCTACATAATTTTAATCCTCTTTCAATACCATCTTGGTAATTTAATAAATTTAATAATAATCCTGCATAAGGTGTTATTGTTTTTGAACATAATGAACCGTCACTTTTTAATATATTACAAAATGAACCAGTGAAATTTAATATTTGACAATTTTTTCCTATGTTACTTGCATCTTTTTCATATCTGCATCCATCTAAAATTTCCTTTTCTAAATAAACTGCATTTGGATATACCCAAGCATAAAATTTTTCATCTGCTATAGCACATAACATATCATTTGAATCATTCCAGGCGAATGAATCACACATATTTGTTATTTTTACTATTTTTGGCATGTATACATTAGTAATATATAAATCTTTATTTGTATCTGTGAAACATATTTTTCGATCTCGACTTAATTCACTTTGGTTTAATTGGATTTCTACAATATCCATTGGATGGTTTATTTCTACATTTAATGGTTTTCCACTTTGAATATCATATAATTTTATTGTTTTAGGATTATTTGGTGGTAAAATTGCAATAATATCATTTGATATACATATCATTTTCTTTGATAATAATGAAAATCTAACTCCTGTTATTTGAGGTGATTGAATTTGCTTTCCATCATATGTATAAATATTTAATCCATTCATATCATCTAATAAAGCAAAAAATTTAGGGCTCATTAATATCATTTTTACTTTTTCTTTAATATCAAATTTATATGGAGCTTTTAAATTATCAATATTATAAATATGACATTGATTATTAGTAACAACAATTAAATAATCATAACCAAGAGTCATATCAATTAACCTTTCATTAAAATCAATATCAGCAAAACCATCAGTTTGAAAATCAGTAACAATTAATTTATTATTCTCATCTAATCTAACTTCAATATTCTTCCAAGAAACAGCTCTATCAATAATACTTCCAAAAACAACAGAACCATTTCCTCCAGCTCCAGCAACAGTAGTTCCATCTCCACTCCAACTCAATTTAAAAATACTTCCAGAATCAATTTTATTAAAAGAATAAGTCCATCCAGTTTTATTACATAACCTCATCATATCAAAAGATCCAACAGCAAAATATTCACCACTAGGAGCCCAAGCCACAGAAGTAGTAACATAATTATATGGTAAACTAACAAATAAATTCCTTCCATATTGATCCCAAACTTTATATTTCCTATCTTCCCCTCCAGAAATAATTAACTTATTTGAAAAATTCCAATCAACACATAAAACAATTTCATCATGAGCTTTCCAAGAAAGAGTTTTATTTCCTCCTTTAAAAATAGGTTTAATAGCCAAATTCTTATCACTAGTATAAAGCATATAATTCTCATCAGGTGACCAAGCAATAGCATAAACAGGATTAGCATTTTCAACTAATTTTGATCTTAAAACACCTTGTCTACTCCAAATTTTAACAATACCATCTTCACCACTTGTACCTATAGCTTGGCCATCACTATTCCATTTAATACAAATTATTGCAGTTGAATGGGCACCTTCAACTATTTTATCAACTTTACCTGATTTAGTTATTATTTTAAGTGCACCATCTGATGTTCCTAATGCTATATTATCACTTGTATGAGATGAAGGACCCCATTCTATTGAAGTACAAGGTATGTCAAGTTCCATAAATTGATCTATGTATTCACCATTGTAATCCCATGTTAGGATTGTTTTGTTACTTAGGGAATATAGTTTGTTATCTGGAGCCCAACAACAGGAACAGACTACTTCTGTATGACGTTCTGATTTTTTTATTTTAAGTTTCATTTTTTTTCTGTTTTTAATTCTTTTAATTTTTTTTTTTAATTTTTTTTCAAGAGATTTTTCTTATTTTTTTTAAACTTTATCTATTATTAAATATGAGTTTTTTAATTCATTTTTAATATTGGATTATTTATTATATAATTATTTTTTAATGTTAAAAATTTAAAATTTAAATTTTGAAAAAAATGAATACAATTAATAAATTTTCTCCTTTTGAATTAGAAAGTCCTGATTCAAATGTTTTAACACCAATTGAACTTAATTGTGAAAAAAGCCGAGGAGATAATTATGAAGGTATTACAACAACAGAACAAAATGATCAAATATTTCAAAATTATGTATCATTATCAAAAATTAAAAATTCAAATTTAGATAATAGTGCCTCATTTTGTAATAATAATAATTCACATGAAAATAATAATATAAATATTTCAGTTAATAATTTTCATATGAATACATCAAAAAATAATTGTGAATTTATTCATAATAATATTGATGTTACACCATCTAAAAATAATACAAATAAAGAAAAAGAATTAAAAGTAAAAGATTCAATTGAAAATTACACTCCAATTTCTACAATTTGTAATTATTATTTACAAAGTGAAAGTAATATTAAAACAGGAAAAAAAAATAAATATAAGAAAGAAAATAATGATTGCAAAAAAAATATAACTCAATATTTAAATACACCTAAAAATGAAAGTAAAAATGAAGATGAAGAATTTTTTGAAATTAAATTAAATGAAAAAAATCGAAATAAATTAAATAATATAATAAAATCAATTAAAAAAGAATCTAAAAATCATAGTTTTATTAATAATAATAATAAAGGAAAAATAAAAAAATCTAGACCAAAATCTTATAGTAATGAAAGGAATTTAAGTTGTAAAAAGTTTACAGTTAAATTTGTTAATCCTTATTGTAAACAATCAGCAATTGAAGAAATAAAAAAAATATATCATTTTACTGTTAAAAAAGATAAATATAAAAATCCTTTAAGTGATATTATTCAAAAAATTAAAAATCATAAAAAAAAAGAAAAAAAAAAGAAAAATATAAATTTAATACCTAAAATTAAAATTAA
>Ga0256407_10005788_pt1 | contig 19520 bp, 15 predicted proteins | sample RumenRJG_04DNA_FD_193489 | JGI IMG/M metagenome (GOLD analysis project Ga0256407, IMG submission 193489) | Bovine rumen microbial communities from Lethbridge, Alberta, Canada - RJG_04 | ecosystem: Host-associated > Mammals > Digestive system > Stomach > Rumen | place: Canada: Alberta... | reverse complement strand
CAGATCCACATGGATATGCCTGGCAAGAGTTGGACGACGGGATTGTACAGTCTGGTACGAGCTAGCAAGGGTGCCCATGAATTAACGGCCAACTACGACGTCTACTACAATCGTCTGTTTGCCGACATGACGATGTATCCTGGCGGAGCAGCACCGATGTATATGGTAACGTGGCCAGACGTGGGGACACTGAATACGGGTGTGGCGCTCAGTGACCGCATCCGTCTGGGCTCTGCTCACACACTGAACATATCAGCAAAGGTGGCATGGCAACACCAGCGACTGAACAACGAGGAGGGCTATCATGCGCTGAGCGTCTTCTTCCCTGGCATGCAGCAGCAGTACCACCAGACAACAGGTCGCATCGCTGCTAACTATCAATGCTCAATTCTCAATTCTCAATTCTCAATTGGAGCTGGCTGGGGCAGTCGTGCGCCCACGGTAACAGAGGCCTACGGCTACTATCTGAACAACACCTTCGACCAGTATGACTACATTGGTAACCCACGCTTGAAGAACGAGAGCGCGATAGAACTGAACGCCGCCTATCAATTCTCCATTCTCAATTCTCAGTTATCCATTGGTTTAGACGCCAACGCTTTCTTCTTCTCCAACTACATCATCGGACAGTTCGAGGACCGTCTTAGTGCGATGACCGTTGGTGCGGAGGGCGTCAAGGTGCTGAAGAAGTAAGCATCGCTGATTGCATAAATACAAGTGTCACTGTCACGTATAAACGTCTATCAGACAACACGTTTCGTGTGACACTTGTTTTCAAGCAAAATCATACAATGACACGCATGTATGTTAAATGATTCGGAAACTATTAACATGCCTCAAATACCGATGTACACTGGGTTTGAGGCATGTCATGTTAATAGGTTAATAGTTTTTTCGCAGAAACCTTTTCGTTTGCTTGGTTGTCTGTTGAAAATAATGTATCTTTGCAGGATAATTTAGATGACTAAAGAATAATCAAATCACATTTGAGACATGGAATTGATGAGACGCTTAACGAAATTCAATCAAAAATTGATTGAAAAATCAGATTTCGCACAATAAGCAATAAGGCTAAGTCAATCAAACCTGTCCCTGATTGACTCATAAAGGTAAAATCATTGCTTAGTAGGCAAATTTTCCTCAAGCAAATTGCCAAATTTTATAAAAACAAATAGAATTATGAAAAGGGCAAACAGTCTATTTTTACTATTTAGCATATGCATTATCTTATGCAGCTATTCTTGCAAAAAGCATTCTGAAAAAGTTCAAGAAGAATCCTCTATTGTTTATGAGACTAGTGCGATTAAGGATTTCTTTATTCCATATGGGGAGGATTCACTTTTAATGATACCTGATTTTGGACTTAGGAGCGCATATGCAGAGGCAAAAGCCTATAAGCGGTATGGGAGCTACCAAGAATTCAAGAGAGAGTTTTTGAGCAATCCAAAAGCTTTCCCCCAATTATTGTCTTGGCCATATCATGTCCGTATAAACAAGAAAATTATGCACGATTATCATCATATGGGATTTGATGACTTTTGGAATAAATACTTATATGTAGAGGGAGAGGACACTTTGTCATCTATAAATGACACGACCCTCGCCTACTGCCTTGACAAGCATGATTTCTATTCAATCTTTGATTATTGTAGAACGGGAAAGATTAGAGTCATAAAAAGTGAATATCCATATGAATATTCGAGAATTATAGAGAAACAACAGGAAAGATTAAATAAATATATTGAAGAATCATCGAAATTGGGAAATCGATAGGGACACATGGGGATGGACACATGGGGACAGTCCCCATGTGATAAAAACCTGTTCCTCTGATTGAAACAGCTCTATATGTAAAACCAAATACCAGCTCTAAAGATGAACATACAATCCAGACTTATCCTTAAAATGGCTATTATGTTCTTAATAGTTATATTGCAGACTTTTTTATATAGTTGTAAAACTATCTGCAGGGATTACCATATGTCTTCTAACAAGAACATTCTTACAGTCACAAAAGTAAAAAGAATGAGTTAAGATGTTTACGTTATCTATGCTTTACGAAATGATTCTATTTTTAAAATAGTAAGTATCTATAATGGTAATAGACAAGTTAATAGCAAGAAATTGGCAAAGGGTATGCACTTTCAGGTAAATTTACATTCTCGATTTAGAGCAATGGAAGAAAAATTTAATATCATCCCGCCTTGTAATGAAGTTATAGAATTTCATGGTATTACAATATGTAAAGAGCCTGAACGTGGTATTAATGATGTCTGGTTTTGTAAAGAACTGAATGGCCCTTTTTTAAATCTATCACGGATTTTTGATTGAATGAAGCAAAGTAGACGATGAAGAGCATAAGGCTACGACATATCATATTGTTTCTCCTGATGGCAGTGTCCTTCTGATTGCAACGACAGGAAAAGTTGTCGCAAATCGCACAAAAAACAGGAGAAATTTGTACGTTTACTGAAAATCAAGTACCTTTGCATGCAGTAAGACTAACCAACTAATCTCACAATGACTACACGCATCATCAACAACAAGTCTCGTGCCAGACGCCTGTTCCTCTGATTGTGTGGCAGCAGTTGGTTGGAACAAGTTGTATTGATTATTTGTATGGAAAATAAAAACAGTATGCGCAAGAGTAAATTTGAATATTATATGAACGCTTTACATTATTGCCTATATAAAGGAGAGGTGTGGTCAAATTTCAAAGTAGAAAGGCAAGTTTATGGGCTGATTGGATTTTTATCTACTGTCTTAGGGCTGAGAAAGTATTGGGTAAAGCGTGTTGAAAAGCTTCATAATGACAAAGAACTTCAAGAGTATCTTTATGGAAAGGAATGGGGACAGTCTATTTCCTTAGCTCACCATTGGTTTGGCTTTTTCTATTCTGGCTATTCTTCATTCTTGTCATTTGTCTTGTTAGGTGCTGTCTATGGAATATTGGGAGACGTAAATCAGATTATTTTAATAGTAATAGTCGCGGTACCTATTGGCCTGTGTTATATTCCAGCCTACAGAGCAGTATTTTCAAAAGACCCTTATTTGAAATACTTCAAACAGTTTGAAAAAGAAGACGAGCAATGGCATAAGAAATGGAAGTGGATAACGATAGCTTTTTGCATCGGCTCTATAGCATTTGTAATTGGTGGCATATTTGCGATGCACGGCGCTAGTTTGTTTTTTAGAGAATGAACCAATTAATCAGAGGGAGGCAGTAGCACACCTGTCCCTCTGATTGAAATATCAAGACCCAAATAATATAACCTTTTGTTTTTTGATTAATATGAAAAAGATATTCATTCTAGTTTTATTCATATCGTATATATTCTCAAGTTGTATTAGATACGATGAAAAGTGTCTATCATATTATTTATATTCAGTCACACAGAAATCTGATATAAATTATAGTATGATTTCCAAATTAGATTCTTTCCCAATAGGAAGAGTCAAGTTAAAAAATGAATTTTATCCAGTTTCTGGAGACTATACTGTGCTAAGATTCTTGTCTTTTAGTTATGGTCATGGTATGGAATCTAGTTTTGAAACCAATAATGTGTTGATTCTGAAAATAGATGAAAACAAACGACTTGTTGATGGATATTTGTATAGCTTACAATGGGCAGAAGTGCCTGTGTCTCAAGCATTATTGCGAATTACAAATAATAAAATCAAAATTAAAAACAGGCTGTCAATATCCTCTCTCTTCACTCATAAGAAGAATGATGCTAATGGAAATATGAGAAACCCAAAAGGCTTTTTGATTATTCCTAATAACATTGAAATACTTGAAAGTAATTATATTGATAAAAAAGAATCAAAGATATACTCATATGAACCCAATGAATTTGTGGTAGAATGTGAATAAGGGATGATCAACTACAAAAAATGCGTTCTGTTCCTTTAAGTCAATCAAAGGGACAGGTTTGAAGTGAACCCTGTTTTCCAGTAAAAATTGTTTTTGTGAGAAAGAAAACGGGCGTAGGCAATGGATTATTAAGAATTATTTCTTAATTTTGCAAACGAAATGACAAGTATTCACAAAACCAACATCCTATTGGCACTCGTGGCACTGGCGCTGGCCGTGCTGTGTGTGCTGAGCATACTGACATGATGGACAACATACAGAAACGACTGGTAATCCGTATCAGCAAGGGGCGCCTCTCCTTTGCTACGGCAGACGGTAGCGACGTGCTCTACGAGGACTATGCGCTGAACAGCAGCATATCGATGGCTGCCAACCTGCGTGAGGCACTGCGTACCCTACCCTTGCTGGAAGACGACTTTGAGCGCGTGCTGGTGATGGTCGACACACCCACGCTGATGGTGCCTACCAACCTCTTTGTAGAAGAGGAGAGCGAGGTAATCTATCACCATGCCTTTACGGACATGGAGCAGCAGCTGGTGATGCACACCGTGTTGCCTGACCTGAATGCTGTCGTACTGTTTGCTGTACAGAAGGACCTGCGCAGCGTCATTGCCAACCACTTCGACAACGTACGCTATACGTCGGCCGTGGCTCCTGTCTGGCGCCACCTGCACCAGCGCAGCTATACGGGTCAGCACCAGAAGCTCTATGGCTACTTCCACGACCGTAGGATGGAGGTGTTCAGCTTCACACAGAACCGTTTTAAGTTCTGTAATGCCTATGCCGTGAACAACCCTAACGACGCCCTCTTCTACCTGCTGGCAGTATGGAAACAGCTGGCCATGGAGCCTGAGCACGACGAGTTGTATTTGGTGGGCGACATCCCTGAACGTGACCAGCTGATGGAAGAGGCGCAGAAATTTGTGAAGCGTGTCTTCTTTATCAATCCCTCAGGAGAGTTCAACCGTGCCCCTGTCACGCAGATTAAGGGCATACCATACGACATAATGACCCTATTTATGAAAGGCCGATGAGAATAATCACAGGAAAATACAAGGGTCGCCATTTCGACATACCGCGCACGTTCAAGGCACGTCCTACGACGGACTTCGCTAAGGAGAACATCTTCAATGTGCTGGTGCAGTATATCGACTTCGAGGGTGCTCAGGCGCTCGACCTCTTCTCTGGCACGGGCAGCATCTCGCTGGAACTATTGTCGCGCGGTTGTAGTCAGGTAGTCAGTGTAGAGCTGGATCGTGACCACCACCGTTTCATTCAGGAGTGCGTTAAGAAACTTGGAGCAACCAATATGATTCCTATTCGCGGTGATGTCTTCCGCTATCTGAAGTCCTGCAAGCAACAGTATGACTTCATCTTTGCCGACCCACCCTATGCACTGAAGGAACTGCCTCAGATTCCAGACCTTATCTTCGAGAAACAACTCTTAAAAGCCGACGGCATCTTCGTCTTTGAACACGGCAAAGACTACGACTTCTCTCAGCATCCACACTTCGTGGAACACCGCTCGTACGGCAGTGTAAACTTCTCGTTGTTTAAAGCAGTGGCGACACCAGTCGAGTAAGCGACTCCCACAGGCGTGCGCCAAAATGGGGATGAATGCGTCGAGGTATCTCACTCAGTTCCACGCTCTGCTCTTGGTCATCCAGGAACACCTTCTTCATTCTCAGTGCCGTACCTTCATCATAGACAAAGGCATTGACCTCAAAATTGTTTTCAAAGGAGCGGATGTCGAGGTTCGTAGAGCCACACGTCGATAACGTGTCATCGGTAACCAGTGTCTTGGCATGCATGAATCCTGCCTGATAGAGATACACCTTGGCACCAGCCTCGTGCAACTCGCGCAGATAGGTACGTGACGCCCAATCCGTGAAGGGAGCATCAGAACGCAGGGGACAGATGATGCGCACATCCACACCACCCACGGCGGCCGTCTTCAAGGCGAAGAGCACGGGTTCGTTGGGCAGGAAGTAAGGGGTCTCGATATAGACATAGCGCCGAGCTGCCAAGATGGTACGCACAAAACCCTGCATAATCTCCGGATAGTGCTCCGTAGGTCCACTGGTAACCACCTGTACGACGCAGTTGTTGACAACATGATGCTCGTCACGGTCTATGGGTGGATAGTATTTGCGGTCAGTAACCAGCGTGCGGTCTACGAAATACCAGTCAACGAGGAATGCCCGTTGCAAGGCATAGACCACGCCACCCGTCAGTCGCCACATCGTGTCGCGCCAGGGTTGCGTACCTGTACCCTTCACGTAGCGCAGGGCGACGTTCATGCCACCCACATAGCCCACCTTACCATCGATGACGATTATCTTGCGGTGGTCACGATAGTTGGCCTTCGACGTGAACGACGGGAAACGGACTGGCAGGAACGGTGCCACCTCCACCCCAGCGTCGCGCAACTGTTCAAAAAAGCTATGGTTCACCTTCCAACAGCCCACATCATCATATATCAGGCGCACCTCCACGCCTTGGCGTGCTTTGTCCATTAAGGCATCGGCCACTACCCCGCCCAGTGCATCGTTCTCAATGATATAGAGGTCGAGGTGGATATGGTCTTGCGCCTCAGCAATATCCTTCAGCAGTTCAGGGAAATAAGCGTAGCCGTCGGTAATGATGTCTATCTGATTGTCCTTGAACGGAAGGGCCATGCTCTGGTTGACGAACAAGTCCACCAACTGGCGATGGCGCTCAGGCACACGGAAGTCTTCCTGCTCCACAAAGTTCAGCATGGAGCGCTTGGTGAGCTGGTCCAGCGAGCGCTGGCTGACCAGTCGCTCCCTGCGGTGGTTGATGCCGAAGAAGAGATAGAAAACGATGCCAACAACAGGTATGAAGAAGATGACCAGCGCCCACGCCATCGTCTTGGCGGGTTGCCGGTTGTCCATAATGACATGAATGATAGCTACTGCTATCACTATCCACGCCAGTGCTACACCTATTATATATAACAGTCCCTCCACCCTTCAATTATCAATTATCAACTATCAATTGTCAACTGTCAATTCTTAATTACACGATCACGTCCGACCCTCGCTCCTTAGCCAGCGCGTTGCGCAACTCCTGCGTTTGCTTATAATCTTCCATCAGCATCTTCAGCTCTGTCATATTGGTCCCCATCGCCTTCAGCTTTTGCTGCAATTCCTTCAGGTGGCCATTGACGATGTCCAGGCGGAAATCAAGTATCAGGTGCTGCACACGCTGACGCAACGATGCCTCGCTGTTCTTCATCTCGAAACTCTTGCTCAGCTGGTGGTTGTCGATACCCAGCGTGGTGGCCAACTGACTGATAGCAGGGTCTGGGTGCTGCATGAAATAGTTCAGGGCCTTGAAACCTGGCTCTGTCGAGTGTGCCACAGCTTCCTGCAGGATAGTGTTATACAGCGTATTGCCAAAGGTCAGTCCATCGCTCGACAGGTCGTAGTCCACATACTGCGCAACGTTCAAGTCCACCGTACTACCATCGTCGGTTTCCAGTCCCTCGAAGATGACCTCCTCACCGTGACGGATCACATTCTGTATGATAAGGCGCTCGACCTCAGAGGCCTGTTCCTGCTGACTGTGCAGGCCAAAGTTGTCAATGGTTCCAGCAGACTGAGGCTGACGCTGTTGCTCACGCTCCTCCGTCTTGCGCTGTTCCTCCCTATCGCCGGCAATGAACTTGTTGGTCTGGGTAATCAGCGTACGCTCGTTGACCTCCAAGCGGCGCGAGCACTCAGTGATATAGGTGGCACGCACAATGGGGTCAGGGATAACACTCACGGAACGCACGATATTGTTGATGGCCTCCGCACGCTTGATGGGGTCGGTGACATTCTTCAGCAATAGCTCGGTCTTAAACTGGATAAAGTCCGTCTGGTGCTGTTCGATGTACTCCTTAAACTGCTGTGCGGTGTGCTTACGGCTGAAGGAGTCGGGGTCGTCACCGTCGGGCAACAGCAGTACCTTGACGTTCATGCCCTCCTGCAGCAGCATGTCCGTACCGCGCATGGCGGCATGGATGCCGGCAGCGTCGCCGTCGTAGAGTAGCACGATGTTGGGTGTGAAGCGGTGCAATAGTCGTATCTGATAGATGCTCAGCGCCGTACCACTGTTGGCCACGACGTTCTCCAAGCCACACTGGTGCATAGCGATGACGTCGGTGTAGCCTTCCACCATATACACGCAGTCTTCCTTAACAATGGCCTTCTTTGCCTGATAGATGCCATAGAGCTCACGTTCCTTATGATAGATTTCTGAGTCGGGCGAGTTGACGTACTTCTGTTGCACGCCCTTCGTGGCGGCATCGAGCTTACGACCACCAAAGGCCACCACCTTACCACTGACGTTCAGCCACGGGAAGATGGCGCGACCCGCAAAGCGGTCGTAAACACCTTTTTCATTTTCAATACACAAGCCCGTCTTCACCAGAAACTCCTCCTTATAGCCCTTACGCTTAGCCTCGTTGGCCAGCGCGTCGCGCTTGTTAAGGGCAAAGCCCAACTGGAAGCGTTCGATGATATCATCGCGGATGCCACGACTGCGGAAGTACTGTTTGCCGATGGCCATACCATCGACATCGTTCTTCAGGATGTTATGGAAATACTGGCACGCCCACTCGTTGACCACAAACATCGACTCGCGCTCGCTCTGCTCACGCTTCTCATCGTCGCTCAGTTCGCGTTCCTGAATCTCTATATTGTATTTCTTCGCCAACCAGCGCAGGGCCTCCGGATAGGTTATCTGCTCGTGCTTCATCAGGAAGTTCACGGCATTGCCACCCTCGCCACACGAGAAGCACTTGCAAATCTGGCGGGCCGGCGACACCATGAACGACGGCGTCTTGTCGTCGTGGAACGGACACAAGCCCTTGTAGTTAACGCCCGACTTGCGGAGGTTAACAAACTCGCCTACGACATCCACGATGTTCACGGCGTCCATAATCTTATCTACAGTCGCTCTATCAATCATTGCGATTGCAAAGTTACAAAAAATTCTCAACTCTCAACTATTAACTATCAACTTTTTTTCGTACCTTTGCACCTCGTATGATAGTTTGTATTGCAGAGAAACCCAGTGTGGCCAAGGATATTGCCCGCATTATCGGAGCAACAGCCAGCCGCGACGGATATATGGAAGGTAACGGCTACCAGGTGACGTGGACGTTCGGTCACCTGTGTGAGTTGAAGATGCCAGAGGACTATACGCCCATGTGGAAGGCGTGGAGTCTGACGGCTCTTCCCATGATTCCCCCACGCTTTGGCATCCGCCTGAAGGACGACGAAGGCATCAAGAAGCAGTTTGCCGTCATCGAACGACTGATGCAAGCGGCTGATGGCATCATCAACTGTGGTGACGCTGGTCAGGAGGGTGAACTCATCCAGCGCTGGGTCATGCAGAAGGCGGGTGCCAAGTGTCCCGTTCAGCGCCTGTGGATTTCCAGTATGACTGACGAGGCTATCCGCGAGGGCTTTGCCACGCTGAAGGACCAGAACCAGTATCAGTCGCTCTATATGGCTGGCCTCAGTCGTGCTGTCGGCGACTGGCTGTTAGGCATCAACTGCACACGTCTCTATACCATCAAATACGGTCAGAACCGACAGGTGCTGTCTATCGGTCGTGTACAGACCCCTACCCTCGCCCTTATCGTCAATCGCCAGAAAGAGATTGACAATTTCAAGCCAGAGCCTTACTGGGTACTCGCTACCGTCTATCGCGATACAACGTTCACCGCTACTAAGGGCAGGTTTACGTCGAAGGAGGAGGGCGAGCAGGCTTTCAAGACCATCGAGGGCAAACCGTTCACCATCACGCAGGTGGAGAAGAAGAACGGCAAGGAGACACCGCCCTCACTCTACGACCTGACCTCGCTGCAGGTGGATTGCAACAAGAAGTTCGGTTTCTCCGCAGAGACCACGCTGAACATCATCCAGCAGCTCTACGAGCAGAAACTGACCACCTATCCACGTGTCGATACTACGTTTCTGCCCGACGATGTCTATGCCAAGTGTCCGCAGACCATGAATGGTCTGTTCCAAGTGAAGCATGCTGGCACGGCGCCCTACGCCGAACTGGTACGTCCATTAGGTGGCAAGCCCCTATCGAAGTCGAAGAAGGTCTTCGACTCGTCGAAGGTCACCGACCACCACGCCATTATCCCTACGGGCATGGTACCCACAGCACTCACCGACATGCAACGCAAGGTCTTCGACCTCGTGGCCCGTCGCTTCATCGCCGTCTTCTACCCCGACTGCAAATACGCCCAGACCACCGTGCTGGGAGTGGTTCGGTCTGTTGCGACTGAGTCGCAACCTACAGAAGATGCCATCGAGTTCAAAGTCACTGGCCGCACCATCCTCGACCCAGGGTGGCGCACCGTCTATGCCAAGGATGTACAGACAGAAGATGACGAGAAGAAACCCGAGGAGGAAGAGCGCACCCTGCCAGCCTTTGAGAAGGGCGAGAGCGGTCCTCATCAGCCCACGCTGACAGAGAAGATGACCACGCCACCACCTTATTACACGGAGGCCACCCTGCTACGCGCTATGGAGACGGCTGGTAAGCTGGTGGAAGACGAGGAACTGCGCCGAGCCATGAAGGAGAACGGCATTGGTCGCCCCTCTACGCGTGCCGCCATTATCGAGACACTCTTCAAGCGTAAATATATCCGCAAGGAACGCAAGCGCCTGGTGGCAACACCTACAGGCATTGAACTCATCGACCTCATTCGCGAAGACCTCTTGAAGAGTTGTGAACTCACAGGTATCTGGGAGAAGAAGCTACGCGACATCGAGGCACAGAAGTACGACGCCCAGCAGTTTATCAGTGAGCTAAAGCAACAGGTAACGACCATTGTACATGACGTTATCAGCGACCCCACCAATCGTCGCGTCACCGTTCTTCCCGACGAAGCCGAGAAGAAGAAAAAAGCAAAGAAAGAGTCTTAGTAGTTCTCGATAATCATCTTTTTCTTCTGCTCCTTCGCGGCCTTGCTGTGGCGCATCTTCTTCCCCCACAGTTGATCAAAGCCTAAGAAAAGCAGACCCAGCGGATTGAAACCCTGCGGAACGGCTTGTTGCAATTGCAAATCCGTCTTTGAGGGCTTGGGAATAATGCTGGCTGTCATGTTGCGACGATGTCCCCAGATGACGACCTCACCCATAGCCAGCATATTGGGCAGCAAGGCTATCGTGTCACCCTGCATCTCCTCAACATCCATGATGCGCTTGACATATCCACCATGCGTAAACGACACCCGCCGAAAGGCTTTTTCTATGCGGAAAGTACCATCCCACGCTGTCTTCGCGCCCTGCCCGTTGTCCGTATAGACCAGCACGTCACGCACAGGAACGCCCGTCTCCATATTGACCACGACAAACGTCCTCTGCGTAGAGTCCGCCGACAACGAGTTAGCAGCCTCTTTTGCCATACAGAACGCAGGCACCAACGCTATCAGGGTGAACAGTATCTTACACATATCTCATGGTTACGGCATTCCTTGTTTTTCGGCTGCAAAGTTAATTGTTTTCAGCATACAACAGCCATAAGCAAAATAAAATATTCCTACAGATATTTAAAATAAGGCTTTCTTAAACTATTTTTGGTAAAAATCAAAAAATATAATAATAAAAAGGTGGAGGTAAGTGTGGGTGGTTTCAGAAAAAAGTTGTATCTTTGTGGCAGAATGACAGAAACTGAAACTAAAGAGTATTTATGAAACCAACAGAATTACGCAACGAGAGACTGGCGGAGCGGATGATAAAGAACCTGAAGCGTCGCAACATAGAGGCTTACTACTGCCCGACAGCAGTGGAGGCGGTGAAGAAAGTATCCGAACTGATAGCCGACGGCAGCAGTGTGACGTGGGGCGGTTCGATGAGCATTCGTGACATCGGCATTCCACAGGCATTGAAGGAACGCAAGACACTGGAGGTCTTGGACCGCGACGAGGTGACAGATCGCGAAGAAGTGGTAAAGATTTACGAACGGGCATTCACGGCCGATGTCTATCTGTCGAGTGCCAACGCCATCAGCGAGGACGGTGTCATCGTCAACATTGACGGCAATGGCAACCGTGTGGCTGCTATCACGTGGGGACCGAAGAAAGTCATCTTCGTCATTGGCCTCAACAAGGTGGCTCAAACGGTGGAGGCTGCCCTTGCCAGGGCTCGCTCAACAGCCTCGCCCATAAATGCTGCCCGCTTCGACATCAAGACGCCCTGTCAGGTGGATGGTGTATGCCACAACTGCAACTCGCCAGAGAGCATCTGCAACTACGTCCACTTCCTGCGCAACTCACCGAAAGGCCGTCACACCGTTGTGCTGGTGGGTGAGAGCTTAGGATATTAAGTGACTACACAAGACTCAACAAGCATAAAAACAAAAACGGACTGATGATGAATGAATATGTAGCAAACGAGAGCCGATACGAGCAAATGGAATATCGGCGATGCGGACGCACAGGCGTCCTCTTGCCGAAGGTGAGTCTGGGCATGTGGCACAACTTTGGAGGCGTGGACGACTACGAGCGCTCACGAACCATTCTGCGTCACGCCTTCGACCAAGGCATTACCCATCTGGACCTAGCCAACAACTACGGCCCACCCTACGGCTCGGCAGAAGAGACATTGGGTCGCGTGATGGACGAGGACCTGCGACCCTATCGCGACGAGCTGTTCATCTCGACAAAGGCAGGCTACGACATGTGGCCTGGACCCTATGGTGAATGGGGCTCCAGGAAGTACCTGATGGCATCGCTCAACCAGAGTCTGAAGCGCATGCGACTGGACTACGTGGACCTGTTCTATACCCACCGCTTCGACCCCAACACACCGATGGAGGAGACGCTGCAAGCACTGGTAGATATCGTGCGTCAGGGCAAGGCGCTCTATGTAGGTATCTCCAACTGGCCTCTGGAGCCTACGCGCTTTGCCATCAACTACCTCAGAGAACGCGACGTGCCACCACTCATCTATCAAGGAAAACTGAACATGCTGAACAGGGCACCGATGGAAGAAGGTATTCTGGACCTCTGCCATCAGGAAGGTGTAGGCTTCATTGCCTTCTCACCCTTGGCACAGGGTCTGCTGACGGACCGCTATCTGAACGGTATTCCTACAGACTCGCGCATGGCTCGTGGAAAATTCCTCAGAAAGGAGATGCTGACAGACGAACTGCTGGCGCAAATCCAACAGTGGAACGCAGAAGCAGAAAGCAAGGGTATGACGCTGGCAGAATGGGCACTGCGCTGGATACTGGAACAGCAGGGCGTCACCTCTGTACTCGTAGGAGCCAGTAGCGTGGAGCAATTAGACAAGAACCTGAGAGTGGTTAAGGGTTAGGGGTTAAAGGTTAAAGGTTAGAAAAAAAACAAGTGCTCAGCGGAGAGCTTTGAGCACTTGTTCTAATACTTGTTGGGCGATGGCCTTCATACCTTCAATATTGGGATGGCCCGCCTGTTTCTTAATGTCTTTGAGTTGAATGACAGGCACGTTGTAGTGCTTGCAGATAACCTGCGTGGACTCCGTGAACGAGGGCTTCAGCTCTGTGTTCTGAATGAAGAAGAGGCGCACGTTGGGATAGCGGCTCTGTGCATCATTGAGCAACTTAGCCAAAGCGGGACGATAGGTATAGAGGTCGGCACGCTTCCAGTCACCATACTGGTACTCGCCCAATTTGGCACCACACCAGCTATCGTTGGTATTACCGAAAATCAGGATGATATCGGGAGAACCCAAACGAGGAAGACGGGTAATGAAGGAGCGTGGTGAATAGTCTTCATCGTTATAACCTGTATAACAGATGGTGGAGCCACTATACGAGTCGTTCTTCTCCAATAGGAAGCCGCCATTGCGAACCACCTGCCACCACCAGGTCTGCCGAACGTCAGAGACATCGGTGAGGTCAGACCTCATCGGTTCGAAATACCAAGGCTCATTGCCTTCTGGGATATAGTACTGATAGGTTGAGTACGAGTCGCCAAGGATGGATACTCGCAGTTGCTGCTGACCATACGCAGTGATGGTCAGCAGCAACAATAGAGGAAATAGGATACGTCTCATAGTACGTTACTTCTTGTCTTCAGCCTTAGCAGCAGCAGCTTTTTTGGCAGGTGCCTTCTTTGCAGGTGCAGCTTTCTTGGGTTTCTCGTCCTTCTTCGGCTCCAACTTCTCCAAGCGAGCTTTCAGACGCGTAATCTCTTTATCCTTCATCTCAATCTCATCGCCCTGGTTACGGATGGTAGTGAGCAGCGCGTTGAGCTCGTCGTTCTCAATTTCCTGAGGATAGAGCGCATTGACTCTGTTGATGAAGTCGCCAAGAATGTTCATATAGTTAGTGAAGGCATCGAACGGTCCGCTATAGATGCCACGATCCAGACCGACATTAGAGGCCTTGGTAGTCATGAAACGGAAATTGTTTGAAGCCTGCAGATAGTCCCAGTCCTGATTGATGCGTGGGTCGTCGGCAATGCGCAGACGGTCTGCCACACTATAGAGCTTGTTGAAGGCCTCGCGCTGCATAGCATTACCCAGCCAGCAAGAGCAGTCACGCTCCTCATCAACCCATGACAGGGTGTCAGGTACGTCGATGGCACCAACACTCTTGGTCTTCATGCATATCTCAGTAGGTGTAGAGAACGTGATCCCCTTCTCCTTGGCACAGCCAGGCAGTGCCTTCAGGAATTCGAGGATATTTGAGCTAAGCGGCTGTGCAATACCCAGAGCACTCAACTCCATAAAGATGTTGATAATCTGCTCCTCCTCAGGGAAACGTGCAATACGGTCGATATAGGTGTCGGCAAAGAGAGGATAGCCGTCCCAGTCAGGATTGTTGAAGCGCAGTGAGATATCGTCAGACAACTCGACATCGCGGAGCAACAGCTTCAGGTTCGGGGCGATGTTACAATTGTAGACATAGTGTGGAGACTTCCAGCCCAGCACATGCTTGGCACCCTCAGTCAGCATACCTTTAAAGCCCATGGCAGCTATCTGACCACCAATATCGTCTGAATAGATGAGCGATGAGTTGCGCGCAACGGTAGGTTTCTTGCCAAAGAGTTCCTCAATCTTGGCCATCTGCTTCTTTACGTCGAGAGCGAAAGTCTCCTCATTAGCCAGTGAAGAAAGTCCATGGCTATAAGGCTCAGCCAAGAACTCCACGCAACCTGTCTGGTTGAGTTCTTGCAGTTTCTCAATGACCTGTGGAGCGTGGAACTCCAACTGTTCGATACCTGTACCAGAGAGCGAGAAGGCCACCTTGAAGTACTGGCCATGCTCTTTGATCATATCACCAATGGCGGTCAATGCCGGCATATAGCTGCGATTAGCAATATCGGTTATGCTGCGCTCGTTCTCGTAGTCGTCATAGTAGTAATGATCGGTACCGATATCGAAGAAACGATAGCGCTTCAGATGGATAATCTGATGTATTTCGAAATATAAACAAATTGTCTTCATAATTCTTTTCGTTATTTGTTATTACGTTATTTCGTTATTACGATTAAGCTGTTTCCCAGCCTAAAGTGCGTTTGTAGAGCGTTGCTATCCAAGCGCCAACTTTCTCCCATGTTATCTGGTCGACCTCGTTCTTTCCTTCCTCTTTGAGGTACTGGAAGAGAGAGTCGTTAGCACAGATACTATAGATGGCATCGGCCAAAGCATGGATGTCCCAATAGTCGACCTTGATACAGTTGGTCAGAATCTCAGCACATCCCGACTGTTTCGAGATGATAGAAGGCGTGCCACACTGCATGGCCTCCAACGGTGATATACCGAAGGGCTCCGAAACAGAAGGCATGACGTATACATCAGAGTCTTTCAGACACTCATAGACCTGCTTGCCTCGCATGAATCCTGGGAAGTGGAAACGGTCTGCAATTCCACGCTCGGCAGCCAGATAAATCATGGCATCCATCATGTCACCTGAGCCAGCCATACAGAAGCGTACGTTCTTGGTGCGACGGATAACCATGTTGGCAGCCTCAACGAAGTACTCAGGACCCTTCTGCATGGTGATACGTCCAAGGAACGTCACAACCTTGTCCTTACCAGTATGGTCTGGGCGCGGAATAGCTTGATATTCTTCTGGCAAGGGATATACTGCGTTATGTACCGTGTAGCACTTGCGCGGGTCCTGATGGTACTGGTTGATAACCGTCTGACGGGTCAGCTCCGACACGCACATGATGCAGTCGGCATTGTCCATACCGTTTTTCTCAATAGAGTAAACCGTAGGATTCACCTTACCACGCGAGCGGTCAAAGTCGGTGGCATGCACGTGGATGCACAGCGGTTTGCCACTAACCTGCTTGGCATGGATGCCTGCAGGATAGGTCAGCCAGTCATGAGCATGGATGATGTCGTAGTCTAATGTGCGGGCCACCACGCCGGCAATAATAGAATAGTTATTGATTTCCTCATGCAGATTACCCGGATAGCCACCAGCAAACTCCATAGCGCCAAGGTCGTTGACATGCATGTAGTTGAAGTCAGCATACAGATGGTCGCGCAGACGGAAATAGAGGTCGGGATCCATGATGTTGCCCACCCGCTCGCGAACGTAGTCAGCCGACACGTCACGATAGGCTATGGGCACTGCATTCATTGCAACAATCTGACAAGCCGAACGGTCTTCATCACCAAAAGGCTTAGGCAGACAGAGTGTGATATCCATATCACCCTGGGCATGTAGTCCCTGAGAGATACCATAGTTAGCGGTGGCCAGTCCACCGAATACGTGAGGAGGATACTCCCATCCAAACATTAATACTTTCATAGCGTTTCCTCCTTATTTATTTTTGGTATGTGTATTTCTCCAACAGCTTCAGTGCACGCAGAATCTCAGCGACATTCATGGCGAATGCCATAGCACCACGGCCGTGGAAAGGCGGATTGCCATCAAACAGTTCACTGATGGTGCCAAGAGCATGATAGTCCATCTCCTCTTCATAACCCACCATCTGACGCTCAATGAACGACAGGCGGGTACGCTTATAGAGTTTCAGACTGGCCTCCATATAGAATCCTCCCAGCCACGGCCATGCCGTACCCTGATGGTAAGCATAGTCGCGCTGTGTCTGCGGACCAACATACATAGGATTGTAACCACCACTCTTCGGTGACAGCGAACGCAATCCCTTGGGGGTCAGCAACTCACGGGTACAGATGTCAAGCACACTCTTCTTCTGGTCCTGTGTCAGCGGTGAGTAGTCGAAAGCTACAGGGAAAATCATATTGGGGCGTACGCTCCAGTCCATCATGCTGCCATCGACATAATCAAGCAGATAGCCATACTCGTTCATAAAGGTATTGACGAACGACTGCTTACACTGCTCTGCCAGTTTCTCCAGCTTCTCTGCATATTTCTTGTCGCCAAATTCTGCCTCCTGAGAAGCACAGAACTTGATAGCGTTATACCACAGAGCATTGAACTCAACGATATAGCCTGAACGGGGAACAACGGGGTGACCATTGGCTGTGGAGTTCATCCAAGTAATAGCCTTGTCGCGACCATCGGCATAAACCAATCCGTTTTCATCAAGACGCAGGTTTGGATGACCACCAGCCATCACATACTTTACGATGTCCTTGACCAGCTTGCCATACATCTTATAGCCCTGCTCTCTGCCAACCTCCTTGACATACTGCTGGATAGCCCAGATAGCCCACAAGGGTACATCGGGATGTTCTATCTCGTAAATCTTGCCAGAAATGGGCTTGTCGTCCATAAACTCACGGAGAGCTTTCTCTGAGGTCTTCATCACCATTTCGAAATAGTCAATTTCACCGATGCCAAGTGTCAGACCCGGCAAGGCGATGAACGTATCACGCGCACGAGCCTTGAACCAAGGATAGCCTGCCAGCAAGTAACGGTCATCCTTCTTGTCAATCTTCTCCATAGTGCCACTGCGGTGATCGCGGAAATGGAACTGATGGGCTGCAGTCACCAAGCAATGATAGAAGTTATCACGGGGCACGCGGTCAGCCACCTCTTCGTCGAAGAGCTTCTTCAGTGTACTGGTCTTGGCAGCCGACGTAGAAGCGGCGAAGACGATACTCTCACCCTTCTTGATATTCATCTCGAAGTAGCCAGGAACATACAGGTCTTCGTTCGAGGCATAGCCACGCTCCTGCTCCTTCGGATACTCCACACCACGATACCAGTCAGGCTGGAAAATAAACTCGTTCTTCTTCGAGAACTGCATGAACAGGTCGGGATAGCCGGCATACATACAGGTCTTGATACCATTTTCTACCTCATGATACTCACGGCTGGCCGTCGAATTCTCATGCGTAAACTGGCGGACAGAGCGGAAAGCAAGGAAAGGACGGAAACGCAGCGTGGTAGCCGAGTGAGCGTCCTCCAGTGTATAACGGATAAGGATGCGATCCTCATAGTGATGGAACACCACTTCCTTCTTTAACAACACGCCACCAACACGATAGATTGTGGTGGGCACTACGTCACAAGTAAACTCACGGATGTACTTGTGACCCTTGGGGCTGAAGTTGTTGCCTTGATACTTGTGGAGTCCAAGATTGAACTCGGCACCGTGCTGAATTACCGTACAGTCGAGCGACGACAACAGAACGTGGTTCTCATCATCAAGCTCAGGTACGGGAACAACGAGCAGACCGTGATATTTGCGCGTATTGCAGTCTACAAGAGTAGATGCACTATAGGCGCCAGAACGGTTTGTTCGCAGCAATTCACGATGGAGCGACTCCTCAAGATTGGTCATTACAGCTTTCTCGAATCGTAAATAACTCATAGTTCCTATATTAAGTTTATTGCTTTAGATTAGTATTCACCTTCAAAATTAAGCAATTTCATCGTGACTACAAAATATTTTTGCACTTTTTTAAAGAAAATGTGCTATTTTGTAGTCTAAGAGTGAAAAATGACTGCTAAAAAGGCTTAGTCGGGTATCAGAAAATTAATAACTTCCTGTTCAACGGTGATGCGGTAGGAACCCACTGGAGTTCCTATCAAACGGCCATCGACACCCACTAATGCGTGGGGTGCTTCTTCGATGCGAATTTCACGGGTTCGATAGGGGTGAACACTGCGATGATTGAGGAAACGACCCGTCACCAACAGCCACAAACCTGCCAGAAGTTGTATCATCTCCGTATGGTAAACCAGCGATACGTCGAGCATGCCATTATAAGGCACTGCGTTGGGAGTCTGGCCATAACCAGGACCGCTACCCACACACATGGTCATAATCTTGCGTTCTACCGTCTTGTTATTCAGGTGGACGCGCATCTTATAATCCATACGGTGGAAAATCATGAGGAAGATAGAAACGATAAACGACAGAGTATGGGAACCCAACAACGAACGCGTCTGCCGACGCAGATTCATCACGTCGGCAATGAGTCCTATGTTGACACAGTTGAGGAAGTAGCGATGGCAGTGTTCGTTTTTCTTATTGGTATAACGAACACAGCCCAAATCGATGGTACGGATACGGCGTTTTATCAGCCAGTCGACGGTTTGTTCCATATTGTCGTCGTCGAAGCCCCAATAGCGTGCGAAGTCGTTCATCATACCATTGGGAATAACTCCCAAGGCAATCTGGTCGCGCACCTGTTTCTCTTCTGCCATCAGGCAATTGACGGCATCGTTCAGTGCCGAG